>Ga0190359_1000763_pt1 | contig 21384 bp, 33 predicted proteins | sample 48721823_MG_FD_161269 | JGI IMG/M metagenome (GOLD analysis project Ga0190359, IMG submission 161269) | Hydrothermal vent microbial mat bacterial communities from Southern Trench, Guaymas Basin, Mexico - 4872-18-2-3_MG | ecosystem: Environmental > Aquatic > Marine > Hydrothermal vents >... | reverse complement strand
AATCAAGTCAATTAACTGAAGCTTATTTTTCAGTTTTTTTTAAATTAGCAAAGTATTGTTTTTCAGATGTATGGAATGATAAGGTAATTAAGAAATGAAAATAATAAATGACTTTTTTAAAGATATGAAGAAGCTTTTTGGAATATATATTTGGACATTAGTAACTTATCGCCCAATTACTCAACGAATATGCATTTTAGTTGATAAGCTAATTGAGGAAGAATGGGAACGAATTAAGAAACATGAGAGAGCTAACTTTAGTGAAGAAGATATTAAGGATATTAATAAATGGATGGGGGTTAAGAAATGAAAAAACTCGGAGAATTTGAATTAAATAAAATATATTGTATGGATGCGTTAGAGGGTTTAAAGAAGCTTCCAGAAAGTTCAATTGATTTGATAATTACAGACCCACCATATAATTTAAATAAAGGTTTTGAGAATGATAATCTTGAAGAAAGTGCGTTTATTAAGTGGCTTACACCTATTTTCAATGAATTGGCAAGAGTAATAAAGCCAAAACATTCAATAATTATCTTTTTTGATAGTGGTAAGAAACTACCTTTATTTTGGAAGTGTTTACTTAGTTCAAAACTTATATTTCAAAAGTCTTGCACATTTTATAAACCGAATGATTGTTCAATGCCACATAATAGAATATTAAGAACTTCTGAAGTGTTTTTTATTTTATCAAAAACACAAGAACTTTATCATGGAGGGGATAAGTTTATACATGATTGTATTATTGAGAATCATACAAAAAAAGAGAAGTGGTATCATCCAACTGCAAAGAACTTAAAACTTATTAGAGAGTGTGTTTCATCTTCTTCTTGTAAGGGAGAAATAATACTTGATTGTTTTATGGGTTCAGGAACAACTGCTGTCGCTTGTAAACAATTAAGTAGGGATTTTATTGGTTTTGAAATTAATGAAGAATATGTTAAGATTGCTAAAAAGCGATTAAGTCAGGAAAATTTGCTTTCCTTAGAAAGTTTTAAGGAGATTAAGAAATGAAAATAAAGACACTAAAAGATAAATTATTAGAAGAAGGTTTTGTCTCAACGCACCAATACTTTGGAAAGTATGAGATTCTGGCAAGAGGCAATGAAAGATTACTATATGATACTGAGACAAAGACAATTTATCATAAATATTTATATAAGGAATCTGAAAATGATAAAGAAAATCAAAAGAAATATTAAAGAGAATATTAGTATAATTATATCTTCAAGTATTTTTATAATTTGTTTATTTTTAATAATATTTATTGATATAGATGAGATTTATTTATTAATTATAGGTATATTTTTCTTTATAAGTTTGATTTTTATAATTATCTATAGTATAGATACATGTTTTCGTAATTTTCGCTAATTTATAGGAGCTTAAGAAATGAAAGAAAATAAGAAGTTAAAAGTAGAAGCTTGGAATATAGCTTTTGAAAGGTTTATTAATAAGTACAGAGCGCCAACGCTTGGGCAAATATTTGGTGGATGTCCTAATTGTGGACATGCTTGTTCATGGGATGATGAAGAATATAAATGTTATAGATGTGGTTGGGATTGGAAAAAGGAGGTTAAAGAATGATAGATATATTGATTAAATCAGGAATAGGGGCATTAATTGGATATTTAGCTTATTGTGATTTAAGAAAAAAGAACACTTATTCAATCATAACATCAGGAGTTTTACTATCGCTTTTAATTTTCTATATACAGAACATTCATTTTGCAATTATTCTTGCATTCTTTGGCTATTTATTAATAGATGAGGGCATTCTTTCAAAAGAATTTTTGTTTTCAGATATAAAAGTATTAGCAATTATTGGCTTAATGCTTTCATCAATAAATCAACTTTTATTTTTTATAATTTTAGCGTTTCCTCTTTTAATCAGCTGGAAATTAATCTCTAAAAAATGGTTTACTGATAAAAATCCAGATTTGATTATCTTTTGGATAGCTTATATTTTAAGTTTATTTTTACCTTTTCTTCACTAATTAGTTACACTAAATATTTATATTATAAATATATCTATATCTATTTATGGAAGAACAAAAAGAAATCTTAACTTGTTATTATTGCAAAGACAAGATTTTAAGGGGCGAGCATAGGGTAATTCTTATAACTAAATTAAATGATATTGATATTGGAAAAGAACACTTCCATTTTAATTGTTATAGGACTTATTTTAATAGACAAGCTCAAAAGAAAGCTGGAAAGATGAAACGCTTTTCAGAAATTCTTGCAAATAGATTATTAAAACAAGTTAAAAAAGAAAAACAAATAAATTCAGTTTTAAATGATTTGCCAAAAAAAATTGAAGAAACTATGAGGGAATTTAAAGATGATTCCAATAAAGAAACTTCAGACAGATGACGAAATAACCGCCAGACGAAGATGTCCACGATGCAAAAGTTTATCAACTCGTTTTGTAGGAAAAGCTTTTGAAAAAAAGAAGTTGGTTTGTTCTGCATGTGGATATGATGAAAGAGAAATAGAGGCAGTAGATTTAAGTAAAATGATTAAAAAAAATGAAAAAGAAGAATAAGGATATTATAAATGAAAGTTATAAAGTAATAGAAGATTTCTTTAATTCATTAATTCCGCTTTTAACATTAATTTTTGCAGGTTTTGGGATGTTTGCATATTTTATTCTTAATAAAGTAGATATTTTTTCAGCAATAAGTGTAACAATTATATTTATAGTGTTTGCAAGTATTAGATTATTTGGTGTAATGCCTTTCTTTTTTAGAATGGAGAAAAAATAATGGATTTAGGAAGTCTTGTAGGATTTATTAATATCGGAGCAGTAGCAAAAGCTCTATTATGGACATTAATCGGTTTTATACTACTCGCAGGTCTTTTTGCACTTGGTTTTTTAATAATGAATGAAAAAAAGTATATTTATAAATTAACTATTTGGAAAAAAGTCGGTTCAAATTATGTTCCTATTCTAAAAACAAAAGCAAAACCAATAAAATTAGATAAATCAGGAACTTTTGTTTGGTATGTCCGAAAAGCTAAAAGATACATTCCACCATTAAAATATCAAACGAAAAAAAATCACTATAATGTTGCAGTGTTAGATGATGGTGTCTGGAGAGATTTCTATATTGGAAATGTAGATGAGAAATTGCAGGAAGCAGGTGTTGAAATGATTAGAGATGACTTGCGACTTCCAATGAAAGCCATTGAAAAAATAATGGAAAAGAAATTTGGAGTGCAGACTTTCTTGGAAAAATATGGACTTCTAATCGGATATACTGCTTTTATCCTTTTTGTTTTAATTTCTTTTTTAATCGTGATGACCATGCAAGGAAAGATTATTGAACAGCAATCTACAATTATAGATAAAGCAAACACTTTAATCACTAATGCAAATGAAGTTTTAGCTAAAACAAATTATAGACCAGATTCAGAACGAGAATCAGAAACAGGTTTAATTCCTGTTAATTCAGGAGAAAAAACATGAAGAAAAACAATAGAAAAAGCATAAATAAAAATAATCAGAAACAAATACTATCAGTGGGTTTTTATTTTCTACTTTTCTATATGTTTTCAACACTTTTTTCAGTGGCAAGTGCAGTTATGCTACTTGATTTAAAAATAATTAATCATGTAGAAATAACAACTTTAACTGAATTATTTAATCTAACAACATTAGTAATTATTTCTTTTTTTAGTTCAGCAGCTATTTATATATATTCCTTTAAAAAAATACTATTGTTTATATCTAAAATACTAACAATTTTAAATAATATAAAATATAATTTAAAATCAACAAAAATATTTTTTAAAATAGCGTTTATAATAATTTTGCTTGGAACATTTTTAATAAGCCTAAGCATTCCACTTAAAATATTACTTTTGAATTTAGGAGGTTAAATAATGGAAATAGATGAAGAACAACTAAAAAAAGCTTTAGAAAAATCAAAGAGAAAAATTAATAGATTAAAAAGAACTGAAAGACCAGATATTGAAGATTTAAATCTTCCAGAAGAAACAGAGGAGTATGAAGAAGAAGAAACAGACGAAGAAGATGAAGATGTTGAAGAAGAAACAGATGTTTCTGATGGAGAAGAACTAAAGAGTAATAACACCAAAGAACAACCAAAGAGTAATAACACTTCAAAAGAAATTAAAGAATTACAAAAAGAAGTCGAACACTTAACAAAAACTCTTGCAGTATCTGAACGAATTGAAGAAGAAAAAAATTATATTTCTGATGATAAAAATTTCAGATATGAACTATTACTTTCATTAAAAAATTTAACATCAGCTATTTTATTACTAAAGAATGACACAAATAAAACCAACACTTCAAAAAAAGATTAATCAAAAATATTTTATTATTTTTTCTTTAGTAGTTATAGCTTTGCTTTTAATATTACTTTTTTATTTAATGACTATTGGAAAACATGCAATTAAAAATCCATTACAAAATGCAGCTGAATCTTTAGGGGATAATGGACAAGGAGTTTTCTGCTCTTGTGATGTTCCTGTTCAAAATGGTGTTATAAAAGTTTATTTTAATAAAGATAATTATTCTTTTGAAAACCCACTTGTTTCTGCAATTTAACCCTATCCTTTAAGAGCAAATTGCTTAATCTTTTCAAGTTGTTTTTTCTCGTCAGCATGAACATATCTTTGTGTTGTAGATATATTCTCATGTCCAAGTGCTTTAGACAAAGTATGAATATCCAATCCTCCATCAAACCAATCTGATGTTCGAGTATGTCTTAAAAGATGTGGGTTTATTCTTCGACCAATAGCATCTTCTGAAACTTCATATAATTTCTGTCGCCAATAATCAGCAGAATATTCAAATAATTTTGAATCATAGTCAAGTTCTGCATAGGAATGATAAACAACTTTTTTTAAAATTTCCATTACTTTGTAAGGCACAAAAACATATCTTTGTTTATTTCCTTTTCCTGTAACAATTAATCTACATGGCGAACCTTTAACTAACCCTTTCCAATCAAAATCTTTAAATCGAATATTTAAAAGTTCTCCTTCTCGCAAAGCACAATAATATGTTAAGTCATACATCAAACCATAAAAGACATCTCGCTCATACAAAGCAATTCTTAATTTCTTTCTTTCATCAGCAGTTAATATTTTAATTATCTTTTTAGGTTTTCGACCTGTGACTTTTGGAAAGTTAAAAGGAATTTGCCGATACTCTAAATATGCTTTTAACATAGCTCGAGCATTTGGGCTTTTATGTTCAGATAAATATTCAACAATATACTGCGGAGTATAGTCTTTTTTATACTTATATTTTATAAAGGTGTTTAAATAAAACCGCAAATAAGATTTAATTGTTGAATCTGATAGTTGTTTGGCAGAAAGATATTTAATAAATCGGCGTGCGTCAAGCATAGTTTCTTTAAAACTCAATTCACTCTTTTTTTTCATAGTATTTTTAATAATATATTTCATTAAAACTTTAAAAAGTTTCCTACGAATACATACCTATTCAGAATGACCTTAACCCAAAAACTTCTGAAAAATTTTTTTAGGTTTTATAAATAGAAAGTATACTACTTCAATTATTTGAAACTACTTAATAATGACTAATAAATTATTTATATATATATTTATAATTTATACTATAATGAAAACAGAAGTTCATTTAAATAAACCTCTTGCTGTTGATTTAGAAAGCGATATTTTTAATGTTGGAGGCGGTTTTGTTATATATAATATATTAAAGCCAATGGTTCAAATTGACAGATATGAGATGATTGCACAATATGGCGAAGAAACGATTGACGAAGATAAAAACCTATCGCAAAACAGCAGAAATTTGCGGAGGATTGAAGCATTGGACAGATACATTTCTACATTAATTCTTTTAATATCAAATACAAAATTTGTAAAGAGAAATAGGTATGGTTTAGATTTCGCAAAACAAAAGCTGGATTTTATTTATAAACATATTCCAATGACTTATAAAATTTTAAGAGATGAGGTAAGTTCAGAAGAACATTATGTTATAGATGAAGTCTGGTTTAGAAAATTTATTGACCAAGTTAGACATATTAAAGACGAGATATATTCTATTTTAAATCGGTCAGGTTTAATCTTTAGACGAAAAGAGGGTTTGAATATTTCAAAAATAGAGCAGGATTTTATAAACAGGGGGTAATACATGAGAGAAGTAGATATAAGATTATTAAATTTAGACATTTTAGAGTTAAAACAGCGGATTACTGCACTTGAAAAAGCATTTGAAGATTTGATTAATTTAAAAGCAAAAGAAAAATGTTAATTTGGACATTAAAAAGATTAAGTAATATGCTCGATAAAAAAAGAGCAAATGATTTTGATGCGATTGTGATAATTGTCGGAGCAACAGGTCTTGGAAAAACTACTCTTGCAGTGCATCTTGCAAGAAAAAGCAAATATGGACAAAAATTTAATGCTTGGACAGATTTAGTTTATCAACCAAAAGAAGTTATTGCATCTTTAGAAAAATGGAATTCGATTTCAATAGTTGACGAAACAATTAATGTTGGTTTTAGGAGAGATTGGCAGAAAATCTATCAAAAGAACATTATTAAACAGCTAAATATGAATCGTGACCACAGAAATTTAGTAATTTTTTGTATTTCTGATTTAAATGAAATTGACCCAAAAATATTAAAGATGTGTAGACTAATGCTTGTTGTTGTTTCACGAGGAACTGCGGTAGTATTAATGAAAAATGAATCTGTTTATTCAGCAGATAAATGGGACATTCAAGTTAATCAAAAAATTGAAAGAGAATGTTTAAACAAAAATAAACAAATCGATTATTCAAAATTTACCACTTATCGAGGCATTGTAAGATTTAAAAAATTGCCGCCAACAATCGAAAAGAAAGTAAAACAGGTAAAAACTGAAAAAAGAAATATCATATATAAAGAAGATTTTGCCAAAGAAGAAAAAAAAGAGCTTTCAGCAGATGCTCGTTTAATGATGGCATTAATTGAGGGAAAAATCGCAAATAAAAAAGAATTTTTAAAGCTATGTGATGTTTATGGCTTAAAATATACTAAAGTTTATAACTCGATTAGAAATCAATTAAGAAAAATGAATGATACTCGAAATTTAAAGGATTTTTATACAGATAATTTAAAAAAAGAAATTGAAAAACACAACAAAAAGAAAATAAAAGAAATAACACAGGGTTTAAGTAAAGAGGTCGTGGACTTAATTAAACACCAATAAGTTACACCAAAACTTTATATATTAATCAGGTTATATATTATATACTTTGCATCTAATTTTTCCTTTTGTTATTAGATGGGACTGCGTAAGAAATATTACGCAGTCCTTTAAAATTTTTTGTGTTTCTTAATTAAACACCAATAAGTTACACCAAAAATTTATATATTATTTATATTATATATATTATATCTCCAGCTAACCGACTTCACACAGGGATGCGCAATGTCCAATCGGACAAAATAAAAGTATTGCACTTTTATTTAATGGAAGAAGATGCCATATCTCTCTTATGAATTCTAAATTTTTAGCGCATCCCATTTAAATTTACTTTTTTATAGTGAAAACATTTTTTTATATATAAAGACTTCCTTTTGTATACAAAGTATACAATGGTTAAAGCAAGTCAACAATTAGTGCAAATTCCAACTCGAACACAGAGAAGACTTGAAACTCAACAAGAAAAAGAAACTGAACAACAACAAAAAGAGTTAATTGCACAAAAAAATGCAGAATTAAGACAAAAACTTATTTCTGAAAATCTTGAATTATTCCAGAAGCAAATTGATTATTATATTAAAAGGGAAAAACTATATCAGGAAAAAAAACATAAAGCTTCAGGCGAAAGGCGAGATAAATATGATATTTTACAGGAATATTATAGGGATTTAAAAAATTTAGCTCAAAGCGAAGGTATTGATTTAATAAAAGAGGGTTACACTCGTGAATCTGTTAGAAAATATATTCGAGCAAAAGCTGTTGCAGAAAAAAGAGAAAAAGAAGAAGTTTTAAAACAAAGACTTGAAAAAGAAGCTGCTCTTGAAAGAGCAAAAGCAGAAGCAAAAGCAAACCAGCCGAAATATGACCCTACAAAAGAAGCAAGATATATTGAAATCGAAACAAACAAAGGAACTTCAGGATATATAAGACAAGAACAAAAAGGGCGGATACATACTTTTAGGTTAGAAGAACCTTTAACACTTAAAAGAGTGGGCTCACTCCCGACAATCGAGGGAATCACTTTTTCCGAAGCCGCAGCAGAGAAAATAACGCCAGATGTTCAACTCGCGCTTTATGATATAAGATTAACTCAAGCAGCAGAATCAAGACTTGGGTATACTGAAGCAGATATATCAAGAGAAACAAATCCTTCTACAAAATATTTAATGAAAAAAGCACTTGTATCTGAAAAAAAGAAAATAAAAGAAGAATTGGACAAAAATGTAGATGCAATTTCTTTTTTTTCAAAAACAGCTTTTCTTGGAGCATTAGGCAAAATTGAATATGACCAAAAACTATTAAATAAAGAACTTAAAGAATATTTTGAAACAGGAAGAATTGGAAAAACACCCTCTCCAGCTCTTTTATTTACAGGAAAAATTGGAGTTCTTTCTTTAAGAACGCCCGATGTTGCTTTATCTTATATGCAAGACATAACTAATTTTTTAGCCAAACCAACAAGTAAAAAAATTACAGAACCAATAATAAAGACGCCAAAATATTTATCTGATGAAGAAATTGGAAAAACAGCGTCAAAAACATTTCAAAATATAAGAAATGAATATAAAACCTTTATTGGAAATGTATTTGGGACAGATTTACAAAAAATAGTTTATTCAAAAGGAGCAAGACAACTTGTTGGAGCAGCTGAAGTAGGAGTAATAGCTGGGCAATTATTCTCTGGAGGATATGCTCTTACAAAAAGAGTTATAAAACCAAAAGCAGTTTTAAAAGAAGCAAAGCTTTCTTCAGCAGGAATTGTTCAGGCACAGAACAAAATAATTCAGCAAGAAACAAAAGCATTATTATCACAGGCAGATGATGTAATGAGAGCTCAAGCAAAAACATTAAAACAAATTGACTTTTCTGCAAATGCCTTTAAAATCTCAACAACTCCAAAAGTAGAAACACTCACTTATAAAGTCGGAAGAAAAACAATTAAAGCACAACGAACAACAGCATCAAAGCTTTTAGGATATAAAGGAACAGGTCTTGTTCAAGTTGATATTACAACAGAAATTCCTAAAGCAAAGTGGTTTAATATTGGAAAACCCAAAATAAAAACCTTAAAAACAACACAATATTTCGGAGCACAAATTTCACCAACATATCTTGCACAAGAAGATGCAGTTTCAGTTATTAAAAAAGGTTCAAAGCTATCTGCAATAACATGGCAGAATAAAGTTGAAGATATATACTCTTTACAAAAACAAATGGGATATACAACAGCTTTTCGCTATGCAGATGTAGATAAAGGCGTGTCTGGAAGATTTTTAACTGCAAATGAAATTAAAAGCGAAACAGCAAAATATTTAAAAGAAGTAACTGCTGGAAGAAAAATAAAAACTTTTTCTTTAACTCAAAAACAAATACCTCGGGAATTAAGAGATTTAAATAAATATTTTATAGAATCAAGTAGAATATCTAATAAACAAGCAGAAGCTTTTGCTAAATTTCAAAGAGAATTCCAAAGAAAAATTTCTATATTTAATAAACCAACTTCTCAATTTATAACTCAACCTAAAAAAAGTTTATTAGCGTTAGAAGTTCCAGAAAAATCATTTGAAAGAACACAAGCTTATTTAAAAAAATTAGAAAGGATTTATTCAAAAGGATTTTCTGAAATAGAGGTTTCACAAATAACCAAACAACCTAAAATTTTCACAGAACTTTCAGCAAAAGGAAAACTTGTTGTAAGTCCAAAAACTTATTATCTTCAACCAGAAGAAATTAAAAAAGCTTTAAAAATAAAAGCAGGATATAAAGAATATTATTGGAATCGTTTGTTTAATAAAAAAGAATATGAGAAATTTTTTAAACAAACAACAGGAATATATTTTCCAACAAAATTTAAAAATGTTAAATATTCTGGAAAAGCTATTTATAAACCTTTTACATCTCATAAAAGCGAATCCATTTTACACGAAGCTTTCCATAAACAAATAGATAAGCTTAAACTTTCTAAACAATGGAATTATTTAAATCCAAAAGCTGCGTATGAAGAATACACAAAAAAACTTGTGCTTATTGGAAAAGAGCCAAAAATCTCTCCAATAACTTATAATATACAAAATTATGAGAGATATTCTCAATATGAAGAAGCTCTCGCAGATTATACAGGAAAATTTGCAAAAGATGTTCTAAAAACAGGAAAAGCAGAAACAAAAATAGATGAGCTAATTTTAGAAGTATTTAAAAAACAACAAAAAGCAGAATTAAAAAGAATTGGTAAACAATCAGTTGAGTTTGATGCAGATATATTAAAAATATTAAAGAAAGAATTAAAACAAACTACTCCAAAATTACCAAAAAAATTTAAACCTAAAAAAATTTCTAAATCTTCAAAAGATATATTCTTTAAAATCCCTTCAAAAAAGAGCACTAACCACGAAGTCCAAAAGCAATTCCAACAGATTGAAACTTTATTAAAACAAAAACAAACCGAAGCACAAGTTGGGGCAATTCTTCCAAAATTAAGAAAAACCGCCCCAACTACATTTAAAGAAGTTCAAAAATACTTGCCTACTTTAGCAATGGGAGTATCTATTAAAGCAATTTCCAAAGAATTGCAAAAACAAATGCAACCACAAGTTCAAAGACAAACTAATCGCCAAAATTTCGAAATTCTTCAAAGACAATTACAAAGACAATTTCAAAAACAATTTAGAAAGCAGATGAATTCGCAGACACAACGACAGGCAGCACTTCAAAAACAACTTCAAAAACAAAAACAACGACAACTTCAAGCATTACTTCAAAGACAAAAAACCAAAACCACCCCAATCATTCCAAGAATACCTCATTTAACTACTACAAGAATTCCAAATATAATTATTCCAATAAATGATTTTGAAAAATTTAAAAAGAAATCGCAGAAAAATACTGAAAAAAAATTAAAAGAAATTTTAAAATATGCTCCATCTTTTACAGCCGCAGAATTGCAGTTAAAACCTAAAAAAATTTCCGAAAAGGAATTAAGAAAATTATTAAAACAATATCAAACAGGTTTAGGCATTAGGAGGGCAATTATTATAAAATGAAAATCCCAGAAGATACATTAAATCGTTTTAAAGCACTTGGTTATTCTGAACAAGATATTTTAAATGCATATTCCCAACTTGAGAATGATTCTTTTTCTCAATTTGAAAACGAAATTTCAAACGCATCTAAAAAGCAAACACCTGCACAATTATCAACTATGAACTCAAGAATCACAGGAGATTTTTTGAAATTGCAACTTGAAGTAGATGACATCCTTGAAAGAATCCAGCATATATTAAAAAATGATATTATTGAATTTGATAAAGAGGGAAATAGAGTTTGGAAACCAAACCCTAATCCAGAGGAGATTCCATTAAATGATTATGGTGTTCATTTAATTATGTCAAAACTTACAACTTATATCAATAGAGATGTTTTGCTTTCAAATTTAGATGACAAAACAATCAATAAAACTCTTTTAGAATTTGGCAAATTATTAGCAGAATTAATTTATTATCAAGCTAAAAAAATGGGAATGGACACAGATAGAAAAATTCAATTATATGAGAGTTTAATTCTTCAGATTGTAGATTTAGTTTATGTTACTTGGCGAAGGGCTTATGGCGGACAGGAAAGGGCAACAATAGGAAAAACTACACAAGTAAATGAAAATATATTAAGCCACCCCGACGCACAGCAAAGTTCTAAACCAAGTATTTTTAATCCACGAAGATATTTTGGAGGTAGATTATGAAAGTAATAAAGAAAATAAAAAAAGCAGCAAGTTCAATTTCAGAATATAATAGAAAAAGAGAAGCAAAAACCGAAGAAAGATTAAGAAAGAGAATTGAATTGCTTAAATTAAAAGGAGAATATGAAGCACAAAAAACAAGAGTGGCAATGTCAAAAGCAAAAAGACAAGCTGCATTGCGACAAACTTTAACTCCAGAACAACGAGCTGCAAGAATGCAATCTTTAAACGCACTTGGAAATATGTTTGGCTTTTCTCCTATTGCAACAATTCCAACAACACAGCGAAGAACGACTAAAAAAAGAAAAAAGAAACCACAATTATCTGAAAGAGAAAAAACGCTATTGAAATTATTGCGAGGGTAAAAAATGCCATGTAATAAGCGTAAAAGAAAAAGAAAGAAAAAGAAATGAAACTATTAAAAAGTATTTACTTATCAATAGTATTCTTATTAATATTAATGCCTGTTTTTGCAGATAAACCTGTGCAAACCTTACCAACAGGCGAAAGTATGTTTATATTTTATCCAAAAACACAATATTATCCATATGGTCAGGAAATAGAGCTTTCTTTTAATGTTTTAAATTCCTCTTATCATGAATTAACAGGAGATGATGTTTCTTGTTTTTTATGGGTTGAACGCAGTGATGGTTCAAAACTTTTAAATGGAGTCCCTTTAAATTATTCCAGCTATTTTTATTATATTTTAAATGAAACACAAACTTCACATAGAGGACATCACAATTATTATTTAAGATGTAATAATTCTCTTGAAACAGGAGCAGTTTCTACAGGTTATGAAATTAATGGCGCTGGAGAAGAACCTCTGCTCTCAACAATTCTTTCTTATCTCGCATTCTTCTCAATAATTTTATTCGGACTTGTTATATCAGTAACAACTTTATTCAGCAGTAAAAAATTTATTCCACAATTTATTTCTGCTAATTTTATGTGGTATCTTTTATTATTATTTACTTGGATGCTCTGGAATTTTTCATATAATTTCTTTGTTTCATTTACTCCATTAATTGATATTTCAAGAATAATATTTTTATTATTTAGCTTTGGTTCAATTCCATTTTTTGTTTTATCAGTGGTTATGCTTTTTGTTTATGTTCTTTCAAACAAGACATTTCAGCAAATGGCTGAAAGTGGTTTTTCCGCTAATGAAATTAAACAGGGAGAAAGCAATTGGCTTTTTAAATTAATGTGGGGGCGATATAAATGACGCTTTTTTATAAGAAAACAAAAAGAAAAACACCATCTTCTTTAAGAAAAAGTCCAAGCCAAATTGAAAGAGTGCCAGAACAGATTAGCAAAGAATTCAAAGAAGAATTAAGAAGAATACAAGCTGAAGTTATGCTAAAAACAGGTCAACGATTAAGCATACCAAAACTTACTTCAAAACTTACTCAAACACAATCATTCAAACAAATGAAAAAAGAATTACTTGAATTAGATAAAAAAATGGAGGGAATTTTAAAAAAAGAGAAAAGATGGACTTATTAGACTTTCCAATAATGTTATCATCAGCAATAATGATTATACTATTTATTGGAGGTGGAGTTTTACTATTTGGTAAGTTTAATGATACAATGGATATTGTAAATGGAAACTCCACACAGGCGGGAGTTGAAGAAGCAGCGAATATTATTGAAAATGCAAATACAAAACTTCAAGTGTTTGAATGGGCATCGGGGATTTTATTAATCGGAATGTTTCTTGCAATATTAGTTGGGGCTGTTTTTGTAAGGTCACACCCAGCAATATTTATAATCTATATTTTATTCTTCCCATTTTTAGAAATCTTCGCAATAATATTATCAAATGCGTATGTTGACATAACAACTTCTTCAATACTTGCAGAAACTTATGCAGGATTTACAATTCCAAATTTTATATTTGCATATCTCCCAATTTGGACAGGAGTTTTCTTTGTATTGGGAGCTGTTTTAATGTTTATAAGAATGAGGGGGGATGCAAATGCAATATAAAAAAATACTTTTAGCTTTATTAATATTTTTATGCATTGCTCCTGTTTTTGCAGCAGATTGGGATAATGTTAAATCATATAAACCTGAAACAATCACGATTAAAAATGCGTTAGGTTTAGGTTCAACTCTCGCAAAATACTCCTTACTTAATAATTCAGATTATTGTCTTGTTAATTGTTGGGCAGAGGGTAAAGCAGAAATATTTTCAAGAGAACCTTTATTTAGAAATTTATCATTTGAAACAAAACAAGGATATAAAGCAGATGTTGATTTTAAAATATTTATTCAAAAAACAAAATCCGAAATTAAAGAGCATTGGAACTTTTCAGATTTTGAATGTTATTATAATATTTCTGGACAGAATGAAACAAATCAAACCTTTTGCAATAGAACATTGCTTAATCAATGGAATGAAACAATAACTACTTTTTATTGGGAAGAATACACTCCAAACACAGAAGTAGATATTGGAAACTATACTTGGAGATTGGAAGGCAAGAAAGATAAATTACAATCTGTTGATTGGATTGGTGAAGCTTTCGGAGAAAAATTAACTGAATGGGCTTGGTGGAATTCTTCATGGACTTATAGAAAACGAATAAACCTAACAAATGATGGAAGCACATTAAATGATTATATTTTACAAATAGAGTTAGATTGGGATTCAGATATGGCAAATGATTTTTCAGATATTAGATTTACTGATTCAGATGAAAATGAGTTAAATTATTGGATACAGAAGTATAATTCAGGAGTTAATGCAACAATTCGTGTTGAAATCCCCGAAATAAACGCAGATGATTCTTCGTATATATGGGTATATTATGGTACTGGTTCGGTTTCTTCTGCTTCTGATTTTGATGCATTATACCCAGATATTAAGAGATTATATACCTTTGATTTTGATGATACTTCTACTGCAATAGATTATTCTGGGAATGCTAATGGAGTTTTTTATAATCTTGAAAGCGGAGATTTTGTAAATGGAAGAATTGGAAAAGCAGTTAAATTTGATGGTGTCAATGAATATGCTGATTTTGGAAATTTGGGCTTTAATAAAAATGCAACTTTTTGTCTTTTGCTTGATGATTATGATGATACTGCTGCGCCCTCAAGCACAAGTATTTTATCAAATTCAGATGTAAGCTCATGGGCTACTATTGGATATCGGGCTAATTTTGTTCATAATGCTGATGAGGAACAAATAGAGTTTGCAGTGAGTGATAATGGAGGAACAGGAACATCTGTTAAATCTTCTGCAACAGAACTTGAGGGTATGAAATCACAATGGACGCAAATGTGTTTTACTTGGTATGCTGAAGATAATATGACTATTTATGTAAATGGTTCACAGGTAGCAAGCACTTCGGCAGCATTTACAAATACAGCTCTTGACCCCGAGCATTTGTTCTTGGCACGAAAGATAAATAGTGGAGATACAACTCCTTTTACAGCAGATGAAGTTATGATATGGGATGATGCTTTAAATGAAACAGAAGTTGCTAAATATTGGGCAGAAGCAGAACCAACTTATGCATTTGGTGAAGAAGAAACTTTGACAGGAAACCCAACAATTACGATAAATGAACCAGAAAATAACACAAATACAACTTCAAACGCAATAACATTTAATTGCACAGCAGAAGACGATTTACAAGTTGATAATATGAGCTTATATATTAATGGTTCAGTAGTGGAAACATTCAATTTTGGCTCAAGCAATTTAACATCATTCTCTACAATAAAAACCCTAAATTCAGGAAATTATTCTTGGTATTGTTCAGTTTCAGATAATGATTCAAATTCAGTTTCATCAGATACATATTATTTTATTATTGATTCAATAAAACCTCAAATTAATTTTATCGCTCCAGAAAATTCAGCAATTTATAGTTCTCCTCAAACTTGGCTTAATTATTCAATTTATGATTTGCACAATGATACTTGCTGGTATGGAAACGAAACAAATAATTATACAATTAATTGCAATTTAAATAATTGGACAATCTCAACTCATGAAGGAATCAATGCCTTAACTATCTGGGCAAATGATACTTTCGGAAATGAACACTCAAATAGCTCAACTTTTATTATTGATACACTTACTCCAACAATCGAATTTGAATACCCTACAAATACAAGTTATCATTATGTAGTAACAAACTTTACATATATATTCACAGAAGCAAATCCTGATACTTGTTGGTATTCAACAAACAATGGAACAACAAACACCACTATAACTTGCGGTCAGAATGTAACAGGTCTTGTTTCTTATGAGGGAAATAATACTTGGTTCTTATGGATTAATGATTCTCTTGGAAGAACAAACTCAACAAATGTAACCTTTATTGTTGATGCAGTTCCGCCTGTATTGGTCTTGCATTCTCCACTAAATGATTCTAATCAAGTATTTGTTAATGAATATCCTTATAATGTAACTTTAAATTATACAGCAACAGATTTATCTTTAGATTCCTGTTGGTATTGGTCAGATATAAATACAACAAATACGACATTTACTTGCAACACAGACCAAACAATAACATTTATGACAGATGAACCTCATTATATTTATTATTATGCTAATGATAGCTGGGGAAATTATACCGAACAAATAACTTTCTTTAATGTTTACGCACACAATTACTCTCAAACATCTGATAAAAATGAAACTCTTGAGGGAATTGACGCAACATTTACTTTAATCGTCGGTTCAACAGGAAACCCAAGCACAAGTGCAACACTCTTATTTAATAATACAGAATACTCTCCAGATACTATAAATCAAAACTCTACAAATTATTTCTTTTCAAAAACTCTAACAATTCCAACAGGAACAGGAAACTCAACTGGCAGACTCGTAAATTGGTATTGGCAATATTCTATAAACAACATTATAACAGATTACAACACTTCAACGCAAAACATGACGATTTTTGCGGTGGATTTAGATAATTGCTCAACATACTCAACTTTACTTTTAAATATGACTTTGTATGATGAGAATGAAAATGCTGTTATGGACATATCAAACCAAACTTCAAGAATAGAAACAGATATCTCTTTAAAACTTGACGAAACAACTTGGTCTTATAATACTACATTAGTAAATAATACTAACTTACAAATATGTGTTCCAGATTATATATTTAATTATTCAGATTTCTTATTATATATGACCACATATTACACTGCAACAGATTACGCCGCAGAATTTTATCATATTGATGGACAAACAATTTCTAAAGATACAATACCAAAAATAATTTATTTAAGAGATTTGCCTTTAAAAGATTCAACATCTTTTATCTTCTTATTTAAAGACCAATATGATATAGAGAAATCTGATGTAATTGTTGAAACCTTGCGAAACTATATTGGGTCATCAGAATATAATATTGTTGAAAGAGGAAAAACAGATGATAATGGACAAACAGCACTGCATTTAATTGAAGAAGATGCAATTTATCGATTTAAAATCTATGAAAATGAAGAATTAATCTTTTCAAGCATAGATTATAAAGCAATTTGTGAAGAAGTGCCTTGTTCGATTAAATTAAGACAGGATTTTGAAACAACTGAAATTGATGAGTATCTTAATAACTATCAAGGAGTTTTTTCAGCGTCAGCAAATCCTTCAACAAGAACTCTCGAAATCGAATATGAAACACAAAATCCAATAACTTTAAATCTTACACTTTATCAAATTAATTATTCTTCTGATGAAGATTTAATTATTGCGAATGATTATGCAACAGCAACATCTGGAAAATTGTCTGTAAATGTTCCATTATCTTATGGCAATGATAGTTTTTATTATGCTTTAACCATGAGCAATGACACGATTGAGAATGCATTTGTATCTTCAGGGTGGGTTAATTTAAAACCAAAATTATCAGAGAGTAACGATGCAATGGCTTGGTTACTTTCAGGTTTATTTTTAATATTAATGGTTTTATTTGGCGCAGCAGAAGGGTTATTTATGATTGTGTTTTTAATAATGGGAGTTATTGCAATTAGTCTTTTACTTATAGTAAGCATTCCACAGGGAATTATAACTTTAATTGTAATTGGAGGTTTAGCAATAGCTTGGAAGCTATACAATAGTCGATAAAATGGAAGGTATTAAAGGAATTATTATATCTTCAATTCTTGCAGTAATATTTATTTTTTCACTTGTTAGTGTAGGATTAACTCTTGCTATTGAAAATGATAAACCTATAAGTTATCTCTCAAATGGAGAATTAAATTATGATGAATATTCAGAGATGATTGAAAATGTAACAGGACAAAAGGATGTTGTGGAGGAAAATGTTTATAGTCAAGATTTTGGCGTATTTATTGATGGAAAAGGTTTTGATGTTTTAACTTCAGCTTTTTCAGTATTTCAAACGATTAAATTAGCTTTCTCTACAATCGGAACAACTATAAATAACATATTTGGTGTTTATTGGCTTATTAGTTTAATTATATCAACATTAGTAATAATCGCACTTATCTTAATATATGTGCTATGGAGGGCAGGAACATAATGGCATATGGAAGCATAACAGATATTGATATGACTTCAGGAATGCAAGGATTATTTTATTATTTAAATCATGAAACTTCAGGATTATTTTTTCCTTTAATCTTTTTCGGACTATTCATAATTATTGCAGCAGCATCATGGTATAAAACACAAGATTTTCCAGCAGCACTAACTCTATCTTCCTTTAGTTGTGCAATAATTGGCTTATTCTTTAGATTTGGTGGTTTTATTAAAACTTCTTTTTTAGTATTATTAATTGGTTTAGCAATAATGTCTTTTATATTTTTGCTATTAACTAAAAATCGAAGAATTTAATTGTATACAAAATATACAATAAAACGATTGTTTATTTAAAAAAGAATTTCTTTATAAGCTTTAAGGAGGGTTTAGTATGTTACAAAGCATATTTGAAAACAAACGAGGACAGAATACAAATCTTCTAACAGGCTTAATTGTAGGAATTTTTGTCGCAGTTATCTTACTTGCACTTGTCGTTATTACAAACGCCAAGTTTATGGAAGTAACAACTGACGATAACGCAATAAATATTCTAAATGGAACAAATAGCGCATTAGATGATATTGTCGACTGGTTGCCATTGATTATAATTGCCGCAGTCATTGCAGTTGTAATTGGTTACTTTGCATATGTATTTATAGCAGTTAGAGGATTCGGCGGAGGTCTTTAAAAATGCAACGAGTGGCATAGACCACTCTTTTATTTTTAATTTTTTTAATATGTTTAAAATTCACTAATTAATTACAAATAATATTTATATTTCTTAAAGAAGTAAAAATTTTTATGGTAAATCAGAGGGATACCCAAATTTTTACTTCTATACTAAATGGGGTAGAAAATGGCAAGAGTTTGAGCCAAATTGCTAGAGAAAATAACATGTCTAAACAGGCATTAAATCATTATGCGAGAGAGCTAAAACGACGCGGATTTATTCGTAAAGTTGGTTATGGAACTTGGCGAAAAGAAGTAAAAACATCAGTAGTAAGTGGTCAAAAAGAAGTAAAAAATTCTGTCAGAGGTCATGGCTTCCAATTCAAACTAAAACTCCCAGCAAACTTTAGAAATTGGGACAAAAGAGAAGAATTTTTGACCAAAAAGAAAATTAATTTTAAACCTTATTATGTCGCTGGTGTAAAAAGAGGTCAGCAATTTAAATTTAAAGAGTTTACTATTCAACTAACAGATAAACATATAATAATGCATACAAAACAAGACTTCTATTCTTCTAATGCACAGGACTCAAAGAATTATGCTCTTTCTGTTTTTTTAGATAGAATTATCTCATTAGAAAACCTATTAAAAGCAAACTTCTCTTTTAATGGAAAATATAAGTTTAAAGTAACAAGACAACATTATGCTTTAATTAAAAATGAACTTGCTATACAATATCACAAAGAGGGTAAAAAACTTCATGTATATACAGATAAAGGTTTATGGCTAATAATAGATAATTCTTTTAATTTACATGAATTAGAAACTATACAAAAAGAAACAGCAGACGCAGATAATCTTAAAGTTCAAAAATGGTTTAATGGCTTAAAGAAATATGATGGCTTTACTCCTGAATTCTTAATGAAAGCACTTGGCGGAGTTACTGCAAACCAGCAAATATATGCAAATAATGTTAAAACCCATATTTCAGCAATAAAGCAACTTGCGGAGAATGTCAATATACTAACAGAAAAAATCGAGGAATTTTCTAAACATGTTAAGAAAAAATAGAAATCTTTATAAATATCTACTACTACTAATATTATAAGATGAAAAATAAAGTTTCAATCAAAATTCAAAGTTCACTAATACCTACGCAACAGGATTTAGAAATTGCAAAAGCCAATCTATCAAAGATAGCCCAAAATCTACCTTATGATAAAAATGATTTTGGTTTTGGATTAAAGAAGATTTGCTAAAAATGGGTAAAAGAATAAGATGTAACAAATGCGGAAATGAGTGGGAATATAAAGGTCTACGCAAAAACACTCAAAACACAGAAAGGACTATTTATATAACCTGTCCATTCTGTTATGCAAAAGTTCCAGCTCCTTTTGTTGAGGAGAAGCCAGAAGATGAAAAACCTTACTAAAGTCTATGAGGTGTTTAAAGATGTGTGAAGAAAATATGACTCGAGAAGATAAATTAAACGAACTATCCAACACAATAATAAATATATTTGCAGCACAGAATTTAACAAGTCAAGAGTGTGTTAAAGTATTAAATGAATGTTTTAGTTTATTATTTAGTAGAGGAAGATTAAAGAAAATAGAGGGGGATTGGAGGTTATGAAGAACCTTTTTAAAATTAAATCTGCTGCAAGTTCGAATATACAAACAAAACTAAAAATGAACTATTGTGTTAATTGTGGGGCAGAGATACCAGACTATGCAAGTGTTTGCGAGGAATGTTACCTCGCTTATAAGAAAAAAGAGATTGAAGATGACGAGCGAAATCCAACGAATGTATAATATTGTTGAAAGAATGCTTGAAGAATCTGAAAATTCCAGAAATTCAGACACTCATTTAATTTTTAGAGTTTTAAGATACATGGGCTTTAATGTTGAGTGGACTAATAAAGAAATTATCTTTAAAGTAGAGCATCAGGCACTTTATAATTTGCCTTCTTTTGCAACGATAGTAAGATGTCGGCGTAAAATACAAAATGACGAGGGAAGATTATTACCAACAAGAATTGATGTCATAACTGCAAGAAGAATTCAGGAGGAAAAGGTCAGAAGTTGGTTTTCCAAACATTCGCCAGAAATACTTGGAAAATATAATAAATTTATCTATGGAACTGACCAATTAACTTTAAAATGAATATAAAATTGCTTATTGTACAAACAATAATCGATATTGTTTGTGTGTTAATAATAATGTATTCAGCAAAGAAGCTG
>Ga0190359_1000762_pt1 | contig 21388 bp, 10 predicted proteins | sample 48721823_MG_FD_161269 | JGI IMG/M metagenome (GOLD analysis project Ga0190359, IMG submission 161269) | Hydrothermal vent microbial mat bacterial communities from Southern Trench, Guaymas Basin, Mexico - 4872-18-2-3_MG | ecosystem: Environmental > Aquatic > Marine > Hydrothermal vents >... | reverse complement strand
CTGAGGCTACCATTTCCCTGTGCAAATTATAACTATTTTTCATATCTTTTATCAGTTGATAATATCTTATTACCATGGGCTCTCTCCTCCTTCTTATCTCTATCAAAACTTAAACGGAGAGAGCCCTCTTCTTCAATCCCCTCTATTAAACCTATTCCATCTCCTTCTGCTATCCTTCTAACCTCTATCAATCTCTCATCTGTTAGCCTCTTAATCTCTCTTATCCCTATCAAACCCTTTAATTCCCTTAACTGTATACCATGTGAATGAACTGTACAGAAGCCACCAAATTACAACTTGCTCGAACCACGTAAATTAGTTAAATTTGCTTCGCTTTTTTCCGGAGCCGTAGTTCAACCGGTTAGAGCGCCGGCCTGTCACGCCGGAGGTTGCGGGTTCGAGCCCCGTCGGCTCCGCAAATAATAATTAAAATAAGCGGAAACATTTTGTGGTTTTAAAAAACTTTTAAGGAAATTTTCCCAACTATTAGATCATCAATTATGTTCTGTACATTTAAAATTTCCATATAAAGCTCTCTTATAACTATGACAAATCCTAGTGCTGTACTCAATTTTCCCTACTCTCTACTCTAAGTATCTCTTTCAAAACTTCCTAAAATTATTTCGTTCTTCATAATGACCTCTATATTACACAGGAGGTTATTTCTATAATTTGTCTTGACAGACACAATTAAATTTATACTATCGATATTTTTTCAAAGAGTTTAGTCAGGTATATATTCAATCAAATTCCCCCATATTGTTCATCGACATAATCTATTAGTACCATAAGTGCTTCTGCATAACTGTTATAAGTCACTCCATTTACCACCCATGTTGAAGGATCGTCAGGCTTAATCCTATCGCAGGGCACTAGATAATTCAGGTGGAACTGTGCATTTTCCAATTGTCCCTCGTGAAAATATGCAATAGATAAAATTAAATGTATATCTCTATAATCTATCTGGGGTTTATGTTCAAAATAATAAGTGCTATCAATTTCAAGTACATAGTTACCTCTTTCTATTGCTAAAGGGAAGTCTTCGTTTGCTAAATAAGCAGCTGACAAACCAACATGAGGATCTAAAGATTCAATTCCTTTTGATATAGCTGTTATAAAATGAACGATTGAACTGTCTGCTTTATTAAGGAGCAACAGACACCATGCTTTGCCATGATATCCTTCCGGGTTATCAGGATTTATTTCTATTGCTTCATTAAATTTTTCTAATGCGTTCGTATACATATCTTGCTCAAATAAACTCCAACCTTCTTCGATAACTCCTTCCTCTGATGTAGGATTTAGATACGCGCATGAAAACAAATATCCGATAATAATGGTTAAAATTGGAACAAAATATCTAAACTTTCTCATTTAATTATCACCATTTTCTTTGATTTGAAATACTCTCCGTACTTTACAGAATATATATAAACACCACTGGCAACCAATTTCCCCTGACTATCTTTACCATCCCATGTTACAGTATATTTCCCTGGTGCTAATGGTTTATTACATAATTCTACAACTTTTCTTCCTAGTAAATCATATATTGTAATCTTAGCAAAGGATTCAAAGATGTTACTACTAAATTCTGGCAAATAGAAATCAATAGTAGTTCTAGAATTGAATGGATTCGGATAATTTTGGTACAAAACTACATCTTTAGGCAGTATAATAGGGCTATTGGGAGCATCCACACCTAATTTATATTCTCCTACTTTGTCGGTATATATCCAGAATAAATTTCTAGATTCATTTGTAAATGTGGTCTTATATTCCCATATCCCGTTAAATTTTTCGCATATGCCCAAATGCTGAATCAAACCTTTAAATTGCTCTTGATCTATGCGAAATGTAACCTTAACCTTGTTTTTTAATTCTGTAATAGGAGATATAAAAGTATATGATTGACAAACTTGATTTTCAGCTTGTTTAGCTATAATTATCTCTCTGTCTCTGCCCACTTTTGTGGCTTCAGAATTAGCTAATAAACATAAAACATACTGGTTCTTTTCAAATATTTTTGGTGGGAAGATCATTGTTGCTATAGAATCAGGACTTTGTATTACACCTCCCACGCTTGCTAAAATCCTACTAGAACTAAAATCATATTCCCCTTCGCCAATATTGCCTGTAGTATCTGCTGCCGAAATAATTATTTTATAATTACCTATTTCACCAATTTTGTAATGACAATAATAGGGATTTGGTATAATGTTGCTCATCAGGGAGACTTCAACCTCTTCATTACCTATTTTAACAAAGTTGACCTGCCCAATTTCTTCATCGGGGAAAAAGTATAAGTCAAGATGTTCAGACGCAACTGGATTCTGAAATACTCCGATTGTGAAGTTAGGTGGAGTAATATCTTTAAGTTTAACCATAAAAGTATCGGTATCGAATAGCCCATCAGGATCCTTTAAACAACAGTATATTGTATCTCTACCTATAAAATCGGCGGGAGGGGTCATAATTAAGCTATCATCGTCTTCATTATATAATATCGATGATATCGCAGACTTGAAATCCCAGGTCAAATCTTTATAACCATTATCTATATCATAGCCGTAATCTTCCATTTTTAAAGTTAGAATAGTACCCTGATCAATAGCAGTATCCGGTATTTCATAAATCACAGGCGGATCATTAACAGGTATAATGTTTATTCTAAAAGGCACATTAACTTCTCCACTATCTGGATCGGTAACCCTCATTGTGAAATAGCCGGTACCATTGATATTATCACTTGCCCAAAATCTATCTTGATTCTCACTGGATCTAAATTCGTGAAGGACAACTCCAGAATCCTTCTCAATATGAATCTCCAGTTCAGATATATCATTATCAATATCGTAGAAGAAGTTTCGCCAGTAATCTCTATCTACTACTAACTCCTCATCTTCCAAGAAACTTGTATCAGGCTTTGAAATCATTGTAGGCGGGTCATTTACATTCAAGACAGTCAGTTGAAACCTTTGTTCAACAATACCACCGTTGCCATCATCAAACTCAATTATAACTTGATGCTCACCAACTAAATCGTTAGTTGGAATGCCAGATACAATGCCATAAATAGAATCGATATCAACCCATGAAGGTGAAACAATAGTATATTTCGTATGCTCACCTTGACCTTCATCATCTGTTTGAGCATCATAGATATATTCTTGATCTTCGTTTGTAACAGTAACCGGTTCCGATATAAAGGCGGGCACGCTATTTACAACCTCTAATGTATAAACTAATGTATCTGAACGGTCATAATTATCTAGAACAACTATTTCAATTGGATAAATTCCTACATGGTGGTTAAGTGGAGTTCCATGAAGAAAATATGTTGTATCAGGATCTAACACAAGCCATTCTGGCTTATTAAGAGCGATATAACTGAAATTTACACTGCTATCTGGCAGGACACCTGAAGTCTGTAAATAAATAGAGTCCTCATAAGCGACAGTATTAATATCTGAGGTGAATTTTAACTCACCAACTGCAGCTAAGGATGTACCACCATAAAATCCCAGATTAATTCGATCGCCATTTGGTTCTGGCTCTGAATAATAGTCAAACGATGGATCCCCAGCATTTATTGAGCTGGACGAACTACTAAGGTAGTAAATAAGTTCACCATTTGAAATAAAAAGCGGGTCATCTGAAATATTACCATCTACACCTGTTCGATCTAATAGATTTTTATAATTCACAGGTTTATTTGCCCATACATTATTATACCTAATCTCGTACTTAATACTATCAGCATTTATATAAATTCCACCATTTGTAGTATTCCTAGTGATAATGTTATTTATTAAATGAATTTTAACATCATTGCTGTTTACTTCTATTCCAGTCCCTCCATCAGCTATTGTATTGTTATAAATGTAAACTTCAGATAGCTCTTCACATTGTATATGCACACCGGAACTATCCATTAAATTGTTTTTTATTATCGGCTTTGAATTACCGGAACAAATAATTGAGATGGAAAATTTGGAAAATCTATTATAGTAAATTTTGGGGGAACCATCTACAATATACGCAGCAGTATCACTTTCGGTAGTCCCAGTGAATGAGAAACCTGTTATTGTTGTGTTTCCTCTTAGCAAGATTGGATCTTGTAAGAGCATATGAGTTTCATAAATACTAGATGTACTTGATATATACATTTCTTTTCCATAGTCATCAAAACTCCTATGATATGTGCCTGGTTCTACAAAGATTGTATCACCAGAGGAAGCTACTTCTATAGCTTTCTGAATAGTCTTAAAAGGAAAAAACTTGCTACCATTTAAACTATCATTACCACTTGCTGCAGATACATACCAACATGGCCCATAATATTTTCCAATCAACACTTGTGGCTCAGAGAAGCATATAGTTTTATTTCCATATTTATCAAAAGCTTCAATACGAAGGATAATAACTCCATTTAATGTCTCAGGTATAAACCAATTATAAAACCCTATATTAGCAACTGTGTCAATAGAAATTACATTACTCGAGTGTGATTGATAGAAATATCCAATACTTATTGGCTCCTTGCTGAAAGATGAATCAGTTGCCTCCCACTCAATAGCTAAACTGGAACCACTTATGATGGTGTCCGTTACCTGTTGTGTTTTCATTGTTAAAAGCGGATTAACAGCGTCTAAGGTATCTGGAGGAGATTCTAAATTGTAATTGGCTGCAGCATTGAGTGAACTGCAAATGAACATTAGAACTAAAAAAGGATATGTTATCTTCAACCTTGATCTCTCTATTCTCATGGTTCTTGTTCGGTAGCTTCAATTTTAATTTGGGCCCTAGAAGAGTATACCTCTCCCATTTGTTTACCAAACTCCCATATAATATTCTTATTATCTCCTGGTTTAATACCCTCACCTGTATCGCCTGTAACATGTTGACATTCTACCCAATCATCTTCTGAACTCAAGCGAACATATGGAGTGATTTTGTATGAACCATCGGGATTACCTACGAACGAATAGTATATGTCAACAATTTTGGAGCCATCTCTGCGCTGAGAAAAAGTAACCGAGAGGATTCCCAGTATGTATGCAGTTCCACTCAGCTCAGATGAGGCAACGGATTCGTTTCCCATCGAATCCATCGCAGTTACTACGTAGTAGTATGTTATTCCGTGTACTACCAAGGAATCTGTAAAACTTGTATCAGGAGCGAAAACGGTATCTAATACACTACTACTATTCATTTCAAATCCGCTTGTTGTATCTCGATAAATTATGTACCTATTAACATCGCCCTCGTCTGAAGCATCCCATGTTAGCGTAATGGCGTGATCACTTACTGTTAAGGCAATATTCTGAGGAGGATTCGGTGGCCCATCTATCTTAAAAACTGCATCCGAAACATCAAAACCCTCCAATCCATATAAATCTACTCCTGATACTTTAACCAAAACATTTTCTGATGGATTATTTGGGACCTTCCATGTATATGAACCACTATTTTCCAGATTAGTTTGTATTTCTATGTAGTTTACGCCACCATCAATAGAATAAAAGAGATTAATTGGATTTGAGCCAAAGCTGGAATCTGTAGCTGACCAAGTAATTGAAACACTATCCCCGGGAAGATATACCTCTCCCCCGTTGGGAGTGTATAGAGTAATCTCTGGGGGTTGAGAATCAAGAGTATCGCTTTCAGAGATCCCTTCAGCAATTACCTGTGTATAAACTTTCTGTGATATAAAACTGCAAAACATTATAAATACAAGTATTAATTTCCGCCAATTCATAATTTATCTCCCCTCACATTTGCATTTAATTTCCATTATGGTGCTAAAATAGTTACTTTAATTTTAACATTTTTATAGTACTCATTAGGCATCTCTTCGCCGAAATTCCATATTAAATGTCGATTTATTCCAGGTGTAACAGCGCCGACATCCCCGCTAGTCATTGTTATTTCTTGCCAGGTTTCACCACCATCAATACTCAAATAAGGTTTTATGTTGTAATGGACAGTATCTTCACCACTAAAAGAGTAATAGATATCAACAATTGCGCTTCCATCTTTGCGTTGCTCAAATGTTACATCCCATACATCAACCTTAATTGCTTTAATTGGGCCAATATAGAACGGCGAAGAAAAACGCCCGATACTATCCAAAGCCATAATAGCATAGTAGTAGTTTTGTCCGTTTACCACTGCAGTATCTACAAACGTAGTATCAACAGGCTCTAATATAGTTAAGAGATTTTCTTCAGTTAGCGTAAAACCTGATAATGTAGAACGATAAATATATGTTTTGATAATATTATTTTCTTGATATGGATCCCATTCTAATTGAATACCTTGCATGGATAGTTGTGCGATTATATTCTGGGGTGGATTTGCCGGAGGTATCTCGTGATCTATTTTCACGTTTAATACAATATAGGGAGCGTTTCCAAACTTGGCCTCTCCTTCAACAGGAGTAATTGTAGTAGCGTAAAGATGTTCTGCTCCGCTTATTTTTGTGTAATACCTAACCTTAATTGGTTGTCCAATACGAAAACCAGCTAACCCATGAGTGGTATCCGACTGCCATGCAGTTATTACAACATTACCTGTATCACTTTCCACAACTCCTACACCAACGCATAACTGCCCGTCAAATATTCCTATTTCACTACCAATATTTAAAGAAGCTATTGAATTAGTGTCTACCTGATTTATAATAATTGTAAAGGGTAACCCAGTAGGTTCTATGGAGTTGAAATATCCTTCATACCCAATACCAGAAAGATCAATAGTTAAAGACGGAGCATTACCGCTATTATTGTATAAGACCATAAAACCGTTTATGGAATCTATCCTATTTGGAGTAAATACCACTGGTAAGTTATAACTTCCACCCGATTCAATATCAAAACTGTTAATTGATGTAGAAAATGAAGGATCAGAGAAAGAAATTCCACTGATATTAATTGTACCAGTTCCATTGTTTATAATGGTAATATTAGAAGTTGAACTTGAGCCAATCTTCGTTGGGGGAAACTTTAGCCTGGTAGACGAAGCACCGATAGAATATGTATCGCCGGGTAGCCCCTGTGCATGCAATTCAATTTCTGCAACTGGTGTGTATGGGTCATTTGAGAAAACCTGTAAAATTGCATTATAAGGCAATGCATTTAAAGGCTCAAATGTAATAGACACTCTCTGGGAATCACCTGGTGATACGCTAAAACCAGTGGAATCAGCTTTAAAAGCATCGTTATTAATACTTATGGTAGTCACTTCTAAGTTCGTTTTCCCTGCGTTCTTTATGAAAAAAGATGCCGTAGATCTATCCCCAATCTTTACAGCAAAAAAGTTTATGAAACTTTTATTCAGAATAATCTTAGGCTCTAAACCACTGTATGCACTAATTTTACAAACAGAATATTCTCCCTCTCCAAATACTCCGTTTCCTTTCTTCCAGGTAATCTGCGGAGTTAGTTCTACTCTTTGCCCATATGTAGTCACCCATAATTTTATGTTTATGGGATTTCCTGGGGTGAATCCATCCATGCCACGGGTCTCGTCGCTTTCCCATACTGTAATTTGTATCGGATAGCTTTGAAACACGACCATACCGACACATAAATCACCATCAAAAACAGCAATTTGGTCGCCAGCTGATAGATCATGGTTATCAACAGTAGCACTGTCAATTATAATTGTATACGGGAGTCCAGTAGGTTCAACAGGCGAAAAATGTATCGGATAACTATATCCGCTCACGTAAATTTGGTAATTACTGTTATTTGCTGCATTACTTTGTATGTAGATGCTTCCTGTGGTCAAACCTTCTGTCGTTGGTGTAAAATCTATTGGTAAATTGTAGCTACCATTGACATCAACAACAAAATTGGATTCCAAAGGAATAAAACGGCTGTTGTCAGAGTAAACAGAAGAAGCGGTAAGTGTTTGGTTACCGACGTTTCGAATTAAAATATTTTTAGTACCTATTTCACCTATTGGTACATATCCAAAATCAATACTATCTGGTATAACCTGAATAATTGCTTGTGGCTCAGCAATAGCCTGGCCTGACATATAAACTTTTACTTCGGGATTTTCAGGATCATCCGATTTTATAATTAAATAAGCCTGCGTCAATTTCGCTGATGTGGGATAAAACTCAATATTTACCTCACCAGATTGCCCTGGTTCTATATATTCAGGATATCCAACAACCGAAAATGAGGGGTTATCCGTATTAATGGAATGAATTGATAATCGGGCATTACCTATGTTTAATATAGTCAATTTTTGGCTCGATGGTTTACCAACATAAACATTGCCAAAATCGATCAGTGTCTGTAACAGAGAGATTTCAGGTCGGAAATAACTATTTGCTTTTAAACTTGCCGATGTATATGTACCGTAACCAAATGTACCGTCTCCAACTACATATGATGGTTTAGCTTCTAATAGTTGCCACTCATTGTATATTTTTGCCCATATCTGAAAACTTATATTATTACCCCTTTTAAAACCATGTAAGTTATATTCTTCTTTGCCTTCCCATGCAACAATATCTATATTAGTCTGTCCATAATTTTCCACAACAATGCTACCGACGCAACTATCTCCATCAAAAACACCAATTTCAGAGCCAGCGGGAAGTAGTTTACCGTCTACTGTAACATTAGTAACAACTATATGATAGGGAAGTCCCGTCGAAGGGATAGACCACAATGGACCTTCTCTTGGTGTAGCACTGGCTACATTCGAGAAATCACTTTCCTCACCATTTATATCTACCGAAGTAACTTTAAAATAATATGTAGCTCCATTAGTTAATCCTTTAATAACCTTCACAGTATCATTAACACCACCGGTGGTGGAATCGATCAGAGTCATTGAATAAGATGATGCTCCGGCGTATATATTGTATCGGAGAATATCAGTTTCAGGAACTTTATTCCACCTTAAGTAAACCATCCCGTCATAAGGTAACGCAATTAGATTTTGTGGAGTCGATAGAGCCGACTCTTGTGCCATCAACAAGCTATTAATGCTTAATAGTCTAAAAAATAGTAAGACTATTATGATAAGTTTTTGCCCAATATTTCTATTGACACTTCTCATATACTACATCTGAATAACATAAATCTTACATTATTTTTGAAACACAATTTTTCCGCTTTGGAAATAGTTACCACTTCTTAAAATGAATAAATAAATCCCGGATGCTAAAATTTTTCCTTCATTATTTTGACCATGCCATGAATATATATAATGACCATAGTTCTCTTTCATACCTTGTAATCGAAATACTTCCTGAGAATTTAAAGAGTATATGGTCAAGACATACCTATTTCCTGGCAAATTCTTTAAATCAAAGTTAACCCTACTATTGAAGGGATTCGGATAAACCTTTACTTTAAAATCCTCTGGATGATATCTATTATCAAGATGGGTTTGTTTTTCTTTGAATTCAAGAGAGACAACCGTGTAAGCCCCGGTACCAAATCTTCCATCGCCAATCTCGTATAATACATCTGGATCGAACTCCTTCCATTCCCCGGAAATCCCTTGCGTATAAATTTTAAAAATTATGCTATCACCCTTCTTAAATCCCTTCAATCCATATGCTACGTTCCCTTCCCAGGCAGTGAGAACAACTGGGAAACTATCCTGATAAACAGAAGCGCCAACACAAAGCGTATCATCAAACACAGCAAACTCGGTCCCACTAACTACAGTTGACCCATTTATGATGGCATTTCTAATAATTATAGCATAAGGTTTACCCGTTTTCTGAACAGGTTGGAAGTGTATCTGAGCATTATTAATGCGAAATAGCATTAAAAGAAGAATAAATATCAAAATCCGTTTCGGACATATCGAGTGTTTATTGCTCGCGCTTATATTAGTGCAGCAAACCATAGTTATTAAACTATTTGATTAATAGCATCTTATTGACTTTTTGGAAATCCTTACTAACCATTCTCACAAAATACAAACCAGAGCTGACTTCAGCTCCATATTTATTCCTACCATCCCACTCGCAGACATATCTGCCTGGTTTGTGAAGTTCAGCATTTTTCAGTCTTACAACTTCCTTACCTAAGATATCGTATATAATCAACGTCACTTCAGCCTTTTCAGGAACATCATACTTTATATTTGTTCGACTATTAAATGGATTAGGATAGTTATAGTGAAGAGCAAATTTTTCAGGAATCAAACCAGGTTTCCCAGTGAGGTCAACAACGGAATAAGCACTTCCCTCAAAACGGCTCTCTTCTGGCTTTCTGAACCTTGGGATCAATTCAAATTCTTTATCGAACCTTTTACTATAAGCTTTAAATTTCATTTCATTTCCAGAAACATACCCAGGAACATTTAATTGCCTATTCCCTTTCCACGCAATGGCAACATTCTTATCACCTGGTTTCCACACAGTAGAACCAACACATATATCACCATCAAATACACCTATCTCATCCCCTTCTTCTAATTGATGACCATCCATAGTTGCAGAGTTTACCACAATAGCATACGGCAAACCTGTCGCACTCACAATGAATCTATTCGGTTCTGGTTCTTCTCTTCTGGCAATTACTTTCTTGGATAGTCCTTCTTCATATGGCGGAAAAGTAAAAGATATGGTTTCCGTTGCATTTGTGAAAACTTGATACCCGGAAAGTGGAACTAAGTTCTCAAGTGTATTTACCTCCATATCTGGAATCCAAACACCACCTTCCTCATCCTGCACAATTTCAATTTGGTCGGCAATTTCATAGAAAGCCTCAGTTACGGGCATAGGTTCATCATTAAGATATGCAATGAAATTAAACTGTTTACTGTGTAAGGTAATTGGATAATCTTCTGGATTTATAGAGAGACCTGTTATGGTTAAAGTCTGGTCATTGCCTTCAATAAATACATAATACCCTTCAGTTATATCAATATCTCCTATTGTGTTAATATTGTATTCTGGAATATAAGCAGCACCGTTATCTTCGTAAACAATCTTCAACCCTTTTAGGCTTCTAAATAAATCAGATGCATTAGAATTATTTGGATATAAATACGTGGAGATTAGATTGAATTTATTAGCTGCTAAGGAAATCTCAGCTACACGATACATTGTCCCTTTCAATGAAACTTTTGAGAATCCTCCCGTCATAAAAGTACCGTTACCAACCTTAAAGTTGATAGAGTAAAGAGTTGCAAACCGAGCTCTATCATATCTGTATAGTTTTATGGTAATGGAATCACCATCCACATATCCAGGTGAGCTGCCATCGTTACCAAAGCACTGGATAACCATGGGCAAAACGCCATTAAACCCTCCTGCACCTACACAAATATCACCATCGTAAATTCCTATTTCATCTCCGGTAATCAGTGGATTACCGTCTATCTCCACTGAATCTACTATCAGGTAAAAAACTTTGGTGGTAGTATCGACAGGGATGAACTTGGTAGGTTCGAGGTTTGAATAATTTCCAACAACATTCAAAACCCACACAGAATCAGACGGGTTCGTCCGATCTTTACCGATTATAGGAATCGGGTAGATGAAAATTCCAAGTGTATCGGAAGAAACAGTGTCTTTGATTGTTAAACTGGATGATGGTGGTATACTTCCTTCAGTCTGGCTGATCCTGGTATGAAAAATTTTAAAATCGTAGTCCTTCGTCCCAATATTATTGATTGTAAACTCTTTTACAATCTCTTCTCCAGGTTGCTGATATACAATGATGTACTTTGGCAAAATCTCTATTTTCGCTTCACCCGGTTTTGCGGAAACCAGTATAGAACGATGACTAATCTTATTAGGATAGACCGCTGCAGCGCAGAAATCATAACTCACATTGTTTGTTAGATCAGAAACTACAGCAAATTTTTCAGTCGTTTGTTCTAATGCAGTCCAATCTGTCTCTGAAGATAATTTGTAATATGGAACAAATCCCTGTAAAGAATCTGTTTCTATAATTTCCCATGAAAACATTACCCAGCCATTCCCACTACTATCAGCAACAAGATTCTGAGGAGCATATCCATGATTAAAAGAAAATGCCCCAATATCAGCAACCGTGCCATCCAGATCAAGGGAATCTATATCTCCAGCATTTATACAGGGTGAACCAGGTTTAAGATGATAATCGCTACTGTCTGGATTTACAAATAAAGGATCAGCATATATGTTTCCATAAATATCTGATGGGAATGCATTTAGATTTACAGTAACTATTTGGCCAATTACCTGAGGTAATGAGGATCCTGTAAAATTATTTGTGTTATTATAGAATAATGATGTCTGGATATGGTTCTCACTCTCTGCGGAAAGACCGTTTAAGAAACCATAAATTATACAACTGTTGGTTTTTACTATTGAATTCGAAGTAGTGATGAGTCCTGTACTGCTTCCATTTCCTATTATGCTATTCTGATATAATGTTACATTGGAATTGTTTTCAAATTTTAATCCATCTCCATAAACCTTTATTAGGCAATGTTTAATATAACCGCCCGTACCAGTACCATAAATGCCCTTGCAACAATTTTCAATTGTAACATTAGAAACCTCAATCTTCCCCCCGGTTGAGTAAATTGCTTCGTAGCTATTGTTTCTATCAGGTGCTTTGATTATACAATTTTTAATTTTCCAGTTTGAACCATAGTATCCCCCTGTGGAATATCCAAGAATCAATGTGTCATTTTCACTTATATTATTATTTCCACAATATGCATACCAATCACTTATTGACTTTATTCTTATATAATTATTTTTAAATATTGAATTATTAATATCTCTAAATGCATTTGCTTCTCCACTCCAATTATGCCATAAATTTATCTGGTTATTGATATATGTATTATTCTCTCCATAACGAAATGCGATCCAGCCGTAACCTTCACCATCTACATTATCAATAAGTATTTTGTTATTGGAAAAAGTCATTCTCGTTGTCCATGTCCATTCACCACAATTAAATGCTATTTTCCAGCCATCTGGGCCACAAAGATGAACGTAATTACTATCAACAGTACCATCGTTACAATTTTCCAAATTAAAACCATTATATTTTGCTCCATCTATATTATTACCATGGATTATTGCTTGATCACAATCGTATGCATGAACTCCCGTATGGAAGTTTTTACCTGTTACTGTGTTATATCTCAGTTTCAAATTTTTCGAATAATCTGTTTTTATACCTGTACCTTTGATTTCAACATAGTTGCTATCTATAATCAGATTATTATAAGAATGTGCCAGGATACCATTATTGTTTGAGGTTATTTTATTTCCAACAAAAATACCATAATTATTCCAACTTTCATTCTTACATATAGCCCAGTCTCCCGTAATATTAATTGTATTATATCTTATATCCACATTATCACAATTATTAAAAGTGATACCACGAGCGTTTATATCAAGAGTATTAATATCCATTCCCCAGATAGTAATAGAATCGAGATTATTGCAAACTATTCCATCAGTTGCATATTTGTATTCGGCATATTTTATCACAGATCCACTCGCAGCAGAATTAAGCGTAATATTACCCCAATCACCGATTGATGGTACAGGAGTTCTGGAACTAAATATCACTTTTTTCTCCGGCGTACCATTTACAAAGAGCTTTCCATTCGCAGTAATACTATACTTTCCAGTGAATAGTACCTGAGTTCCAGATTCAATGGTTAATGTTTCCCCTTCTGGAATTGTCACATCACCTACAACTAAATATAAATTATTATTTGTCAGAGAACCTTTTACATTCCCAGAGAGATATACAACACCCCCTTCAACCAGATTGACAGTGTCAAGATTTACATTGCTCGAGAAGAAAATATTACCTAAAAGCTTTGGTTGATAGCCATCATGGCTAAAATAAACATTATATATTCCTGTGACTAAGATTTTACTAAAATACCCGTCTGAATTTGTAAATGTAATATCAGTTACTGCAGATGGAGAAGCCTTTTCAAATAGAACCTTTGTCCCGGAATAATCCTCAGCATTTTGCAAGATAGCATAACCGGTCGCTCTTACATATCGCGGATCATCATAAGTAATAGCAAGCTCTGGCGATACAAGAGCCTCAATTTCGGTCCCATCCTTTTGTACAATTCCAGTTAATTTATAATAATATGTAACCCCCTCTTCAAGATTGAAATCAGTGTATTCGGTTACATCACTGCCAAAAGATTTGATTAAATTTTCCGGGGTAATTTCACATGGCTGGGTTAAACTGCGATATAATTTTAGGCTATCTAATGTACCGCTAATTGGAATCGGAGTTGCCCATTTTAATATAATCTTACCATCTAAATCTGATGCGCCACTCAAATTGGCAAATTGGCTGAAAAGTGTAATATAAAATGAATACACTTGTTCATTGGTATTAAGAGGTGAAGTGACTGTATGAGTTCCATCTTCTGCTTTAATATAGTAATAGATTGTTGTGTTTAATGATTGACCGGGAATACCGGCAGAAAAAGTGTTGTCATCACCCTTTGTCATATCAATAGCAGTGAAATTCTTATTATCAGTAGAATACAGAACTTGAGCTGAGACTTCTTCGCCTATTGGACTGAAAATCTTGGCGGTAACAGTATAAGGCCCTATTGTGTCGTCAGTAGATGGTAATGGTGTATGTTCTATAGCTATCCAGATCGGATAGTATAAAGCACCGATATCAGAGGTAGTACTATCAGGATCTTTGATGCCATCTCTCCCAGCATTTATGCATGGAGAATTTCCTGACAGATTAAAATTGTTTGTATCAGGATAGACAAACTGAGGGTTAAGATTTATATTTTCATATATATCACATTCATCTCCATTTACGTTGTTATCAACCATTTCCCCTGCGAGCGGTGGGACAGCTTCTCCATTAAAGAGTAAATTCGATATATTCCAGAAGGCATTATGGTCAAGATTAAAATTTTCTATGGTATTATTAGCATAAATGCCATTCTGAAAACCGACTAATATGTTGTTATAAACAGGAATATTCGTCCCTTCAATGTAGACTGCATAATCACCGTTACTTTTCGAAACAATTGTATTATTCCAGATGGCCCCAGAGGACTGATTGTATATATGAATTCCTCTACCCGAACCAGTTGTTACTATATTATGATGGACATTTATATTAGAATTGTCAATATCCAGCCATTTACCTGAGCCAGTCTGGTAAAAAATGTTATTTCCTATTTCAATTCCAGTTTGCCCCTGAATGTAGATTCCACTACCAGAACCACTTCGGGTTATTTTATTATCATGAACAAATGTACTATCTCCATCTATCTCTATAACACGAGTATCAAAATCACCTACTATGATATTGCTATCCACATCACAGTTACTCTGACAATATATAGCACGGCGAATATAATTTGCTGTAATTTTATTGTTCCTGATTATTTTATTACTTTGACACCATATTGCACCTTCAAAGCGACTATTACCTTCGTATGAATACTCAATATCATTACCTATTATTTTAGAAATTATTTTAGAAATATTATTAGAATTAGTATCTTCATAAGAATAGGACAAGATTATTTTAGTATCACCATGAGAATAGGAATTGCACTTTATTTCATTATTGATTATGTCAGAATTTCGGTCATCATGTATAATGTAGAAATCATAATCTTTTACTTTAACTACTATTATATTTGATTCAACTTTTGACCATTCACTACGAAGGGCCATATTGCGTTCGGCATAGCTGTTGTTCCAGAAATATAGATCATTCTCACATATTTCTGAGTATTCAGAGTTATCTCCATTAATTAAATATTGCCAACTATAAGTATCACCATTTTCCTTTGTTCGATGCACATAGTTTCCAATCACCTTGGAGCTATCTGAATTAGTAAATTGGATTCCATTCCAGTATATTCTCCCTGTTATGTGATTGTTTTTTATTACTGCTTTGTAGGAATTGGGTGTGTAGATACCATTTTCATCAGCAACGATAGTATTATTTTCAATAGTTATGCCTGGAGAATCAGACGTATAAATGCCATTTTTGGGACCTGTTGTATTGTCGGTAGTTGTTATGGTATTATTGCTAATTATACTATTGTCACTGCTTTCTGCACGTATCCCATTATTAGGTGTAATTACGGTATTACCAGAGATATTGGAGTTATCAGAGTTATAGGCATATATTCCATATTCACCTGAGACAGAGATGTAATTGTTGGTTATTGTTAAATTGTAGCTATTTGAAAAATATATCCCCCTTGCATCTATATTCAGATTACCTTTTATTGTTAAATGATCTATCGTAGTGTAATGAGCGTTATTACCTACAATACCATCACTGGCATATTCATAATTCAAATAGTTTATGCTATTATATGTGGTATTTAGGGTTACATTTCCCCAATCCCCTGGCAGTGGTGTTGGTTCTCTTGAGGTAAAAATGACAGGATTTTCAGCCGTACCATTGACAATTAGTTTACCACTACATATAAGATTTGTCCCTTTACTAAATTTTACTCTTACTCCTGCATTGATGGTAAGCGTCAATCCACTCGGTATGGTAATATCGCTGGTAACGTAATATACATAGTTGGTAGTCCATGTCCCTGAAACAAATCCACTCACTTCCATAACTTCACCAGGCACCAAAGTTACAGCTTCTAATTCAGTGTTTTCAACAAGTGCAAAGCCTCCCAACTCCCAGGGGACATACCCGTCTTTTGTCCATTCTACCAAGTAATAGCCAGGCGAAATATTTATAGAATAATATCCATTTGCTTGTGAGTAGGTAGAGTCCTCAGGTTCCATTGATGGTAGGTTGTAAAACTTTATCTTTACACCGCTATGATCAGTCTGGCCCTCAAGAAACACATATCCACTAACATTGTAATAGGCAGATTGCAAGCTTATGGATGTGAGTAAAATTACTATGCAAAGAAAAAGAATCTTTTTAAAGGTTTTTTGCCTCATGACTTTCACCTAAATAATATATTTTTTTTATTTTTTCTCACCTTGCAAACCTGTAATATTTCAGGCTCACATAGCTAATACTAATAACTTGTATTTGTATGATATTTTTAGAAGAGTATTTAAACGACAGGTGAAAGTGTTATTAAAAAAAGTAGCGAAACAACACATTGGACTGTTAATCGAAACAAAATTTCTCATATGTTATTAACTGCCGCATTATCAATTACATCTCTACAACTTGAATTATTGTATGAAATGTTTTTCAAAAAGTCAATACAAAAGTTTTCTATAGACATATATAGAATGTGACAACGATCACATTTGGCGCTAAGGAGGATAAGCTTAAGAGAGATTCACAAACTTAAAAATCTTGAAGCCATATAGTGCTAAAATTATTTTGTATTGCAGTTAAATGTTCAATTATTTAATTTTAATAAAACATTAAGTTAGTTGAAATTAATGGAGTTGGTCGAGATTTTATGTTAGATATTATAGTGATATGCATGTTTTTTTATCGGTTTGTGTTGTTTTAAAAATTTTTAAGCAAGTATTAATGAGCATTTAGTGTATTATTTGTTTGATGTCTGGCGAAAAGAATGTGTTTTTACTTAAAATATGTTGATGGCAAAACAAGTTTATATATAAGTTTTACAAATATGATAAATAAACGTGAAGAGCAAATAAAATCGACATATAGATAGAATGAGGAAAATTTTACATATAACTTCCTTTGTTTGTATTGTAGCATACTTAACTGCCTACGTCGAACCAAAAGGGAAATTAAAAGAATTCAATGTAAGGATAGAAGAAAGACCCACCGCTATATCAGCGGAACCTAATACTGCGAACATCGTAGTCAGATCAAAGATACCTAATCTTACTTTTTCTAGTAGCATAGGAATAAAAAAAATAGAAGAGAAAAGTGAAGGGAAATGGATACTGACCCTTTATCCCGGGGAACAAGTATTTGAAATAAGAGCAAAGGGATATATGTGTTACATCGAGAAGCAAGACTTTAAGAATGGTAAAGTGTATGACTGCGTAGTTACAGGAATAATTGGATATACAACGACAAAACTTTATGAAATAATCTTTAAATTTAATGTTTCTGATGTTTATTGTTCATACGGTGATTTACCTCCAAATCTTATTAAAGGTAAAAGGGCTATATTCAAGCTTCCCAGGGGAAAGTATACATTCAACTTTAGTAAAGATGGTTATAAACCTGAATCGATAACAATAAATGTAAAAGAAGACCAAACCAAAAGTATTAACTTAAGTAGAGACGAAGCTGTATCGCATTTACCGTGTGTAATTTCTATTGATACTAAGCCCCAGGAAGCCGATGTGACCATCGATGGCAAAAAAATAGGAACTACTCCCATATATGCCTGCAGTCTTTCAGTAGGGAATCATCAGGTAGTGATTCAAAAAAACATGTTCTATACAGAGTACTTGGATCTTACAGTAGAAGCTGGTCAAACGGAACATATTTTCAAAAAATTAAGGCCAAAATTTGGATATTTGAGCGCCACAAGTCATCCCGATAAGGTAGAGGTATATCTTGATGGCAAGAAAATAGGCCTGACTCCAATTACTAGGAAAACGGTCGAGAGCGGAAAACATACTTTAGGTGCTAGATTACCTTCTTACTCCTACTACGATAACTTTTTGGTGGATTTTATAATAAACGATAACGAGGAGCAAAAATTTAGAATAACCACTAATAAGGGACCATCATTACAAATAATAAATAAGTGGCGATTGGTTAAACGTCACATGTTTGGATCTTCACTGGCCTTCGCCGCAACAAGCTTCATCAGCTGGTTTGGTTATGTCTACTTTTACAATAATTATGTTGATGCCTTGACACCATATAATGCAAAGATATACAGACAGCATGCAGAAATAGCCTACAGGATAAATCAGGTGTCCATAGGCTGTAGTTTATTATCCTTAGGAGGATGGGTATTATCTTTCTGCAAAGAAAATAAATCTGATAAGCAATGGCTTAAAACACTATCTGAAAAGGATAGATACCGTGCAATGAAGAAAACATGGAATAAGAGAAAACGTAATTTTATTACTACCACGGTCTTGTCCGCAGCTATAGGTGCGATAAGCCTGTATAGTTCAATCGTATTTCAAAAGATTTATGAATCACCTTCTTCACAGTTTCAGGAAAACGCCAGTCGCGAATATTCAAAAGGATTTATGAATATATCAATTGTCTCATTTGGAATAAGTGTATTCTCTTTTGGTGGTAGTATATACTCTTCAGTTCGGGAGCATAGCACAAGATATGCGGGATAAAATATTTTTTCTTTTCTTTTCTGTAATAATTTTGTGCTCATGTATTAGCAAACCGGAGTGGAAGAATCCTTTCGACCCAAAGGCTGATATATCACCTGGCGAATGGGCACCTTCAAATCTAGAGATTACGCAGATAACCGTATGTTCCGCAAAACTTTCCTGGAATCAGAGTGAAAACAGAATAGTTGGGTTTAGAATAGAAAGAAAGATTGATAACGGCCCATGGTCTATTATAGCCATAATTGGTAAAAGTGAAAGAGAGTGGATTGATTATAATGTAATACCTGATTCTACAAAGACTCATTACTACAGAATTTACGCATATGCTGGAGATAATGTATCTGATTATATTGAAGGAAGTATAAGACCTTCTTTCCCCGAACCGAGCAATCTAGTGATAACTCAGGTTTCAGTTGATACATTAAGACTAGATTGGAAAGATAATAGCATTGGGGAAGACGGCTTCATCATTGATAAGAGAATAGAAGATGGGAATTGGATTGAAAACTATGGTATTGTTGGAGAAAACATCACAGCGTTTATTGATACAAACATAATATCTAATAAAACCAGCTACTATCGTGTGTGCGCCTATAAAGGAATGTACCTCTCTAAATTTGCTGAAGGCTCCTTTACTCCTTCGCTTCCATAGACAAGCTGTGGAATTTTTTATCAAATATTAAAGAACAATATTCCATGGTGCCAAATTAATTGTGTCTGGTAAGATAAACCTCCTATCCATACGAGATTTACTCAAAAAATTGTGTAAGGCTTTAGAAGTTCTCATAATTTGTGGTAAGTGGTTATCGTGAAGATTGGAAATGTTCAGAATTCTGTGTAAACTGAAAGACAGACGAATGTTCTCTCAATGGGATTTGATGGATGTTAAAACGATGGATGATTTAGTAGGTAAAGAAGGACTCATCAGGAGAGTCACCAGGAACCTTAGTGAACAGCTTTTACGGGGAGAATTTGCTCATCGTTTAGGTTATGAACCCCTTTGAGTAAGCTGATGGAGTTTTTATGGTAACTATCATTAATTGTAGAAAGTTTTTCAAAAAGTCGTTGTGTTTGGAGGATTTTTATTAGTGTAGCGAGTGTTAATTTTATTAAATTATATTTGGAGGTAATGATGAAAAATAAAGTACCTTTTTTTCTCAGCTTAGTTTTGATTTTGCTACTTGGATTGCGATGTGGCAGTAAAGAGGGTTGTGGTGGTAATGAATTGTTGGGAGATTGGGAACTTATATGGTATGACGAATTTGAGTCAGGAATAATTGATACCAGTAAATGGTGCTATGACATTGGAGGACATGGCTGGGGTAATAATGAATTACAATATTACACAGACAGACCGATAAACTCTTTTATAGAAAATGGTAAGCTCATAATTCAAGCAGTAAAAGAGAGGTATATCAAAGATGGAAAGGAATGGCAATATACATCAGCTAGAATCAAAACAATGAACAAAGGAGACTGGAAGTATGGTAGAATAGAAGTGAAAGCTAAACTTCCTTATGGCCAGGGAATTTGGCCAGCGATATGGATGTTGCCAACAGAGTGGAAATATGGAGGTTGGGCTGCAAGTGGTGAGATAGATATAATGGAAATGCTGGGACATGAAACAAATAAAGTTTATGGAACTATTCACTATGGTGGGCAATGGCCAGATAATGTACATACCGGCGAGTCATTTGTTCTGAAAGATGGTGATTTTAGTAAGGAATTTCATATTTTTGCAATTGAATGGGATACTACGTATATAAAATGGTTTGTTGATGACTCATGCTATCAGGTTCAAACCCAATGGTGGTCATCAGGCGGTCCATATCCGGCGCCTTTTGATCAAAAATTTCATTTAATAATGAATATTGCGGTTGGTGGGAATTGGCCAGGATATCCTGACGAAACAACAAAATTTCCCCAAAGAATGGAAGTGGAATACGTAAGAGTGTATAAAAAGGATAACGGAAGATGAAGATGCTTTTAGAGATTTAGCCCTGATCTTTAAAAGACGACGTTTCGAGATCACCTGTTTTTCTAAGCAAAAAAGACTCATTTCAAAAGTCATATAGAAACTCTGCGGAAGATTCTTGTGTGTTAGATTCCTCCCTTATTTAAGAAGGATGAACTTTTCTTTAT
>Ga0190359_1000761_pt1 | contig 21408 bp, 17 predicted proteins | sample 48721823_MG_FD_161269 | JGI IMG/M metagenome (GOLD analysis project Ga0190359, IMG submission 161269) | Hydrothermal vent microbial mat bacterial communities from Southern Trench, Guaymas Basin, Mexico - 4872-18-2-3_MG | ecosystem: Environmental > Aquatic > Marine > Hydrothermal vents >... | reverse complement strand
CCACCTCAGATCCGTTGTACAGGGTCAGCTTGCACCTTGCTTTCAATAGTTCCTGATTAATATCCACCTGCATATCCAGTTGATAATGGGTGGCTTTAAGTTGTGTGAAATAGGTTTCGTAACCGGGATAGTTGGTTTGACAGCTATAGAACATAACCACCAACAATGGAAAGTAATAAATCAGTTTCTTCATTGCATGGGCATTTAAGGATATTTATAAAACGAATAACCTCTGAAGATGTTACATACAACTGAAGCCCATGTCTTTTCTCGCCAATCTTAGTTCTCCGGAGTGATATTCAGTTTATTAAGTAATACCGATAAGATGTCGGCAGCTTTCCCTTTTAGAAAAATATCTGTGATCGATTGTGTGAAATTAGAAGGAGCAATATTAATTTCAATGATTTTGGCATGGTTCTTTTTAGCTTCATGCGGGATCAGGGATGCCGGCATTATTTCACCGGTAGTTCCGACAAGAATAAACAGATCGGCTTTTATAGCTTCAGCAAATGAATTGCTTCCCGCGGGATCGGGGATCGGTTCTCCGAAAAAAACAAAATCGGGTTTTAGTATTCCGCCACATTCTTTACATAACGGCGGTAATTTAGATAAATCGGTATTTTCAGCCTGACAACTTGTGCCGCAATTCATGCAGATTAAATTTCTTGAGTTACCATGAAACTCGTAAACCTGACGACTTCCGGCAATTTGATGCAGATTATCAATATTCTGTGTGATTACCGCCTGGATCATACCTCTCTTTTCCAGTGCGGCAAGCGCATAGTGCGCTGCATTAGGTCGTGCTTTCCCAAAATAGTCGTAAAAAATTTCTTTGATTAACTTCCACGACTCACCGGGATTCTGATGAAAATAGTTGATATCCAGAAAAGAAGGATCAAATTTGCTCCAAAGACCCTCTTTTCCGCGGAAAGGGGGTATTCCGCTTTCAACAGATATTCCGGCGCCGGTAAATGCAGTAGTATGGGCTGATTTCCGGATCAACTCAACAGCCTGGTCTAACAAGTGGCCGCTTATTTCTGGTAGGTTCATAATAAATTGGTCAATTGTTTATTCTAATGGTTTAGTATCATAGCAAGTTACTTTTTTTGCGGTATTCCTGTTTTCTCTGCTTGTAAATTACACTCAATATGAAAAACTTCCTAAACTTCCTAAACTTCCTAAACTTTCTAAACTTTCTAAACTTTCCCCCAATTCCGTAATTCCTTTCTTATTCTATCTTTGTACGTTAACCAATTTTCTAATGGTCCGGAATATTTTCACAGCGAAGTTTGCAAAATGGTATAAACAATTCATTTTGTATGAGTTGAAGCAGTTCCGTAAATCGCAGCACACCTATATGGTGATCATTGCAGTGGTCATCGGTGCACTGGGTGGATTGGGAGCGCTGTTTTTTCGTCTGGCCATCCGGTTTTTTCAGGATGTTTTTTTCGGTACCGGTCACTACACACTGGATTTTGCTTTAAACCTTCCGTGGTACGTTAAATTGCTGGCACCCGCGGCCGGGGGTTTGATTGTGGGGCCGGTCGTCTATTTTTTTGCCCGTGAGGCGAAAGGGCATGGTGTTCCTGAAGTGATGGAGTCTATTGTTTTGCACGGCGGGGTTATTCGTCCCAGAGTGGTCATTGCCAAAATTATCGCCTCTGCAGTCTGCATCGGATCAGGCGGATCAGCAGGCCGTGAAGGGCCCATTGTCCAGATTGGATCCGCATTAGGATCCACCATCGGTCAATGGCTGAAAGTCAGTGGCTCACAATTACGCACTTTGGTTGCTTGTGGTACGGCAGCCGGAATAGCAGCTACGTTTAACGCGCCGATTGCAGGAGCTCTGTTCGCTATGGAAGTAATCCTGGTAGATTTTGCCATCGCACAGTTCAGTCCCATTGTCATAGCATCCGTTACAGCAACAGTTATATCCCGCCATTTTCTGGGGAATTTCCCGGCTTTTGAAATCCCACATTATGAATTGGTTAGTGTATATGAGATGATTCCGTATGCCATTCTCGGAATTTTGGCAGCTTTTGTAGCGCTGGCTTTTATATTTATGCTATACAAAACAGAAGATATTTTCGATTCTGTTAGAATACCGGAGTGGCTAAAACCGCTTTTCGGGGGGCTGATAATTGGAGTCATAGCGATTTTCTTCCCCCATATTTTTGGTGTGGGATATGAATCAATCAGTATGGCATTAAAGAGCCGGTTCACCTGGTACTTTCTGTTGTTATTGGTGGGTTTGAAGTTACTGGTTACTTCTGTTACAATCGGATCCGGAGGATCCGGCGGGATATTTGCGCCTTCCCTGTTTCTGGGTGCCAGTCTGGGTGGCCTGGTTGGCGCTGTGGTACACCAGCTTTTCCCGGATGTGACCGCTTCATCCGGCGCTTATGCTCTGGTGGGCATGGGAGCGGTGGCATCTGCCACCATGCATGCACCGATCACTTCGATCCTGATCATTTTTGAACTGACCAATGATTATCGCATCATTTTACCTTTAATGGTGGCTTGTATCATCAGCGTTTTAATTACAACCCGGTTGAAGAAAGATTCAATCTATACACTTAAACTCACAAGGCGTGGTATCGATATTTTTAAAGAGAAGGATGCCAATGTATTGAGTGCCGTGAAGGTCTCAAAAATCATGAAAACGGATTTTGAAGCCGTAACTCCCGATACCCCCTTTAGCCGGCTGCTCAAACTGGCAGGGGAAAGTCGTAAGCTGAACTTTTTCGTGGTCAGTAAAGAACAAAAACTACTTGGATTAATTTCTCCTTACCAGGTGCGTAAAACTGCCCGGACCACTCCGGATTATGGAGCGCATTTAGTGGCATCCGATCTGATTATGAAAGAGAAGTTCAGCTTTACACCGGAGGATACACTGGATGTGGTGATACAGGTGCTGAGTCAGCGGATGCTGGATGATATACCGATAGTGAATAATGAAAAAGATCAGCAGATAATCGGATATATTACCAAGACGGATGTGATCGAGGCTTTTAACACGGAGATGGTCAGGAAAGATATGATTCATTCGGTTTCAGGATACATTAGCTCCACACAACGGTTTAAACGTATCAGAATGACCAGTGGACAGGTATTGTGTGAGATAGAAGCACCGGGTTACTTTATAAATAAAACCCTTCATGAACTGGAATTGAGAAAAAGATATAACCTGGAGGTTATTTTGATTAAACAAAATTATGATCCCGTGAGACGTGAACGTGAACAAGTAATTACGCCACGTCCGGATTACCGGTTTCAGTTTGGTGATATGATCCTGTTGATGGGTACACAGGAGTCGATTGACCGGATCAGACAGATTAAATGAATCAGGAATTGATGTTATCTTTATCTTTCAATCAAAATATTTTATACCATGCAGACTAAAGGCATGAAAATCGGAATTCTCACGGCGGGAGGTGATTGTCCGGGATTAAACGCAGCCATCCGGGGAGTGGGAAAAACAGCGATGGTAGAATTCGGAATGCGTGTGTATGGTTTTGCATCCGGTTTTTCAGGGTTGATTGATAATGACTATATTGAGCTGACAGAGGGTCAGTTCTCCGGTATGTTAACCGAAGGGGGAACACTTTTGGGAACTTCCAGAGAGAAACCTTTCAAACATAAAAAGAACGGGGCTAAACCTGTGTATACCAAACCGGATAAAATAAAAGAGAATTATAAAAATCTTGAACTTGATGCACTGGTTTGTATCGGGGGTAACGGCACACAAAAAACGGCCAACCTGCTGGCACAGGAAGGCCTGAATGTAATCGGGATTCCTAAAACAATTGACAATGACGTATGGGGTACCGATATGACTTTTGGTTTTGATTCGGCTTTGCAAATTGCTACCGATGCGATTGACCGTCTGCATTCAACAGCCAATTCCCACAAAAGGACCATGGTGATTGAACTGATGGGTCATCATGCCGGATGGCTGGCATTGAATGCCGGACTGGCAAGCGGTGGCGATCTGATTCTGATACCTGAAATTCCGTATCAGAAAGAAGCCATTATCCGGTACCTGAAAAAGCGTCACGCAATGAAAAAACCATACTCCATTGTTGTAATTGCCGAAGGAATCAGGAAAGAGGGGAAACGAAGTGCCGCCGCATATATCGGTGATTTGATAAAAAACGAAACCGGCTTTGAAACCCGCGAAACCATTCTGGGATACATCCAACGCGGCGGAACCCCCAGTCCGACTGACCGGATACTGGCCACGCGTTTCGGAGCTTATGCGGCTGAAATGATTGCCCGCAGGGAGTTTGGTAAGATGGTGGCTTTGAAGGGCAGTTGTCTGACCAGTATCTCACTTGAAGAAGCCGGAACCCGTACCCGGGTGGTTGATCCGGATCAACCGCTGATCAGAATGGCCCGGTACATGGGAGCCTCATTCGGAGATGAACTATGAAAACATTGTTTCTTACACGTCATGGAAAAACCAACCGGAGAGAATCGGGCATGAAAGATTTTGACCGCGCTTTGACAGATCGTGGTAAAAGTGATGTGCTGTTGGTTGTCCGTGAACTGAAAAAACTCCGGCTGATTCCTGAACTGCTGCTGTCCAGTCCGGCCAGAAGAGCTGTTGAAACAACCGGGCAAATACTGCAAGAATGGCCTTTCCTGCAGGTCAAAACGCTGGATTTTCTTTACGGATATTTCACATGGGAAACTTTTATCAGTCAATTGCAACTCAATTGCGGAGGGATCAACAGGTTAATGGTTGTAGGGCATAACCCGGCCATGTCTGAGATTGGCGCTTCGCTTACGGGTAATTATGGTGGACATCTGCCCACATCAGGGACCTATGTAATAGATTTTGAAGTCGGTGATTGGAATGAGATAGTGAAGAGATCCGGTCATCTCCGTGAGTTTATTTATCCCGCTATGTTCAGATGATGCCTGTAAACACCTCTAATACAGATCTAATACGTGCCAAAGAACTCTCGTGGCTGGCTTTTAATGAGCGGGTGTTACAAGAGGCCAATAATCCTGATGTGCCTCTGATTGACCGTTTCAGGTTTCTGGGTATTTACAGCAGCAATCTGGATGAATTTTTCAGGGTACGTGTGGCTACACTGAAAAGACTTTCTGAGCTTGACAGTTCCAAAGCTATGGAGTTGTTGGGTAAAGATCCAAATCAAACTTTGGCTACACTTAACGAAATTGTTCTGACCCAGCGGGTTAAATATGAGAAAATACAAAAGACACTGATTGATGAGCTGGAAAAACAGGGTATCTGTTTTGTTAATGAACATGAATTAACAGAAAGGCAAAGTGCGTTTGCTTTGAAATATTTTAACCAACGGGTCAGACCGGGATTGATGCCGGTAATGATTGATCAGGTCAAACAGTTCCCTGATCTTGAAGACGATAAAATATACCTGGCTATTCTGTTATCTAAAAAAACCGGAAGCCATCAGCGTTATGCATTAATTGAAATTCCCTGTGAGTCAATATCCCGGTTTTTAATAATCCCGAGAATCGGTGTGCGCAAATACATTATGTTTCTGGATGATGTTATTCGGCTGGGTTTGCCCGATCTCTTTCAGGTATTTAAATATGAGAAGATTGATGCATTTACAATTAAGCTGACCAAAGATGCGGAACTGGATATTGGCGATGACCTCGGGGAGAGTTATGTGAAAAAGATTTCAAGAGGATTAAAAAAGCGCGAAGCGGGAGATCCCGTTCGCTTTGTTTATGATGCTTCCATGCCGGGTCATTTTTTGAAATACCTGACCCGGCATATTGGTTTAAGGCAGGGAGATTCAATTATTCCGGGAGGACGGTATCATAACCTTAAGGATTTTATTAACCTGCCAAACCTGGGTGCTGAGAATCTCTCCTATTCGCCATTGCAGCCATTTATTCACCCGGCAGTCAGACGCCGTAAAAGTATTTTTACGAGCATCCGTGAGCGGGATATTATGATGTATTTTCCTTATCACTCATTTATCAGTTTTATTGACCTGTTGAGAGAAGCTTCCATTGATCCGAAAGTGCGCTCTATTAAAATCACACTTTACCGGCTGGCGCAAAATTCAAGTGTCATCAATGCGTTGATCAATGCTGTCAGAAACGGAAAACAGGTAACTGCTGTCATGGAACTACAGGCTCGTTTTAGTGAGCAGTCAAATATTGATTATTCAAATTTGCTCCGTGAAGAGGGAGTCAGGGTAGTGTACGGAGTGCCCGGGCTGAAAGTGCATGCTAAGCTCTGCCTGATTACCCGGAGGGAAAAAGGGAAAGATATTGATTATGCCTGTGTGGGTACCGGTAATTTCAATGAAGAGACGGCCCGTGTTTTTTGTGATCTGCTCCTGTTGACCGCTAAGCGTGAAATTGCGGATGAAGTAAGCCGGATTTTTCACTTCATCAAGCGAAATTATGAAATCGGCACATACCAGTACCTGTTGCCGGCACCATTTACATTCAGGGATACCATCACTCAACTGATACGTAATGAAATACGGGCGGCCAGAGAAGGTTTGCCGGCTTATATCCATTTCAAGCTGAACAACCTGACAGACCCTGAGATAATCAATGAACTGTTTGAAGCAAGTCGGGCCGGAGTACAAATCCGTCTAAATGTCAGAGGAATGTTTGCCATTATTATGGATCCCGAAGATCCCCGCACCAAAAATATTGAAGCGATCAGTATTGTGGATCGTTTTCTGGAACATGCACGCATTCTCTTCTTTTATAACATGGGTAAAGAGCTGGTCTATTTCAGCTCAGCCGATATGATGACCCGTAATCTTGACCGGAGGGTCGAGGTTACCTGCCCGGTTTTTGACCCGCTGATTAAAGAAGAACTCCGGAGTCTGTTTGATATTCAGTGGCGTGATAACAGCAAAGCAAGAATCCTGGATGCCGGATTAACCAACCGGGTTAAACCGCAAAACGATGATTCGCCTTACCGTTCCCAGTATGAGTTTTATAAATTTCTTAAAGAAAAATTAGAAAACCGGCATTTGGTCAAATAGTTTGATCATTTTTTCCCGGTTCGGTTCTCATGCTCTAATTTTACATGGCTAAGAACTTTGATTCTGCCATGGAAAAACCTAGAACTCAATTACAGTTACAGGACAGAATTGATGAATTGGAGCATCAACTGGCTCAAATGATTCAACAAACTGAACTGTTTCCCGGATATCTTTCAGGGCTTTCTCATGACATTCGTACTCCGCTGAATGCCATCATCGGTTTTTCAGGATTATTGGAAGAGTCTGATGTGACGAAGGATGACAGGATCCTTTATACCCGGATGATTACCAGGAGTTCAAGAAAATTACTTACCCTGATATCTAATCTTATAGACCTGGCAAAATTAGAAACCGGAACCCTTAGTTTAGTATCCAAACCGGTTTTTCTGCCCGATCTGATTGAAGACCTGGAGGATGAAATGCTTGAAGAACAAAAAATTTATAACAAAGAGCATCTTACCCTCCGGTTAAATAAACCGGATAATGGAACTTCGTTAATCGTAGCCGATCATGCCAGGCTTTATCAAATATTGAAAATTTGTTTTGACAACAGCCTGAAATATACCGATCAGGGTAAAATAGAACTGTCTGTCACCAGTTGCGATGACAACCATACCTGCTTCAGGCTCAAAGATACGGGCCGGGGTATGGATGCTGAAACACTTGAGCAGCTGTTTAATCTTTTTTCAAGTGACCAAATGGCGCCTGGCAATAAGATGAAGACCAGGGGATTGGCCATAATGGTGGCACACAGGCTGGCCGAGTTCATGCAGGGAGAGTTACGGGTAATGAGCCAATTGGGGAAAGGTACCACCGTACTGCTTACTCTTCCGAAGTCCTGAGCATCTCAAGTGCGGTATGGATTTTTTCATCCCGGCTGCTTTCTCCCCTGATCCAGTGGATGGTAAATCCACGACGTTCCATGCCGCGTAACCAGGTCATCTGCCGTTTGGCAAACTGATGGATAGCAATATTCAGTTGCCGGAACATTTCATCATAACTTATTTTGCCGAGACAATAATACGTAAGATACTTGTATTCGAGTCCGTAATAAACCAGATCCTCCGGGGCAATCCGTTTAAGTAATTCTCTGACTTCATCAACCATTCCTTCATCCAACCTTTTTTTTAACCTTTCGGTAATCCTTTTGCGCCGCTCTTCACGCTCGTACCGGATACCGATAATGAATGATTTTAATTTGGGAAACGGAGGTTGTGGTTTTTTGTGTTCATTTGTGAAACGGGCAATTTCAATGGCCCGGATAAGACGCTTTCTGCTGCTGGTGTCTGTAGTATTGTGCAGTGGGCCGTAACGCTTAAGCAGGCGGATCAATGATTCATGATCTTCTCCTTTGAGCTGTTCTCTGAATTCGGGATCCGGCGGGACTTCTACCAACTGATACCCGCGTAAAACCGATTCTAAATAAAGCCCGCTGCCACCGCATAATACCGGCAAATGATTCCGTTTCCTGATCTGCAGATAGGCATCTAATGCATCTTTTTGATACTCAAACAGAGAATATTTATATCCGGGTTCAACCAGATCTATCAGGTGGTATGGAATAATCCGGTTTCCTGTCCGGTATGCTTTGAGATCCTTGCCGGTCCCGAGATCCATTCCGCGATATACCTGGCGCGAATCGGCCGATAGAATCTCTCCGTCAAGAACTGCAGCCAGGCCGACTGCAAATTCGGTTTTGCCTCCGGCTGTGTGCCCTGTAACGGCCAGCAGGTCATAACGATCTTTAAAGTCATTCATCGAAACGAAGATAGCAAAGTTAAAATTCACTCTTATTAACTATTTTTACCCATATTAACCGGATAAGTATGGCCCGGAAAATAGATATAATCAACCGAAAGATATTCCGCGAATACGAATTGATCGAACGGTATACGGCCGGATTGCAACTGGTTGGTACAGAGATAAAATCCATCCGGTTGGGTAAAGCCACTTTGTCTGATGCCTGGTGTTACTTCAAATCGGGAGAGTTGTTTGTAAAAGGGATGAATATCGCTCGGTATGAACAGGGTACACATTACAACCATGTGCCTGACCGCGACCGGAAACTACTGCTTACACGCCATGAGCTCCGTAAACTTGAACGAAAAGTCAGGGAGAGAGGTTTCACCATCGTGGTTATTCGCCTGTTTATTACAGATGCAGGTTATGCCAAAGCGGAGATCGCCCTCGCCCGTGGTAAAGCGATTTATGACAAGCGACAAGATATCAAACGCCGTGATCTCGACCGTGAAACAGGCAGAAAGTTCAAATCCTGAAACACAGCAACCCTACAATCATGCAGCCCTGTTTGTTATCAGAAATTCGGACTCAACAGATACTGCTCATAAAACTTATCAATCACATTTACGGCTTCTTCAGCGGTATCAACCGTATTGAACAGGTTAAAATCAGTGATATTCACATTGTGTTCTTCCGCGTGCATGATCTCTCTCATCCATTTTATCAGTCCGTTCCAGTATGACTTACCCACCAGAACAATCGGAAACTTGCCGATCTTTCCGGTTTGGATGAGGGTCATGGCTTCAAACAGTTCGTCGAATGTGCCGAAACCGCCGGGTAGTACGATAAATCCCTGTGCGTACTTCATAAACATCGTTTTGCGTACGAAGAAAAAATCGAAGCTGATCAGCTTGTCGTTGTCAATGAATGGGTTGGCACCCTGTTCATGCGGAAGGTCAATGTTGATTCCGATAGATTTACCTTTTCCCCTTCGGGCTCCTTTATTTGCTGCTTCCATAATTCCCGGTCCTCCTCCTGTAATTACTCCGTAACCCAGTTGAGTCAATTTGAAACCGACCTCTTCGGCAATCTGGTAATAGGGATTATCGGGCCGGGTTCTGGCTGAGCCAAAGACGGCCACACTCGGGCCTATACGGCCCAGCTTTTCAAATCCGTCCACAAATTCAGCCATGACTTTAAAGATTCGCCATGAATCTTCGGTCTTAATTTCGTTCCATGATTTGTGTTTGAACGCTTCTCGAATTTTATCTTCCTGGTTCATGCCATATTAACTTATTTACGGGTTTGAAATTAGTGTTTCTTTAAGATATTCTGCTGTATAACCTATTCCCTTTTTAATAACCTCTTCAGGTGAACCCTCTGCAATGATATATCCGCCTTCTGCCCCACCTTCGGGTCCCAGGTCAATCAGGTGATCAGCTGCTTTGATCACTTCCATATTATGTTCGATCACAATTACGGTATTGCCTTTATCTACCAAATTGTTTAACACTTTAAGCAACACGCGGATATCTTCAAAATGCAGTCCGGTAGTAGGTTCATCCAAAATATAGAGGGTTTTGCCGGTTTCTTTCTTCCCCAGTTCATTGGCTAATTTTACGCGCTGTGATTCTCCTCCTGAAAGCGTGGTTGAAGCTTGTCCGAGCGTGATGTATCCCAGTCCCACCTCTTTTAAGGTCCTTAGTTTCTGAAGAATATGGGGATGGTTTTCAAAGAAATCATACGCCTGGTTAATCGTCATGTTCAGGATATCGGCAATTGAGTTGCCTTTATACCTGACTTCAAGAGTTTCACGGTTGTATCTTTTACCGTTGCATGCTTCACAAGGTACATACACATCCGGAAGAAAATTCATTTCAATGGTTCGAACCCCTGCTCCCTGGCAGGTTTCGCACCGTCCCCCTTTTACATTAAAAGAGAACCTCCCGGGTTTATACCCCCTGATCTGTGCTTCAGGTAACTTTGTGTAAAAATTCCGGATCTCTCCGAAGATACCGGTATATGTGGCCGGGTTTGAACGGGGTGTACGCCCGATCGGCGACTGATCAACCACAACAACTTTATCAATATACTCTCTTCCGGTTATGTTATGGTAAGGCAGGGGCTCTTTCAGGGATCCGAATAGATAACGGCTTAATGCCGGATAAAGTGTTTCATTGATCAGGCTGGATTTACCGCTTCCCGAGACTCCGGTTACACAGATAAAAAGACCTAAAGGGATTTTCACCTCCACGGATTTCAGGTTATGCCCCCGGGCCCCTGAAAGAATCAGTTGATGCCCATTTCCCTTCCGGCGGGTTCCGGGGGTCTCGTTTTGTCGCTGGCCACTTAAGTAAGCTCCTGTAAGTGAATGACTTTTGATTATCTGTTCGGCCTTCCCGGATGCTACTACCTGACCACCATGCCTTCCTGCATAAGGTCCCATATCTATAATATGATCGGCTGAAAGAATCATCTCCTGATCATGTTCCACTACAATGACCGAATTACCGAGGTCACGTAATTTACGAAGAGAATCTATCAGCCGGAGGTTGTCGCGATGATGCAGTCCGATACTGGGTTCATCCAGGATATAGAGTACATTTACCAGTTGGGATCCTATTTGCGTGGCCAGCCGGATACGCTGCCCCTCTCCTCCCGAGAGACTCCTGGTGCTTCGATTAAGAGAGAGATAACCCAGACCTACATCCCGCAGGAAAGAGAGCCGTGAACGGATCTCCTTCAGTACATCCCGGGCAATGATCCGTTGTTTTTCAGTGAGTCGGGTTTCAAGGTCTGAGAACCAGTCTGAGAGATTATTGATATCCATTTTGGCCAGATCGGCGATATGAAAACCGTCAATTTTAAACCAGAGTGCTTCTTTTTTCAACCTGGTGCCTCCGCAAGCTTTACAGGTAGTGGTTTGAATAAATTGTTCGGCCCATTTTTGTGCTTTACGTGAATGATTCCCGTCCTTTTGCTGGGTGATGTAATTGACAATTCCGTCAAAGCTGAGAAAGTAATTTGACGAGTTGCCTAACGGAGTATTCTCTAATTTAAAGGATTCATCCGAACCCAGCAGGATCACCTGCATAGCTTCGTCGGGAATAGTACCGACCGGATCATCCAGAGTAAACCCGTATTTTTTTGCAATTGCTTCTAATTGCCAGAAAATCATTCCCTGCCTGTATTTGCCGAGGGGAGCGATACCACCGTTACGGATGCTAAGGTGGTTATCCGGAATAATCTTTTTGATGTCAATCTCATGTGTGTACCCGAGTCCTTTACAAACCGGGCAGGCCCCCTGCGGGCTGTTGAATGAAAAAGTATTCGGGGCCGGTTCGTCATAAGAAATACCCGTAGTCGGGCACATCAGGCGCCGGCTGAAATAGGCCGGTGACTTCCCGTCGAAGTCGGTAACCATGATTACCCCTTTTCCTTCTTTCAAGCCGGTTTGTAAGGATTCTTTAAGTCTTTTCTCCTGACTACCGGTCAGATGCAAACGGTCAACTACTATTTCAATTTGATGGGTTTTGTAACGGTCAAGTCGCATTCCGGGATGCAGTTCGGTTATTTTACCGTCTATCCGGGCATAGAGATATCCTTTTCTGCGGATCTGTTCAAACAGCTCTTTATAGTGACCTTTTCGTGACCGGATCAGGGGAGCCAGAAGCAGGATGAACTCCTCCCGGTAACGGTCACTGATGATCTGCCGGATCTGATCTTCGGTATATCTGACCATCTTTTCTCCGGTTTCCCAGGAGTAAGCTTCTGATGCCCGTGCAAAAAGAAGTCGAAGGAAATCATAGATCTCAGTAGTTGTTCCTACCGTACTTCTGGGATTTCTGGAGGTGGTCTTCTGCTCAATTGAGATCACCGGACTTAACCCTGTAATCTGATCTACATCAGGGCGTTCCATGTGTCCCAAGAACTGCCTTGCATAAGCAGAGAAAGTCTCCATATACCGTCGTTGTCCTTCGGCATAGATGGTGTCAAAGGCCAGGGATGATTTGCCGCTGCCACTCAGTCCGGTTATGACTGTCAGGCGGTTGCGTGGAATAGAAACATCCACATTTCGCAGGTTATGCACACGGGCCCCTTTAACTTCTATGGTACGATGGGTATCCGACTTCACCTTACAGATGTATTACTTCCCCCATTGCGGCAGCTGCAGCTCCCATGATGGCAGCTACATAACCTCCCGGTCCGCTACCGATCAGGAGAACATTAAATTTCATATTCGATGATTGATTTGATGTAATATATTAACCAATGAAGGATTAAAAAGTTGCCGGGATGTCAGGTGATACCCTTTTTAATAAGCGACGAGTACCGGCTGAGTACTTCCTGCGCAGCGGTATAACCTGAGATTTGCCCTTTTGTTACTCTTTTTTCGGCCTGCCGGATTGCTGACGCGAGATCCGGGTGGTTGTAAAAATTTTCAAGCAATTGTTCTTGAATGGTTTGGTGCATTTGCTGCCTGGACTGCTCCAGGCGATGCTGTTCAAAATAACCGTTACCCCGGATAGTGTCAAAATATTGGATTATTACATCCCAAAGACCGGATAGCCCTTTTCCTTCAAATGCCGAGACGGTGAATACTTGTGTGGCCCACCCGCTCTCCGGGACCGGAAACAGGTGCAGGGCACTTTCATAGGATATTTTCGCTGCTTCGGCGGCCTGTATGTTTTCTCCATCCGCTTTAGTAATGGCAATAATATCTGCCATTTCCATAATTCCTCTTTTGATTCTCTGTAATTCGTCACCTGCACCGGCCAGCATCAGCAACAAAAAGCAATCCACCATGGAATGTACCACAATTTCTGACTGACCTACTCCTACCGTTTCAATGAAGATCAGGTCAAACCCGGCTGCTTCACAAAGGATCATGATTTCAGCGGTTTTTCGGGCAACTCCCCCCAGAGATCCCGCGGTAGGTGAAGGACGGATAAATGCATCCGGATCATTTGCCAGCATTTCCATTCGTGTTTTGTCTCCCAGGATACTGCCCTGTGACTTTGTGCTGCTCGGATCAATGGCCAATACGGCAACCCGGTGACCCTGATCAGTAAGTGATAATCCCATAGCTTCAATAAAGGAGCTTTTCCCAACGCCAGGTATTCCGGTAATCCCGATACGTTTTGATGCTCCGCTATGCGGCAGACAAAGACGGATAATTTCCTGAGCCAGCTCGCGGTCTTGGGGCAGTTGACTTTCAACCAGTGTAATGGCTCTGCCCAAAAGAGTGCGGTCATGATGGATAATTCCATCCAAATATTCATCGGCAGAAAGTTTCTTCTGCTTTTTCCCGATAAATTTACGCGCTGCGTCCGGATGAACCGATGGAGGAGGATCAATTCCCCGATTCATGTTCAATGCAGATTTACGGTTGTCAGACGGACGCATATTTTACTTTTTATTATCTACCGTACCAATCACTCTCAGCATATAAGTGGGATGAGCCGGATCATTCATGATGAGAGTAACGGTATGAAACTGCCTGCCGACCTTTCCGCGACTGTTGAAAGAGCAATCTATGGTGGCTTTTCCTCCTCCGGGGATATTGTAAGAACTGGGCTCGGATACCGTACATCCACAGGTAGTGGATACTTTATGAATGATCAGGGGGTCTTTTCCTTCATTCGTCAAAACAAAGTGATGAGTTACTTTGATCCCTTGTTTGATGGTGCCGAAATTGAATACTTCATCGCTGAATTTTGCTTTCGGGGCCCGTTCCAGTTCGCGTTTCGTTAAATGGCTGAAATCCTCTTCAATAGTGGCGCTGACCGCCAGAAAATTCTTGCTGTAAGGTTCATCATTGAATGCTACCGCTACTTTATGGATCACAAATCCCCAGTCGTCAATTTTGGATCCGTCGAAAAACCCGATGATCATGCCCTTCTTTTTTGCTCCCAGAATCTCGGGAATGACCTTAAAAGAAAGATAGGCGGGAGGTTTAACCAGTGATATGGCTACGGGTGAATCAGAACCATTATATATCCCGATGGTGTCGCTTTTTATCTGATTTTTTGTTACGGTCTGCATTGAAAGGTGATTGGTTTTAAAGCGGACCTGTCCCATTTGAATCGGGTAATCATCTGCAATGGATTTGGGGCGGGGTTTGACTATCCCGACAATGTAAAGCGTAACGATCTTTTCACGTGCATTGGATTTAACCGTAATCACTTTTCTGAATGCTCCCGGGCGTCCCATCGGATTGAAAGTGACCAGGATAGAGCCGGATGCACCGGGTGGGATCGGCTCCTTACTCCACTCCGGAATGGTACAACCACAGGAGGAGGTAACATTATTGAGCACCAAAGGTTCACTGCCGTTATTAGTGAATTCAAAACGGTAATTCACGGGCCCTCCCTCCTCCGGAAGAATTCCGAAATTGTGATTCAGCGTTTTAAAAGTGATCGAGGGATCACGAAATTGCCCCGATACAGGTTGAAAAACTATTAAGAATATGGTTAACCCGCTTAGTCCCCATTTACAATTTTTCGTAAAGAATTGATGCAATCTGTTCATAGCTTATAGTGTAAAAACAAACCAAAATTAATAATTTCATCACCGCGTATGCAAAACCGTTGGAGAGATATTTTTATTGTGTGGGGATTCAGTCTTTTCTGTATTACCCAGATGGCTCAGGGTCAGTTCTATAACGGGCTGCAGATGAGTTTTGGAAAAAACCGGATTCAATATGCACGGGGTGATCTGCTTGAAAGCGATTTTTTCTATTCGTTCTATCGCTTTGACCGGTATGATGTTTATTTCTATCCGAATGGTCAAAAATTAGCTGAATACGTAAGCAAACGGGCAGCAGTTGAATTGCAGCGATTAGAGAACTTCTTCGAATATTCCCTGAATAAGAGAGTTATCTTCTTGGTATTTAATAAATTAAATGATTTTCGGCAGAGCAATATCGGATTAGTCACCGGTAAAGAAGAAACAAATATCGGCGGGGTGACAAAGATTATTGATAATAAAGTATTTGTCTATTTTGAAGGAGACTACCGGAAATTTGACCAACAAATTACCGCCGCCATTACCGGGGTAATCCTGCAGGAAATGCTTTATGGAGGGAATGTGCGGCAGCGGGTAACCAGTTCAACATTATTAAACCTTCCGGAATGGTACTATAAGGGGCTTCTGGCATACGTAAGTAAGGGATGGGATGTGGAAACTGATGATTTTGTCAGAGACGGGATCCTGAGTGGTAAATATAAAAAGTTTAACCAGCTTACGGGTGAAGATGCGGTTTACGCCGGTCAGTCTATATGGAATTTCATCTCTGAAACTTTTGGTTCATCAGTGATATCGGCTATTGTTTATTTTACTAAGGTGAATCGAAATGTAAGTGCCGGATTCATGAATGTGTTGGGGCTTTCATTAAATGCCTTAAGTTATGAATGGGAACATTACTACCGCACAAGGTATGAAGGGGATGCTTATCAGGGTGAAATGCCGGATGGTCAGGAAGTAAAACTAAAGAACCGGAAAAACCTGAAATATATCCGCACCAGTATCAGTCCGGATGGTCGTTATATCGCCTATGTATCCAACCAGATCGGACGGATTAAAGTATATCTCTATGATTTATCTGCCGGTAAATCCCGCGTAATTTACCGAACCGGTGCCAAATTGGGTCAGATTGAAGATTACAGCTATCCGGTTCTTGCCTGGCATCCTACCGGGGCACTGCTGGCTATGATCAGTGAATATAAAGGTAAGATCAGGTTCAGTCGCTATCCTTTGGAAACGCACAAGTGGGTGCATGACGATCTGAAACTATTTGAAAAAGTGCTCGGCTTTTCCTTTGCAGATGACGGAATCAATATTGTAGTCTCGGCAGTGGTTAAGGGTCAGAGTGATCTTTTTATTCATAATTTGGCTGCTCACACTACCGAACGCCTGACCGATGACCGGGCGGATGACCTCTCCCCGTGTTTTGCCGATCATTCCCGGAATATTCTTTTTACATCCAACCGTAAATTCACGAACCTGGATGCGCAGAAAGCGTCAAATGAAACGGAAGATACCTATGATCTGTTTCTTATGCATTACAGTACACATGATCCCAACCTGATCCGGGTGGCTGCCGATCCGCTGTCAGATCACTGGAAACCGTTTCGAATGCCCGATCGTTCATTCGTTTATCTCGGTGATGATAACGGCATCCGTAACCGTTATTCGGCTGTTTATGATAGTACCATCATGGCAATTGATACCACTATTCATTACCGCTACTTTACAAATACGAGGCCGGTAACCCGTTATCCGCGTAATATCCTGGATCAGTCATTCAGTCGTAATACCAGGGATCTTGCACAAATTCTAAGGATGAACAATCGCTACCGGCTATACCGGGATGTACTTTCCAAGGATTCTCCTGCTACCGAATTGATTGATACGCCGGTACGTAAGCAACTGACCAGGCAGATCAGACAGCGTGACAGTCTGGATGCGCTCAAACGAGCCCGTATAAAGAAGCTGTCTGCTGATACCCGAAACGTGGTAGCGTTAAATCAGGATACCAGCCTGCTTACCAAAAAACTGATCGATATTAATCATTACATTTTTGAAGAAGAACGGAAAATAAAATCCGGATCAAAAAAACCTGCCGGGGATTTCCTGAGCCGGTTACGTAGTCCTCTGGGCAGCAGAACGCTGGAGTTCCCGAAAGTACGGATTTATCAACCGGCTTTTTATATTAACTACCTGGCATCATTGATTGATTTCAACTTTTTGAATGCTTCCTACCAGCCATTTACCGGAGGAGCAGGGTTTTATAACCCCGGTTTGAATGTGATGTCAAAGGTGGGTACGCAGGATCTGTTTGAAGATTATAAACTCACCGGTGGGGTCAGGTTTGGTGGAGATTTCGACAGTAACGAATACCTGCTCAGTTTTGAGAACCTGAAAAAACGACTGGATAAAGAGGTTATATTTCATCGGATGGTTTATAAAACAGCAACATACGATTATTCTTCATTAGTCCGCTCCGCAACCCAGGAGTTGATGCTTTTGTTAAAATATCCCTTTAGCCAGGTGAGTTCGCTGAGAAGTACCCTGACGCTCAGAATGGATGATTATACTTTTCTTTCTACTGATCAGAAAAATCTCAAAGAGCAGGGAGTCAGTAAATTATGGAGTGGATTAAAGCTGGAGTATGTGTATGACAATACCCTGACCCCTGCCTTGAATGCACATGAAGGATTGCGGTACAAATTGTTCGGAGAGTATTACCAGCAGGTCAACGGTAATTTTTCGGATGTTTTTATCGTGGGAGCCGATATCAGGCATTATTTGCCGATTCACCGGAGTCTGATCTGGGCCAACCGGATCGCCGCTTCAACTTCTTTTGGAGGGAGCCGGCTGATCTATTACATGGGCGGGGTGGATAACTGGATCAATTTCTCGAAGGTGGTACCTACATTTGATCCCAGCGTACCGATTGATACGACACAAAATTTCGTGTATCAGGCATTGGCTACCAATATGAGAGGCTTTTCCCAGAATGTTCGTAACGGAAACAGTTTTGTGGTATGGAATACTGAATTGCGCTGGCCTGTTTTTCGCTATTTTGCCAACCGGCCGATCAATTCGGATTTCCTTTCCAATTTTCAATTGATTGGTTTTTTTGACCTGGGAACCGCATGGACCGGTCCGACGCCGTGGGATAAACGCAACCACCTGAACCGGGAAGTTATTGAAAAAGGTCCGGTCAGAGTAGTAATTGAGAAAGCAAATGAACCCCTGGTGGCCGGATTCGGGTATGGAGTCAGAAGCCGCCTGTTGGGGTATTATATTCGTTTAGACTGGGCATGGGGTATTGAAAATTATGTAATCTTGCCCCGTGTTTTCTATCTTTCATTAAGTTTGGACTTTTAACCGGATGCAGAAAGAAAAAATTTTATTACTGGCCGGCCAATGGTCGGATGAGCTGATTGCGATCAGGAGGCACCTGCATGCTCATCCGGAGCTTTCGTTTCAGGAGTATGAAACCGCCAAATATATTGAGGCCCGGTTGGATGAGTGGAAGATTCCGCATCAACGGGTTGCCGGCACCGGAATTACCGGGTTGCTGTCAGCACAATCAGAAGGATCCTACCTGGTTCTCCGTGCAGATATGGATGCCCTTCCAATTGATGAATTGAACGAGGTATCCTACCGGTCGGTTTATCCCGGTGTCATGCATGCTTGCGGACACGATCTGCACATTGCTGCTCTGTTGGGAGCCATCCGGATACTCAGTCAGTCCGGTAATCCGCTCAACGGAACCATCAGATTTTTATTTCAGCCCGGAGAAGAGTTGTTGCCGGGGGGAGCTCTGCGGGTTATTGAATCCGGACTGTTTGATTCACGTATGCCCGACCTGATTCTGGCACAGCATGTTTATCCTGAACTGCCGGCCGGGTGGGCGGGAATCCGTTCGGGAGCCTATATGGCTTCGTCGGATGAGTTGTATCTAACGGTTAAAGGCAGAGGGGGTCATGCAGCTATGCCGCATACCCTGATCGATCCGGTATTAATCGCCAGCCAGCTCATTGTAAACCTGCAACAGATTGTCAGCCGGAAAGCTCCTCCTGATATTCCCACAGTTTTGTCATTCGGTAAATTCGATGCACCGGGAGCTACCAATGTGATTCCATCCGCTGTACACCTTGAAGGCACCTTCAGAACCATGGATGAAACCTGGCGAAAAAAAGCACTTGGACTGATTTGCCGGAGTGCGGACGGATTGGTGACTTCCATGGGAGGGGAATTGGAATGCCGGGTGGTACCGGGCTATCCTGCATTACATAACCATCCCGGGAAAACAGCTGCCGTGCGTGCTTTATTAAAAGAATACCTGGGTTCAGACCGGGTAGCGGAGCTGCCACTCAGAATGGGTTCGGAGGATTTTGCACGTTACGGCCGGATGATGCCGGCCGTTTATTACCGCCTTGGTACCGGTATAAAAAATTCTTCCCGTGCCATTCATACGGCCGGTTTTGATGTGGATGAGTCAGCTGTTTCGCTGGGTGCCGGTTTGTTGGCTTACCTGGCGGTTTCTCTGTTATAAGCAGCCGATAAATTAACTATGCGCCCGGATCAAATCCACAACCCTTGATTCCAATGATTGCAAATCTTCAGGGAAGGGAACATATTTGATTTTTTCAGTGCCTGCTACTTCAAATCCCCCGTCTTCAAGCATTTTGGCCATCTCCTGAATCTGTTTCGGGCCCCAGCCGTACGAACCGAATACAATCGATTTACGGTTGCGGGGAGATAAACCGGTCAGATAAGTGAGAAATGATGCCATAGTAGGCAGCATCCGGCCATTCAAAGTGGGAGAACCCACGCAAATCCAGGAAGCATCAATCACCTCGGTCATAATATCAGAAATATGATTGTGCTGAAGACTTAGTAATGATGTTTTAAATCCTTGAGACTCAAAGGCATCCTGGATTGAGTGTGCCATCATTTCGGTGGAGTGCCACATGGTGTCATATATAACCAGGGCACGTTGACTGGTTTCATTTCCGGCCCAGGTCCGGTACGCTTCCATAATTTCAGGAACATGCTCTTTCCATATAATACCATGACTGTTGGCAATCATTTCAATTTGCAGATCTTGCAGCGAGACCAGGATCTTTTGCACCTGTTTTGAATAGGGCAACACGATGTTTGCATAATATTTTCGCGCTTCCTGCATGATGATGTCTAACGGATATTCATCATCAAACCGTTCGGATGAAGCAAGGTGCTGACCAAAGGCGTCATTAGAAAAGAGAATCTTCTCTTCCGGCAGATATACTACCATGTTATCCGGCCAGTGTACCATCGGGGTTAATACGAAATGAAGGTTTCTTTTCCCGATATTCAGGTGAGTGCCTGATTCAACCGGCCTGAAATCCCACTCTTTCCCGTAATGCTCACGAAGTCCGGATTCTCCTTTCGGAGAGGTGATCAGCGTGGCATTCGGGGCAATTTCCAATATAGCCGGTATGGCACCTGAATGATCCATTTCTACATGATTGCTGATAATATAATCAATCCGGGAGGGATCAATGATCGATGAGATTCGCTCGATCATTTCATTCGTGAGACGGGCTTTTACGGTATCGACCAGTGTGACTTTTTCATCAATAATCAGGTAAGCATTGTAGGTGGATCCCCGCTGGGTAAGGTACCCGTGAAAATTGCGAAGTGTCCAATCAATACCGCCCACCCAGTAAATGTCCTTTTTAATCTGAACTGCTTTCATTGTCGATTGAATTATGCTTTTGTCGGATCTGTAAATACCCTTTGCGCCAGTTCACGATCAAGCATCAGCATACCCTGTCCTTTACTTTCAATCATACGGAGCTGCATCAGGATATTTTCTGCATGTGCTTCTTCTTCAACCTGTTCAGATACAAACCATTGTAACATATTATTGGTGCCATGATCTTTCTCCTCCTGCCACTGAACCCGCATCCAGTTGGCAAACCCCTGCAGGTTTTCACTTTCAAGGTAGGCCGACATCGACAGGTACAGGTAAGCCGACCAAAATTCAGCATTAATATGCTCATTTAAAGCATCTTCAACTTTACTATTCAACATAATATATAAACCTTCTAAACCTTCTAAACCTTCTAAACCTTACTTTTTCCACAGCCCATGTACATTA
>Ga0190359_1000759_pt1 | contig 21434 bp, 16 predicted proteins | sample 48721823_MG_FD_161269 | JGI IMG/M metagenome (GOLD analysis project Ga0190359, IMG submission 161269) | Hydrothermal vent microbial mat bacterial communities from Southern Trench, Guaymas Basin, Mexico - 4872-18-2-3_MG | ecosystem: Environmental > Aquatic > Marine > Hydrothermal vents >... | reverse complement strand
CAAGGGAAGTGTGATCGCCGAGAAGGGTGCGGTTCTCACAGAAGCTCTGGTAAAGGAAATTCTTGAATCAGACGTGGAAAGCGTAAAACTTCCCATGCCTATTGCCATGAAAACACTGGAAGCACTTAACAAGACCTATGGCGAAGAGCTCAGCCAAGATGAGGCATACCTTGCCATATTTAGAAAGCTCAGACCTGGTGAAATTCCAAGAATAAACGCAGCAAAAAATTACCTGCATGGGCTGTATTTCGAACCAGAAAGATTCGATTTTTCAGATGTAGGACGTTATAAATTAAATCAGAGGTTGAGAAGAATTTACCGAGATTATCTCATTGAAGTAGAAGGTCAGGAAGATGTTCCTGAAGACCTCATATACAACGAGGAATCTCTTGCGATTGTCCCTATGGACATTGTTCTTGCTGCAAGGCATTTGACTGAAATCCAGGCACACCCGGAAATGTTAGATACCAAAGACCATCTTGGAAATAAGAGAGTCAGAACCGTTGGCGAGCTCATGCAAACAGAGTTTGAAAAGGCGTTCATGAAAATACACAAGCTGCTAGAGGAAAGACTTACACTATATAATTCGCTGGAAAAGTTATCTGTGCAGAATCTCGTAAATGTGAGGACCCTCATGACGACTCTTCACCAGTTCTTTGCCACGAGCCAGCTTTCGCAGTTCATGGATCAGGTAAACCCCCTGGCCGAACTAACTCATAAAAGAAGGTTGTCGGCTATCGGACCTGGAGGCCTTAAAAGAGAACATGCAAGATTCGAAGTTAGAGATGTCCATCATTCCCATTATGGAAGAATGTGTCCAATTGAAACACCTGAAGGTGCTAACATTGGTCTTATGACTTCACTATCTACCTATGCAACACTGGACAAATACGGATTCTTGCTTACACCATATAGGAAAGTCAAGAATGGAAAGCTCACGGACGAAATAATATTCCTTGGAGCAGATGAAGAGGAGAATTATAAAATCGCGCAATCGACGATTAAAGTCGATGACAAAAACCAGATCAAAGCAGATACTGTGGAAGTAAGGCATGCCGGAGAAGTTAAATTTGTGAAAAGGGAAGAAGTCGAACTAATGTCCATTTCCCCAAAACAGATTGTCAGCGTTTCCACATCCCTCATCCCTTTTTTGGAACATGACGATGCCAACAGAGCCTTGATGGGATCGAATATGCAAAGACAGGCCGTTCCCGTTATAAAGCCTGAAGCCCCCATTGTTGGAACAGGAGTCGAAGCTGTTGCCGCCAGGGATTCAGGATATGTGGTTTTGGCAAAGCATAAAGGTGTTGTGAAAAAGGTGGATGCAAAAAGAATAATCATCATGCGCCTAAATGATGACGGAACCCCGATTGTGGGCTCCGACGGAACACCTGTTCACGACGAGTATCTGCTTTATAAGTTCATCAGAACCAATCAAGACACTACCATAAACCAGAGACCCATAGTTTCAGAAGGTGAAATCGTAGAAAAAGGGACTCCCATTGCTGATGGCCCTTCCACTGACATGGGAGAGCTTGCACTGGGCAAAAATGCACTTGTTGCCTTCATGCCCTGGGAAGGCTATAACTTCGAAGACGCCATACTTGTAAATCAGGAACTGCTGGAAGAGGAAACCTTTACAACTTTGCATATCGAAATGTATGAAACCGTTGCGCGTGATACCCAACTGGGTCCTGAAGAAATCACTGCCGATATTCCAAACGTGTCAAAGGAATTGCTTAGAAATCTCGATGAAAACGGAATAGTCAGAGTTGGAGCTTATGTGAGTTCTGGTGATATTTTAGTTGGAAAGGTGACACCTAAAGGTGAATCTGATACAACCCCTGAAGAAAAAATCATCAGATCAGTCTTTGGAGATAGAGGCAGAGATGTCAAGGACACCTCACTGAAGGTCCCACATGGCGTGGAAGGAAGAGTTATAGATGTTAAAGTCTTTGACAAAGAAGATATCTCGGAACTCGGTTCAGGAATAAACAAGCTTGTCAAAGTATATGTAGCATGTCGAAAACCGCTTGATGTAGGTGACAAACTCGCTGGGCGCCATGGAAACAAAGGCGTAGTCTCCAATATAATTCCTAAGGAAGATATGCCTTTCTTGCCAGATGGCACTCCTATCCAGATCGTGCTATCTCCGTTAGGTGTCCCTTCACGTATGAATGTCGGACAGGTTTTAGAAACACATCTTGGCTGGTTGGGCAAGCTCACCAACAAATATTTTGCTACCCCTATCTTCGATGGAGCCAAAGAACATGAAATAATGGAAGAACTCTACCATGCCCGGAAGAAAAACAACCTCAATGCCGGGGATTCTGAAGAAGAAAAAAACGGCAAAGTCATTCTGAGAGATGGAAGAACAGGTGAGCCCTTTGATTTCCCCATTGTTGTTGGGGTTATGTACATGTTAAAACTCGTTCACATAGCGAAAGATAAGATCCATGCCCGTTCAACGGGGCCATATTCCTTGATACATCAACAGCCCCTTGGAGGAAAAGCCCATTTTGGTGGTCAGAGATTCGGAGAAATGGAAGTATGGGCTCTGGAAGCTCATGGTGCTGCCCATACACTGAACGAAATGCTAACCATAAAATCCGACGATATCAAAGGGCGAAACGAAGTTTACAAGGCAATTTTAAAAGGTAATATAATCCCGGAACCGGGATTACCGGAAAGTTTCAAGGTGCTGATAAAAGAACTCCAAGGCCTTTCTATGGATGTACGGGCTTATGATCAGGATGGTAATGAGGTTGACGTGGACAAATTATGAAAAACAGGGAATAAATCCCTCAAGGAGGGAAGATAATGGCTGTTAGTTCGTTTAGAAGAAAGATCAACACTGTTCAAATTAGGGTTGCTTCACCGGAAATAATCAGGCGATGGTCTAGTGGTGAAGTGAAAAAACCAGAAACGATAAACTATCGAACTTTCAAGCCCGAAAGAGACGGGCTATTTTGTGAGAGGATATTTGGACCCACAAAGGATTATGAATGTGCCTGTGGAAAGTATAAAGGGAAAAAGTACGAGGGCACTGTTTGTGAGCGTTGTGGCGTTAGAGTTGAATCAAAGGAAGCCAGACGCCGCAGGATGGGGCATATAGAACTTGCTGCCCCTGTGGTTCATGTTTGGTATTTGAAGAGTGCTCCGAGCATATTAGCATCGCTGTTGAATATACAGTCAAAAGACCTTGAAAACATCATCTACTACGGTTCGAAGCGGGTTATTGAAAAGCTCTATGTGATTACAGACCCAAAATCCACGGATTTCTTCGCAGGCATGACTCTGTACCAAACGGAGTACGACATATATACCAAGAAGCTCGATTTTGAGGTGGAGCAGGGATTCAAAGTTAAGAACCCTAAAGGACCTGTGATATCAGAATTAGATGGAAAAGTCAGGATTGAAAACACAATGAGCAATACGGAAAGGGAACTGAACTGGATTGTCATTGAGGGAGAAAATGGCATTCAGAAGAAGTATCCCATTTTTGAAGGTGCTCTCATATATGTACAGGATGGAGAAGAAGTAAGAAAGGGTGACACACTTGCTGATCGCTTCCTCTTTGAAGATGAAGTTCTGGCCCTTTCCGAATATGAGATTTTCAACGAATACTATCCTGGTAAATTCGATGTAGAGACAGATACAGAAAATGACAGGCCGATTGTCATCGTGACAGAAATAGATGAAGAGGTAGCTAAAGAAACTGGACATCAGATCGGCGACATCATAATCGAAAACGAATATGAGGCTTACAAAGAGCTTTATCCCGGTAAAGTGCAGTGTGATTATGGTGCCACAGCGGTGAAGAAATTACTGCAAAATCTTGATCTTGAAGAGCTCAAAGTTCAGATTGAGCATGAACTGAAGTCCATACCCAGAAGCAGTGCACGTGCATTGAAACTACTGAGAAGGCTGAAGTTCATAAAGGATTTCCTGAAATCTGGCAACAAGCCTGAATGGATTATTATGGAAGCGGTTCCCGTTATACCGCCTGACCTCAGACCTATGATCCAGATAGAAGGCGGACGTTTTGCAACGACAGACCTGAACGACCTTTACAGGCGCGTTATAAACCGAAACAACAGGCTTGCAAAACTACTATCCATAGGTGCACCGGATATTATTATCCGGAATGAAAAGCGTATGCTTCAGGAAGCTGTTGACTCGCTCATATACAATGGCCGTGTTGGGAAAGCCGTCACCGACAGGTCCGGAAGACCCTTGAAGTCCCTTACAGATCTTGTCAAAGGAAAAAAAGGACGTTTCAGGAGAAACCTGCTTGGAAAGCGTGTGGATTATTCCGGTCGCGCTGTTATCGTCGTAGGGCCTGATCTCAAGATCCATGAATGCGGTATCCCCAAAAGGATGGCAATGGAACTCTTCAAACCCTTTGTGCTTGGAAAGCTCCTTGGGACGGAATCCAGCAAAACCGCTCGTAAATACAAGAAAATGATCATCGAAAAGGAAATGCCTGAAGCCTGGGAAGTTCTTGAAGACGTGATAAAGGGACACCCCGTGTTACTCAACAGGGCACCTACGCTGCACAGGATATCTATACAGGCGTTCATACCAAAGCTGGTTGAAGGAAATGCCATAAAGCTGCACCCACTGGTTTGTGCACCTTTCAACGCTGACTTTGATGGTGACCAGATGGCGGTTCACGTGCCATTGTCGGCCGCTGCACAGGCTGAAGCAAAATTCCTCATGCTCAGTAGATACAATGTTATATCACCGGCGCATGGGAAGCCTGTCTCAATGCCGGGTAAAGATATAATAGTCGGAGTATATTACCTGACCACAGTTGATCATGAATATGAAGCCTTCGAAAAAGAGCTCATGGATTATTACAACGAGCTGAAGAAGTCAAAGCTGGATAATGTAGAGATAAGGCGTAGAGTGAGGGAAAAGGCGCTGGAAAAGATCAACTGGAAATTTGGCTCAATGACCGAAGCCCTCATGGCATATGACGCCGGGAAGCTCAAGATTCACGAGCCTATTCTCGTTCAGCTGGATGAGAGTAGCGGGGATCTGACCCCGACTACTGTTGGAAGGATAATATTCAATGCCATTGTTCCTGAAGACCTAAGAAATTATTCTATAAAGTTCAACAAAAAGCAGATAAAGAAATTGATTTACGATTGTTTCCAGAAGCACGGTATAGATAGAACGGCAGATCTCTTAGACGATATGATGAGGCTTGGGTTCCACTACGCTACCGTAAGCGGGCTTACGATCTCCATAAGGGATATCGTTACCTCACCGAAGAAAGAAGAAGTAATAAAACGTGCAGAGGAAAAAGTGGCACAAATCGAGGATCTGTACCGAAAAGGCTTCTTGAATCCTGAAAATAGATCAATAGAAATCATAAAGATATGGGAAAAGGCAACTGAAGAGCTCATGAACGAGACCGTAACTGAATTCAAAAAGTACCCGTTCAACCCGGTCTTCATGATGGTTGATTCCGGTGCAAGAGGTAACGTTGACCAGCTGAAGCAGCTCGCTGGAATGAGAGGGCTCATGGCCGATCCCTCGGGTAAAACAATCGAAGTTCCGATTATCTCCAACTTCAGAGATGGTTTGACAGAACTTGAATTCTTCACCTCGACACATGGAGCCAGAAAGGGATCAGCTGACACGGCATTGAGAACATCTTTTGCTGGATACCTTACCAGAAGGCTTGTTGACGTGGCGCAGTCCGTGACTGTTACCACACCTGATTGTGGAACTGAAAAGGGCCTGGAAGCAGTGGAGCTTATGATAGACGACGTAACCATTGAAAAGCTGGAAGATTTCCTCTTTGGAAGGGTTCTTGCTCAGGATATAATCGATCCTAAAAATGGTGAAGTGTTAAAGCACCCAGTTTCTGGTAAGGAATATACCCGTAACACCATGATAAGGGATGACGATGCCAAATTCATCTCGAGCTTCAAAACTACAATCCCTGTCATGCGTGAAGAAAAATTAAAACTATCGAAACTCTCAAAGCTGCCTTACTATTCAGAACTTGCTTCTGATATAGCTCTGGAAGAAGCAACATTGCAGGCGGGAACAGAAATTAACGCAGATGTGCTTCATAAGCTTAAAAACGCTGGCATAAAGGAAGTCGTAGTGCACTCCTACCCGGTCGTAGATAAAATGTACGTCGGACCGAGTTTCAAGAACAAGGACAACGTCCAGCTTGTGAGATATCAGGAAAAGATAAACGTGATTACAGCAAAGAATCTGTATGAAGCCGGTTACACTGAACTTGAAGTCAGGCCAGCGATTATCGTACGTTCAGTTCTCACCTGTGAGGCTGAGCATGGAGTGTGTGCTGCCTGCTATGGCATGGACCTTTCCAATCACGATATCGTAAACGTAGGCGAAGCTGTGGGAATTGTTGCAGCGCAATCCATTGGTGAACCCGGTACTCAGCTTACAATGAGAACCTTCCACACCGGCGGTATAGCAACCGGGGCAGATATAACAAGAGGTCTTCCAAGGGCCGAAGAACTCTTTGAGGCCCGCAAAAAGCTCAAGGACCCCGAAGCTATTTTCAGTGAAGTTGAAGGCTTTGTGAAAGACATAGCCAGCGATGAAAAAGGCAGGAGAAAGCTTTTTGTGGAAACTGAAGATGGGAAGATCAAGGAATATGATCTTTCAAGCGTTGTGAAGCCCAAAATCAGTATAGGTGATAAAATTCTTAAGGGAGAATCCCTCACCACAGGAACCATAAGGCCGAGAAAACTCATGGAGAAACTCGGTGTCATCCCAACCGCGTTCTATCTGCTTAGAGAAATCAAGCAGGTTTATGCTGAGCAGGGTGTTGAAATACACGACAAGCACTTTGAGCTCATAATCAGACAGATGCTATCGATGGTTGAAGTTACTGACCCCGGTGATACTGATCACCTGCCTGGCGATCTTTTGAGCATACAGAGAGTTAGAGAAATCAACAAAAAGATTTACGAGGCAAACAAAAGAGTAGATGACAACAAAGCCTATGCCATCGGGAAAAGGCTTTCAAGGAGAATCCTGGTGGAGGATGATGAAGGGAAACTGATAAAATTAGCCTCTGAAAATGATGTTGTAACAGAAGAGCTTCTGAACATGCTCATAGAAAAAGGAGTAGCAGACATAAACATCTATGATGTTGAAGAGGAAGAATACCAGAAGCTCATCGAAGAAGTTAATCCGGATGTAGTCATACCGGAAAAAGAGATTCAGATCAAGATGAAAGAACCTCTCAAGTTCAAGAGAAGACTTCTCAGAATTACAAAAGCCTCCCTTGAAAGCGAGGGCTGGTTATCTGCTGCGTCCTTCCAGCAGACTCCGCAAGTATTGACGGAATCCTCTGTGGAAGGAAAAGTGGACTATCTCCTTGGTCTCAAGGAAAACGTTATTGTTGGCCAGTTGATTCCCGCAGGGACTGGTCTTGATATGTATGCAAACATTCAGGTGGAAGAAACTCCTGTTTCTGAGTTTGAAGAGGAAACTGAGGAACATCCAGCCTGATAGTGATATTAAAAGAGGAGCCCATATGGGCTCCTCTTTTTTTGCAAAAAAAATCCGGATCTCCAGATCCGGTCAAAGTGGGGGGTCTATTTCAAGGGGGATAGGGGGTTATCACTCAAACTCATTTTAAGATGAGAATGTTAACTGGATATTGTCAATTGCTTGTTATCCAGTATATTCATGGTAAATCCAACATTAATGAGGCTGCTGCGGCTAAATGTCCTTAATCGTTTGGACATTTAGACTCATACGATTGATTTATATACTGGTTGAGTGGAATCATGAGGAAAGCTGGGGTATAATTCTTTTGTGAGATATGCTGAATTAATCGATAAACTTATGGATTTTGATAACAAATTCCGGAAGATGTATGGTGTTGTTGCAGGAATAGATGAGGCTGGACGTGGACCTCTTGCAGGTCCCGTTGTGGCAGCAGCGGTGATTCTAAAAGAGGCAATACCGGGTTTATATGATTCCAAGTCACTTTCTCAAAATGAACGGGAAATGTTGTTTTTGGAAATTATTAAAAGCTCCAGTGTGGGGGTCGGATTTGCTTCTGTGGAAGAAATTGATTTATATAATATTTTGAAAGCCACACGCCTCGCGATGTCAAGGGCAGTAAAGTCATTGAGTGTTCAACCTGATTACGTGCTTATTGATGGGAGAAGTCTGAGTATCGATCTAAGAGGAACATGTGTGGTATCTGGAGATAAGGTGAGTGCTTCAATTGCCGCCGCTTCAATAGTTGCAAAAGTCACAAGAGATCACCTCATGGAACGGTTGGATGTTCTTTTCCCATGCTATGAATTTGCCACTCATAAAGGTTATGGAACGCCGAAACACCTCGAAGCGCTTAAAGAACACGGCCCTTCTTTATGGCATCGCTTGACTTTCAGACCTGTCAAGAGCCTGTTGACACGTGAACAAGTGAACTCATGGTTGAAAAAGGGTCTCGTATCGGAAAAGCGCCTCTTTAGAGCAGGTGTGTTGTAATCTTGTAAAGGGAGTGTTTTACCTTGGACATAGGTGAAAAATTCGAAAGACTTATTGAAATAATGCAGATACTCAGAAGCGAAACCGGTTGCGAATGGGATAGAAGACAAACTCACTCTACATTGAAACCCTATTTGATCGAAGAAGCTTATGAGGTTTTAAATGCCATAGATAAGAACGACGACGAGGAACTAATTGAAGAACTTGGTGATGTGTTATTGCAGGTAGTCTTTCACGCTCAGATCGCATCAGAAAGAGGCGTTTTCGATATTTCAAAAATCGTTGACAGGCTAATAGACAAGTTGATAAGGAGACATCCGCATGTTTTCGCAAAGTCGGAAGGATATTCATATCGTCAATGGGAAGAAATCAAAGCCTCTGAAAAGGGAAAGAAAATGGAATCTGTTATCGGTGAAATAAATAGGGCTCTTCCAGCTCTCAGCCTTGCTCGCAGGGTGCAAGAAAACGCTTCAGAGGTGGGATTTGATTGGGAAAACAACTCCGGAGTGCGAGAGAAAATCGGAGAAGAGTTAAAAGAACTGGAAAAAGCGCTGGATAGCAAAGATCCTGAAAAAATAGATGAGGAATTTGGCGACTTACTTTTTTCTCTGGTGAACTTATCAAGGTTCTTAAAAGTGGATCCAGAACTCTCTTTAAGAAGATCCACAGAGAAATTCGTGAACCGGTTCAGGGCTATGGAGAGTCTCATAATGGAAGAAGGGTTGAAAATCGAAGGCCTTTCTCTCGAGGAACTTGACACTTATTGGAATAAGATAAAAGAAATAAAGGAGGGTGACAAATGAACAAGACATTGCTCGTTATTTTTGCTACATTTCTACTGTCAATTTCCTGTTTTGCAGATGCTACTGGTACCTCACTCATCATCGAGGCAACTCCTACCATAACGCCTGTGGCAACTATAAATGGAGAAGTCATCACTCAAAGCTTTTTCAACACTGTTGTGATGCCTCGCTATCTGAAAATATCACAGAAGATTTCAGAAGTGGACCAGTTGTTTTCCGATGTCCTTTTGGGTACTGAAGCAGGAAGTCAGCTTTTGAAAGCCTATGAACAGAAAGTGCTCGAAGATCTGATAAGAAGGAAGCTCATTGTCCAATACGCTGTAATGAATGGTATGGACCTCGATCGTGAGGCCATTTATTCTCAGGTACACGAATATGTATTGAAAAGTTTAGAAGAAAGCAGTGTATCGCTTAAGGAAGCGGATGCTTATTATATGTTGAAAGGATATCCAGAAGGAATAAAGTCGTATGAACTACAAGTGGTTGAAGGAATTATTTTTGAAAATGCTTTTAATGCCCTATTCAACGCTGTTACTGCCGATGCTTCAAAATCAGTGACCGACGAAATGATTCAGCAGTATTACAACGCAAGTCCCGACGAATTTTCGATAAAGGGTGAATTTGTAGAGTTTTACAGAGAATCTTTCGATAGCTTTACCAAAGCCTATTCTTTCTTGCAAAAACTCAAGAGTGTTTCAGACCCAACGCTCGAATTCAGTTCTGGTCCAGTGAAATATGGAAGGGCTGATGTCGAAAAGATCAATCCAGAACTCGTAAACAAGCTCTTTGACAATTTCCAGCCGGGTTTGTTGAATTCCATCGAGAAAACGAGCGATGGAGAGTATCTCATACTCTATCTTGTGGATTACAGCCAGGAAGGTACGGCTGTCAAACCCCTGGAAGCTGTTAAAGAAGATATAAGGGGAAAATTAGTGGAAGAGATGAAAAAGCAGCTCTGGAATCAGTGGCTTGAAGAAGATTTCAAAACTTTTTACGAGTCTTCAGCTATTGAAATTTCAGAAGAGTTTAAATGATGGAGGGAAATCATGGCTGTTACTAAAGAACAGGTAATGGAAGCTTTAAAGCAAGTATATGATTTGGAAGTCGGTTTTGATGTGGTAAGCCTTGGTCTGGTATATGGCGTGGAAGTTGACAACGAAAACAACGTTAAAGTAACAATGACCATGACTACTCCGATGTGTCCTCTTGCCGGGTTCATCCTTGAAGATGCCCGGTCAAAGGTTCAAGAAGTCGAGGGTGTGAACAACGTTGACATGGAGCTGACATTTGACCCACCCTGGACACCAGATATGGCATCAGATGAGGTAAGAAAAGTTTTGGGTCTATGAGATTAAAGCCTTTAGAAATACTCAAAGATTTTGAATCAAAACTGAAAGCCGCGGGGAAAGATATTCCCCGCTATGTTTTAATGCAGCTTCTCAGAGATCTCTTTTCCATGCCTGAGAGTAAAATTCTTCTCAATGAAGATGTTGAATTTCCTGATACGGCAATTGAAAAACTTGAAGATGCTTTAGGACGCTTGTTGAAAGACGAACCCTTAGATTACATTATAGGCTGGAAAAAGTTCATGAACGTTGTTCTTAAGGTTGATAGAAGGGTTCTCATTCCAAGACCGGAGACAGAAGGGCTGGTTGAAATGGTGCTTTCAGAATGCAACAGCAACCGTTTTTTTGCTGATGTAGGCACGGGAAGTGGTGCTATTGCTCTATCCATAGCCAAAGAATTGCCAGATGCCATGGTATATGCAACCGATATTTCCAGCGATGCGCTTGAACTCGCCGCTGAAAATGCGTGCACAAACCAAATAAGAAACATCAAATTTCTTTTGGGACCTTGTTTAACACCCATAAAGCCATTTATTGACGAAGTAGAGGTTATAGTGTCAAATCCGCCGTATATTAAAGCAGAACACCTTTCCACTTTGGATAACAGCGTGAGAAAATACGAACCGTTGACTGCCCTGAATGGCGGAGCCGATGGCATGAGTTTTTATAGAGAATTTCTCAAAGAATTACCTCATGGGAAAAAGGTCTTTCTTGAAATTGCGGATTACTCAGCAACAACACTCGAGAAGCTCGTGAAAGAACTGAGAAACGATTATGTGATTCACCTGAAGAAAGACCTGTTTGGGTTACGAAGGTACGCAATACTCAATCCAGTTCTTTGAACTTTTCTAAAACAGCTTTTGAAAAGGCCTCTAAATCACAATCGAATTTTAAATTGGCCATGTAATCTAAAGCTGTCTCTCCACGATTGATTATTAAAAGGTAAGCGCCATTTTCAGCGGCTATCCGGGGGAAACCTGCTGCGGGATAAACGTTAAGAGATGACCCCATCACAACGAAAAGCTGGCAACTTTGGCTACTTTCTCTAGCACGTGCTAACGCGCTTTCAGAAAGAAACTCCCCAAAAAAAACGACGTCAGGTCTTATAAGGCCGCCACAAGAGCAATAGGGAACTGGTTCGAACTTCAATTTCTCGGCGATTTCTGCGACTGTGTAAGTTTCACCGCAATCCATGCAGTAAAAATTACCCGCATTCCCGTGAAGCTCTATGACACCTTCCATTCCTGCTTTTTGATGCAGTCCATCTATATTTTGTGTAATCACCGTTTCGATAAAGCCATGTTTTTGAAGAATCGCCAGTAAAATATGGGTCTCATTAGGTTTTACGTCTTTGAGCATGTGAATCCGATTCATGGTTAGAGAGTAATACTCTTGAGGTTGCTCCAGAAAGAAATCCAGCTCAAAGACTCTTGGAGATATTTTACTGTATAAGCCATCGGGACCTCTAAAATCCGGGATACCACTCGCGGTAGATACCCCAGCTCCAGTTAAAACTACAACTGGCTGCAAGGAGCTTATGAGTTCTACGAATTTCTGGGAGTATTTTTCGATATCAGTCTTCGACAACAAACACCACCTCAGGGAATTTTATCTTACCAGTGTTGCTCCAGATGAGAAGATTTTCGGCTGGCCTGCTTGTGGGCTGTGGGTTAACGCTAAGAACCTTTGCGCTGACTGGCAGAGTTATTGTGAGAACAGAATCACCCGAGAGATCCAATTCAACGTCACCGAGCGAAGTGTTTACCTGACCATCTTGAACGCCTGCAAAGCCCTTGACAACAGCTACCTCTCTGATTTCTACAATATCATAAGAGAGAACTGTTGCGGTTGACTGGAAATCTTCGACGGTCAGTATTCTGCCCAAATTCTTGGAAAAATCTTCGAGTGAATTCTGGAATTCAGAGATCTTTTCCGAAGGGCTTTTTTTGAACTGCTCAAGGAAGCCTTCTATCTGCTGAGGTTTTAGAAATTTTATCTGCATGACACTGTCCATTTTCACAGTACCCTGTGAATCATAAACATAATTGCTGCTATATGAAACTGTCTCAATTTTCAGCTTATTTGACAGACTCATAAACATATTCACAGCAGTTATGGCAACCATAACAACAACGATGATAATCAACAATGTATTGAACTTCATGCTCTTCCTCCATTCATCATAATATCGTATATATCATAACATCAAAAGGCCCTGGTTGTAATACTCACTACTCGATAACGTTTCTCATCCATTTTCTGGAACGGAATCTGAGATTTCCAACGAAAAGCTTAAAAAGCTCCTCAGGAAGCATCATTATGTAAATCGCGGGAACACTCAATTTGAAGATCAGGCCACCAAGGATGACCAAAGGGACTCCAATAAGCCACAGGCTTGAGATTTCCAGAAGAAATACCATACGAGTATCACCACCGCTTCTCAACACTCCCACAAGGTTGACGGCGTTTAACATCTTTATGGGAAGGGCAGCAGCAACGATTATGATGGACAGCAGCGCAGTTGTTCTAATAAAATCGTCAATGTTGTAAAACCTTATAATAATCCGGGAAAGCAGGATAATAGCCAAACCGGCAAGAGACGAAATGATTAGCGTAATTCTAAGCAGCCTTTTAGCACTTTTAAAAGCCAGCTCGAAGTTCTTCTTTCCCAGTTCAGACCCTACTATGACAACCGCCGCAGAACCGATTCCACCGAAGAAAACAAACCCAAAACTCTCGATAGTGCTTACAATGTTTCTTGTGGCAATTGCAGCTGTACCCACCCTGGCAAATACAAGGGAATACACTGCCATTCCAAGACTCCACATAAACTCATTGGCAATTACCGGTGAAGCGATCTTCATCATCTTGGCGAAGAAAAATCGATCGAATTTCAGGAAACTCCGTAGAGAAATTTTCACCGGGGTTTTCTTTCGATAGAGAACAAAGAGGTAAAGTAAGAACTCAATAAATCTCGAAGTCAGTGTGGCGATTGCCGCTCCAGCGACACCGAGTTTCGGAAAAGGACCAACGCCAAAAATAAGTAAATAATTACCGAGGGTGTTAATTCCAAGTGCTACTAAACTAATATACATCGGTATTTTAGCCTTTTCGACTGTTCTCAGAGCAGATGCCATAACGAAACTGAAAGAAGTGAAGAATACCGTAAAAGCCACTATCGTTGAATAGGAAATACCCATGCTAACCACGGAAGCATCTTTTGAAAAAAGTCTCAGGGTTTGCCCGGGGATGAAAAACAGGATGACGAAAAAGATAAAGGCGGCACTGAAGGTAACAAAGAGCATGTGGACAATCGTCTTTTCGATGTTCTTTGTGTCCTTTACGCCCCAGTATTGAGAGATGAAAACTCCCGCGCCGCTGGCAGCCCCAAAAGTGACGAGCATAAGTATAAACATAACCTGATTAACAAGGCCAACCGAAGCTATCGCAACAGCGCCAAGCTGACCTATCATCAGGTTATCAACAAGATTTAACCCCACAGATATGAGATTTTGAATGGTAATCGGGACAGCGATATTCAAAAGCTTCTGCCTGAAAGTGTTCAAAAAGCACACCCCCGTTTATGCTATCCCGAAAATTGTAACATGAATCAGGAAATCAAGGCATAAAAAAGCCCAAAAGCACGGCGACAACTGCTATCACTACTCCTCCTACTGCAATCATGAAATTCAGGTTTGCCTTTTTGGACAATTGAGCGAGTTGCTCTTCAAGGCCAAAAACTTTTTCTTCCATTTTTGCTGATTTTTCTTCATAGTCAGAGAGCAGTGTTTTGAGGTTGGAAATGTCCTGCTCAATCTTTGTCAGTCGTAATTCAAGATCTTTTAGCTGTGATTGTAACTTCACCAGATTGCTCCCAAGGTCATTTTGAACACTTTTCAAATTATCGATCATTTCTTCGACATAATCAAGTTCGTCCACGAGCGCATCGATTTGTGAGCGTAATTCATTGAGTTGCTCTTGCGCCTTAAGAGAAACGGAAGCAGTGCCGCTCAAAAGATCGGAAATCTGAAGTTCGAGGTTGTTTAATTCCTGAATAAGAGCAGTTTTTTTGGAAATGAGATCTTCAAGCGTATTTTCCGTTGCTGCCTCGGTTTCTGAAAAAGCGACTGTCGTTAAAAGCACAACAAACAACAAGAACCAGAAACGTTTCATGCTATCACCTCCATCCAAGAGATTTATTCCTAAAACGATGCCATGATTAATTTGTCAAAAAAACAAAAATAGAAGTTCAATCTGATTTTACCATTATAGTTTCCGCTGCCATAATTCGAGTTGAGAATGTTAGAATTGTTGCATGTAGAGGGGGGATACGATGTTAAAAAAACTCACCATATGTTCGGTTCTTTTAATCGCGATAACATTGTTTTCTTTTGACGTTCAAGGGCATAGAGGTTGCAGAGGGCTAAGGCCTGAAAATACCATTGAGGCTTTCGAATTTGCCCTTGAGGAAGTTGGTGTAACAACCCTTGAACTGGATATGGGGATAACAAAAGATGGAATTCCCGTGGTAATTCACGATAGATACTTAAACCCACAAAAGGTAAGAAAAAATGGCAACTTTATAGATAAAAAGATTTTCATAAAAGACCTTACGTATGACGAACTTCTTGAATACGATGTTGGGGTGATGAGAAAGGATTATTACTGGCCGTACCAGGTACCTGTACCGGGGGCAAAAATTCCAAAGCTTGAAGAAGTGTTTAAGCTTGCAAAGGATTACATGGAAAAGACAGGGCGCAAGATCTGGCTAAACGTGGAAACTAAAGTGTCCCCCCTCTCCCCTGAAGAAACCGCGCCGCCTGAAATCTTCGTAGATAAATTGTTGGCTCTTGTTGAAAAGTACAACCTTCAGGATAACGTAATCATACAATCCTTTTATTGGAAAACCATCATGCTCGCAAAAGAAAAGAATCCAGAAATCAAAACAGCGGCTCTTTTGAGTATAGCCACGCTCAGCAATTCAAAATGGCTTGGCGGTTTGAAGAGTATGAAGTTTGGCTTCAATGTAGCAAAATTGGTAAAAGCCACTGGCGCGGATATCTTTTCACCAAAATACACCGATTTCAGCGGAAAAGTATTGAAAGAAGCCCAGGAGTTGGGCTTAAAGGTAATTCCGTGGACTGTGAATGACCCCTGCGACATACTCAAACTAATAAATATGGGTGTTGATGGTATCATAACGGATTACCCCAACATTTTGAAAGCCATTCTCATCGCAAAAGGTGTGGAGAGCTGCCAGTAGTTCAAGATGATTTCCTTTCATTTTTCAAAATTTCGAAATTCATCTTCAAGGATGGAATATTTGAGAATGTCCCAATACTTCCCGTTGTAGTAACGCGCTTCTCTGAGTACACCTTCCAGTTTAAAACCGAGCTTTTCTATTAGGCTCTTTGAAACGGCGTTGTATTCAAACACCTCAGCCTCAAGCCTGTGCAGGTTAAAAGTATCAAAAGCGTGCTTCATGAGAAGCTTTAACGCACTTTTCGCCATTCCCTGTCTCTGATATTCGGGAATGATGAAAATACTCACTTCCGCCTTTCTGTTGAACCACTTTATCGACTTCAGCGATACCTCCCCAATTACCTTACCATCTTTTTCAAGGCGAAAAACGATCTCCGAGGGCATCTCTTGCGGATACATGCGCTTCTCGGACATATTCAACAGAATTTCTTCCCGATTAATAAGTTCTCTTAACTCTGGGTCATCTTTACATGTGGATTTGAGATGAAAGCCTTCGCCTTTAAATATCAATGGAAACACCTCCTGAAAATTGTTTTTCCAGTAAAACTCTACCACACAATCTAAGAGCATACTCGTGAGATGCGTTATAATTTACGCAGGAGGTGTACAGATGGGCATAAAGGAGAATGTCAGAAAAATCCTTTCTGAGATTCCGGAGCATGTAACTCTTGTGGCTGCTGCCAAAACGAGAACAGCAGAAGAAATTTTGGAGTCAATAGAAGCGGGGGTCAGGTACGTTGGTGAAAACTACGTTCAAGAAGCCGAAAGAGTGTTGCCAGCAATAAAGGGAAAATGTTTGCTCCATATGATAGGCCATTTACAGAGAAATAAAGTCAAAAAAGCCATTGAGTTATTCGATATGATTCAAACCGTGGATTCACTGAAACTCGCCGTGGAAATCGATAAAAGGGCAGGAACTATTGGTAAGGTAATGCCCATACTTATAGAAATTAACAGCGGAAGAGAACCACAGAAAAGCGGTGTAATGCCAGAAGATCTTTTCGAATTGCTTGAAAGCCTTTCGTCATTGAAGAACATCAAAGTAGAGGGATTGATGACGATGGGACCAGCTCTCGAATCTCCTGAAGAGCTCAAGCCTTACTTCCGCCTTACCAGAAAGCTTTTTGAAGATGCTTCGAAGTACAGTGGCCCAAACATAGAAATGAAATGGCTGTCCATGGGTATGTCTGATTCCTACCTAATAGCCATCGCTGAGGGTGCAAACATGGTTAGGATTGGATCGAAAATATACGGTCGGAGAAAGTAGAGAGGATAATAGACTCCTAAAAGACAACTAAAAAGAGAAATTGCCATGCTATATTTATTAATAAGAGAAGGGATGATATGGCAATTTTTCCAGAAGAACTTAAACTTGGGAATCCCTTTATAGTGGTGAAAAAGAAGACCGGAAGAATAATATTTGCGAATAAACTGGCCTCAGACAAATTAGGGATTCCATTAGATAGCCTTCTTAATAGTTCCTTAAATGCGCTTGAAGCGTCTCTGATGGATTCTTTAGCTATGGATCACAGAGACCTTCGCAAGGAGATGTATTCTCAAATTATCACCACAGACGAATACAGCTATCTTTTTTTGAACGATGAGTATGTTCCTCGAAAGCTTCCTGATGTAAAATGCCTCTCTCCTTTCACCATAGCGATAGTAGAGCCAAACACAATCATTTCGCGGGTAAGTGGCTCTTTCGAGGAACTTTCAGGCTACAAAAAGTGGGAAATAGAAAACAAGAAGAGTTTTCTTGAATTCGTTTCTCCACCCATGAGAAAAATATTGAAAGATCTACATATACTCAGGCATTCAAAGGAATATCTTCCCTCAGACGAATACGCACTTGAGATACTGAGAAAAGATGAGACTAAACGGAGCGCTTTGGTGAAAATAGAGTTTATCGATGCCACAAAGCAAAGCATCCTTTTTATACTGGATATAAGTGCTCAAAAAGCTACGGAAGAGTTTATGCGGAAGCGGTTAAATTTTGCCAGCACTCTTGGCAAGGTGATTTTGAAAATTCTCTCTTATAGAGGGAGTGATATTTTTGGTTTTTTATACAAGGAACTGGAGAGAAACAGGGAAGTATTGAACTTCGAGAGGCTTTCAATCTTTTCGAATGAGAACGGAGAACCGCACCAAATAGCCGGGGAAGATGAAAAATTTGAGAGCTTTGAGGAGCTGCGTTCGTTTATAAATTCAATAAAGTCAGGCGATGACTTTATCATCCTCTCACTCGGCTCCCCTCATGAAAGAGTGTTGGTTCTTCCCGTTTCTTATAAAGAGGAGCTGCATGCGGTAATACTGTTGCATGGTTGGAAGAGCACGTTGCTAAAAACCCCGGAATCTCGTAAGGCTATGAGAGCCTTTAAAAAGGCCATAGAATACGCGATAGAAATTGAAATTGCCATCAAAACTTTAAAAGAACAGCAGGAAAAAGCTCTGTTCTTGCTGAAATTTCGCGAATCTGGTTTATGGGAAGCAGTTGTAGAGGAAGGTGAAGTGCATTACTACAATGACTTTCAGTGGCTTATGATCCTTGGATACAGCGGAAATGACCTTAATACAAAAAGCTGGAACGATGTCATAGATTCGCGGGATCGGGCAGCGATAAAAAAGGGAATCCGGGAATATATGGAAGGCAAAGCAGATTGCTATCGGGCGAGTTATCGAGTTGTTAACAGTCGAGGAAATCTTGAATGGTTTCAAGATGAGGGAAGATTTTATGAAAAGCCTGATGGCAAAAGAATACTGATTGGAATCAGGAGAAAAATGACTGAAAGCATGTTGGCCTGGGAAAAACTGAAATACGTATCTTTTCACGATAAATTAACCGGGTTGTACAATAGGTCGTTCTTTGAAGAAGAAATGATGAGGTTTGATAGCAAACGGCAAGTGCCACTTAGTGTAATAATGGGGGATGTAAATGGTTTGAAACTCGTGAACGACGCCTTTGGGCATGCCAAAGGCGATGAATTGTTGAAGAAAACCGCTGAAATTTTGAAAAACTCCGTTAGAAAGGAAGATATCGTCGCACGCTGGGGTGGTGATGAATTCATAATCTTGCTCCCAAAAGCTGATGAAGAAATCGCCAAAAGTGTGTCTGAGAGAATTGAATCATACTGTGCACGGGAATTAACCGTTGAAAACATAAGCTTCAGCATCTCTTTAGGCTATGCCACAAGAACAGATCTCAGCAAAACAATCACCGCGTTGATAAAGGATGCGGAGGATCTCATGTACAGAAACAAAGTGTTAAAGGGCAATCTTCGAAGTAGAACGGTGCTAACTGCACTTGAAAACACTCTTTTTGAATACAACCCGATTGAAGCAAGGCATTGCAAGCATGTAGAAGAACTTGCCCTGAATTTTGGCGAGAAACTCAAGATCCATTCGACGACAATGGCTAATCTCAGGTTATTAGCTCGCTATCATGATATTGGGAAGCTTGCTGTACCGTCAAATATCATCATGAAAAAAGGGAAACTGAACAATAACGAGTGGAGAATCGTGAAAAGTCACCCCGAAGTTGGCTTCCGTATTGCGAGAAGCACAATCGAGCTTTCCGCAATTTCCAAAGAGATTCTCAGTCATCACGAAAATTGGGATGGTACAGGATATCCAAGAAAACTCAAGGGAGAACATATTCCGTATTTGGCAAGAGTTATAGCGGTTGTAAATGCCTTTGAGGCAATGATAAACTTCAGACCATATAGAGAACCCCTTTCAATTGAAGATGCATTGCTTGAATTGGAAAGATGTTCCGGAACACAATTTGACCCATATATTGCTCGAAAGTTCGTTGAATTCATTAAAAGCAAAAAGTCGGATTACCATAATGCCACGTAATACCCGCTCTGAAGCACCATAAGGCTAAATGTGCAAAAAATAGAAATTTTAGAATCTACATCGTGTTGTGCTATTATATGAGTGGAGTGTGAAGGAGGTAAGGTATGAAATTAGCGGGTATAATCAAAAAAAAGGGCGAAACAGTATTTTCACTGGATGCTGACGCAACTGTAAAAGATGCGGTAGATATGATGGTTGAAAAGAACATAGGTGCTGTCATGATAATGGATGGAAAACGCCCAATAGGAATATTTACCGAGAGGGATTTGCTCAAACGTGTTTGTGCAAAATGTGGCGTTCTCTCAGAAACACCTGTAAAAGAGGTGATGACGGCAGGGGTTATCTGTGGTTCGCCTGATGATGATATTCAATATGCGATTAACGTGATGACTCAGCACCGGATACGGCATTTACCAATATGTGATGAAACAGGTCTTAAGGGGATAATTTCGATAGGGGATATTTTGAAGCTCATGTATAAAAGCACGGAAGAAGAAAACAAAATGCTCAGAAATTACATTTCAGATAAATATCCAGGATAACCCTTTTCATACTCCCCTTGGAGGCCTGATGGCCTCCATTTTTTACTGGTAATTTACCAGTTTGGGTAAAGCAAACAAACATTTTTGCATAGAAGGAGGGGGAAAATGTACAAATTTCCTGAAGGTCTTTACACAGATGTTAGAATTGAAGATGTCTTCCAGACTTCCATACAGATTACTATGGGAAGGCTTGACGACGTTAAAGAAAAATCTTACAGAGCGGCCTTTATACGGCTGTATGATGGGAAGCGCTGGTTCTACGCTTCCACTAGCGATGTGGATGGCATTCAAGGCGAAATAGATGCCCTTGCTTCAATGGCCAGCAAAAACGAAAACATCGAGAAAGACCCCATTTTTAAGAGGCTTGAAGTTAACGAAGGCGAATTTTTGAAGTTCATAGGGAAGGACTCGGTTAAAGAAATCTCGTTGAACGAGAAAATAGGACTTCTGAAAGAATATTATCCCATAATAGCACATTCAGAACACGTAAAGCTCTGGAGGGCAAATTATATCGATCTCAACGTTAAAAAGAGCTTCTATTCAAGCAAAGGTTCCAATATCGTTTTTGACACACAGCGTGTGGGAATGAGAATAGGCTTTGAGCTTTCAGATGGTGAGAAGAAGTTCGCTGACAGGTTTGACCGTGGTTCCAACTATTTTGCATCATTGAAAGGGCTTGAAAAAGAGATTGAAACGAGATTCAACAAAGCAGTCCTTTTCCTAAAAGAGGCTGTTGACGTTAAACCCGGAAAATACACCGTAGTGCTTTCGCCGGAAGCAGCAGGGGTTTTTGCACATGAAAGCTTTGGTCACAAAAGTGAATCGGACTTTATGATTGGCGATGAAAGCATGAAAGAAGAATGGAAGATAGGCAAAAAAGTTGGCAGCGAAATTCTCTCCATAGTAGACGATGGAAATATCATGGGGACAGGATACACTCCCTTTGATGACGAAGGAACAAGGGCAAAAGAAACTTACTTGATAAAGAGTGGAATTCTCGCAGGTAGGCTCCATAGTGCCAAAACCGCAGCTGCTCTCAAGGAGGAGTTAACAGGAAACGCCAGGGCACTGAATTTCGAATATGAACCCATTGTACGGATGACAACCACATACATAAAGGGTGG
>Ga0190359_1000758_pt1 | contig 21435 bp, 14 predicted proteins | sample 48721823_MG_FD_161269 | JGI IMG/M metagenome (GOLD analysis project Ga0190359, IMG submission 161269) | Hydrothermal vent microbial mat bacterial communities from Southern Trench, Guaymas Basin, Mexico - 4872-18-2-3_MG | ecosystem: Environmental > Aquatic > Marine > Hydrothermal vents >... | reverse complement strand
GTTGCGTCCCAAATAATTCCGCAATCTGTTTTTGAGTCAGCCAGACCGTTTCTTCTTTTAATTGCACATCCAGTTTGGTTTGCCCGTCTTTTGTTTGATAAATGACTATTTGGGAATTATTTTTCATTCTATTTTCAACCATTATCTTAACCATGATTTACCTGATTTAAAAATTTTTTTGATAATCAAAATCAAAGTCATCCCGTAATCGGTTTTTGTTTCTTCAACCTTGTCGCGGAGAATATCCGCCATTCCCCAGAGTGTGTTGCCAAGTGCCTATTTAGTGATCATTTTTTTGAACCAATTACGAGATTGTCCACCACTTTTAAAACTGATGTATCCCAAGGGTAGTCCTCATTTCTTTTCATCCATTGTTCCGCCTTAGAATAAAATGTTGTATCTGAGGCAACTGGGATAAAGAATTGTGATATAATTTCTTTCATGGTAAGCCATTCGGCTTCCAAATCATTCTTTATGGTTGTATTTCCACGTAAAAAACGAAGAGTATATTCGCGATCAATAGGCGGTATGACATTTGGTGTCATGTGATGCATAACTTTTGAATTGCCAACAAGGGAAGTCCCGCTTGCCATCACCTTAACACCATAAAATATTTCTTTTATCACGGCCCATTTGATTTCAGACATTTCGCGAAAGTCGAATGTCTGTGCCTCAGCAACCTTGCCTTTTAGTGTCTGTACGCTTTGGGAAAAAACCTCAAAGCTACGCATTTTAGACCCACCTCTGCCCATTCTATGCATTCCCCAAGAAGCAAGGGTTGCGTAAACATATTCCAAGTGAGTCAATGATGCTGGGTCATACCGGGTAGCCAAAGCGCGTTCATGAAAGTAAAGACTGGGACCACGAAAGGTTTCAGCTTTGTAGTAAGCATCATGATAATTCTCAGCGTTTGACAGTATCTCTTCGATTTTATCGTCGTACTCGAATTTTCTTCCACCGCGAATTGTGTAACGATGTGCTATTCCTGAGCCCACCCTAGTTCTGAACGCTAGATTTTCAAAGCCAGATAGGGAAATTTTCATTGGTTTGGTGCTTTTGTCGCAGTGGAAAATATCACTTGTCCCGGTAAGGCTGTAAATCTGTGCCAAGAGTGCGTGATCAAGATCTTTGTAATAGCCTTTTTCAACATTTCTATGATGCGCAGGGGTTCCGTAGAAATCAGGATGTTTAATTTTTACTTGGTCTCGAATCTCTTGCGGTGTCATTGGATCGGAGGTTGAGGCCATAATTTCTTTTACAACATCACTGAATTTCATTTTTCCTCTGTAATGCTAACATAAGATTAGGTGTATTAATGAAAAAAGCAAAGATTGCTCTTCATGACTACCTAATCCAGGTTGCTTGTTAATTGTTATTTGTTTACTATTATTAAGTGTAGTCATATTTTTTCCTTGTTCAGTTTCCTTGTATATGTTGCTCGCTTTGGCAACCTAAACTAAAAAAATATAACGATTATCACAATTGAAACATTTGAAATTTACCACAATTCTTAAAGGTTTAAACTTTGATGCTGCTACGAAAACATGTAATCTACTCGATTTTAAAAAAGCTTCTTTTTTCAAAAGCACATAATACCTATCTTTCGATATCATTGAAATAGGTTTTATGGCGCGATTCCCATTTACCCGTCAGTTAGATGCCAAAGATTGCGGTCCTGCCTGTCTGAGCATGATCGCATCGCACTACGGGAAACATTATACCATTCAGACCCTGCGGCAGCGATCTTATATAACCCGGCAGGGAGTCAGTTTGTTGGGGATCAGTGAAGCTGCCGACGTAATAGGGTTTCGCAGCATGGGAGTCCGCTTAACCTGGGAGCAATTATTGACTGAGGCTCCTTTACCTTGTGTGGTCCATTGGAAGCAGAAACATTTTATTGTTGTTTATAAGATCAGCGCTAAGAAAGTTTGGGTGGCCGATCCTGCTGTGGGTAAGCTGGTTTATTCAAAGGAGGAGTTTTTAAAGGGATGGATTCATGCCAAACAGGGTGATGAGGAGCAGGGAATGTGCCTTTTGGTAGAACCAACTCCGGATTTTTACCAGCATCCTGATGATCCGGTGAACCGTCGTTCGTTCAGGTTTTTGCTCAAATATCTGCGGCCCCATCGTAAATACCTCTGGCAACTGATCCTGGGGATGATAGTAGGCTCACTGATGTTACTGATCCTGCCTTTTCTTACCCAGGCAATTGTAGATATTGGTATTGGCACAAGGGATATTGGTTTTGTATATCTGGTGCTGATTGCACAGCTGGGTTTGATTTTTGGTAAAACCGGACTTGAATTTCTCAGGAGTTGGATTTTATTACATATAAGTACACGGGTGAATGTATCCCTGATTTCTGATTATCTGATCAAACTGATGCGTCTTCCGGTTACCTTTTTCGAATCGAAATTATCAGGAGATATTTTACAACGGGTTGGAGACCATGCCCGGATTGAGCAGTTTCTGACTCAATCCGGACTTTCGATTCTCTTTGCGATATTTAATATCTTCGTTTTCAGTATTGTTCTGGCTATTTATAACCTTCCGATTCTGCTGGTTTTTCTTTTGGGCAGTGCGTTATATTTTGGATGGATCAGTCTTTTTATGCGTAAGCGCAGAGAATTGGATCACCGGAGATTTGCCCGGTTAACGGAGAATCAGAATACCATTATCCAGTTGGTTTCGGGGATTGAAGAGATCAAACTCAATAACTGTGAACGTCAAAAGCGTTGGGGCTGGGAGACCATCCAGGCCAGGTTATTCAGAATACGGGTGAAAGGTCTGGCGCTGTTGCAATATCAGCAGGTGGGTTCGGTGCTGGTCAATGAGAGTAAAAATATTCTCATCTCATTTATGGCGGCTTTGGCGGTAATTAACGGGGAGATGCAATTGGGAGTAATGTTTGCCATTCAGTTTATTATTGGACAAATGAACGGTCCGATTGATCAGATGATCGGTTTTTTGCATGCCTCTCAGGATGCTAAGATCAGTCTGGAAAGACTCTCTGAGGTACATGAATCAGAGGGGGAGGATACGATTGACGACCGGCGAACGGGTCATTTCCCGGATGATCTGGGTTTTAAACTGGATCACCTGGTATTTCAATATGAAGGCCCCCGTTCTGAAAAGGTAATTAATGATATCAGTGTGGAGATCCCCGACCGGAAAGTCACGGCGATAGTGGGTCCGAGTGGAAGTGGAAAAACCACATTGTTGAAATTACTGCTTGGTTTTTATGCACCCACAGCAGGTGAAATCAGGATTGGGGATCAGCCTTTAAATATGATCAAAAGCCGGATTTTCAGGGATGCCTGTGGCGTAGTGATGCAGAATGGCTACCTGTTTTCGGATACTATTGCAAATAATATTGCCCTGACCGGTGAATCGGTGGATGAAGAACGGCTTCATGAAGCTGCACGTATTGCCAATGTTTTGGAGTTTGTGAGTCAGCTGCCTATGGGATTTAACACCCGGATCGGACAGGAAGGTCAGGGACTAAGTCAGGGGCAAAGACAGCGGATCCTGATTGCCCGTGCCGTTTATAAATCGCCGAGGATTCTTTTTTTCGATGAAGCGACCAATTCACTGGATGCCAATAATGAAAAGATGATTATGGAAAATCTCGGACAGTTTTTTATGGGGCGAACGGTCATTGTGGTGGCTCACCGGTTAAGTACTGTGGTGAATGCGGATCAGATTATTGTGATGGAGCATGGCAGGGTGCTGGAAGTCGGAAATCATGCAGAATTGATCAAAAACCCGGAGAGTGCTTATTTAAAGCTGATTAAAAATCAACTTGAATTGGGGAGTGATTGATGGAAAAAAACGACAAGCAACTGGAATTACTGAGTGAGGAGATCCGGGAGATCATCGGACGAATCCCGAATGCTCTTATCCGTTGGGGTATTCTTGCACTCAGCGTGGTATTATTGTTACTGGTGGCGGGAGCTGCCTGGTTTAAATATCCCGACAGGATCCGGAGTCAGATCGTAATCACCACCACTCATCCGCCGGTTTATCTGATGGCAAGAACTTCGGGACGGTTGACAGAACTATTGGTACAGGATGGAGATACGGTTTCTTCAGGACAGATTCTTGGAGTTATTGAGAGTGCTGCCCGGTGGAAAGATGTACTGGAGTTGGAAAAGGATGTGGACCGTTTTACAGAAATCCTGTTTCAAGAAGATTCAATTGAACGATTTCGGTTTAAGGAGTATCGTGCGGGGGCCCTTCAATCGGTTTATGCCAGGCTTTTAAAAAGCTGGAGAGATTACCGGGATTTTGTGACTCTCGACCTGATAGGAGCTCGGATCAGAACCCTTAATAAACAATTGAAAGATTATCAATTATTATATGACCGGCAATACCGGCAGCGTCAGATTACAAAAGAAGAATTGGACTTAGCCTCCAAACAGTTTGACCGGATGCGTTCACTGCACGATTCGAGTGCCTTATCGAATGCAGAATTTGAACAAGCCAGGAGTATTTACCTGAAAACAAAGGGTGCACTGGAGAGCCGTAGAGTGGATTTGTCAAGAACACTTATTGAAACCGACCAGCTGAAACATCAGATTTTGTTGCTTGAAAAAGACCGGGCTGATCAGCGGGCCGGCTATCTGGCAGCAATTGAAGGAACTATAGAGGATATGAAAGGAGCTATTTCAGAATGGAAACTTAACTATTTGCTTACTGCTCCGATGAATGGGGTAGTTACTTTTACCAAGGTTTGGAGTGTACATCAATTTATCAATTCCGGTGAACGGGTAATGACGGTTCTGTCTCTTGAAAAGGATGAACCGATCGGGAAACTCCTTATGCCTCTTCGGGGTTCGGGTAAAGTCAAACCGGGTCAAAAAGTAATGATCAGATTGGATAAGTTCCCATACATGGAGTATGGCATGCTCGTTGGTGTGGTGCGTGAGATAAGTTTGGTTTCTGAACAGGAAAAGTACAGTGTAGGGGTTGTTTTTCCAAAAGGATTACAAACAACTTATCATAAGGAGTTGCCTTTTACTCAGGGAATGAGCGGACAGGCCGAGATCATTACGCAGGAGATGAGTTTTCTGGTAAAGATTGTCAACCCGGTTAAATCTTTGATTTTCCGGAACAGACCGGTTGAGTAATTACTTGTTGGTTGAGAACAGTCTGTCATCCAAAGGTTCATTAACCCTTACGGTATCAATCCGGATTTCAGTCAGCATCTGTCCGTTGATGTTTTTAATATGGTAAGGCAGAACCATATCATGGACTTTCCGGTAATCGTCGAACCATGATTCAGCGACAATCTCAAGATGATCGATTTTCAGATGGACTTCAGTTTTCAGAATCAGGTAAGTTTTTCGGTCAATGAAGAAATTAATTGTTTGACCGGATGGTTTGGATAGCATCAGATTGAACACTTCTGTCTGCTGCCATTTTTCAATTCCGGTCAACTGGAGTTTATAACCGCTTGAACGGTAGGTGTTCAGGATCCCAAGGAAATCTGAACTTTCTGCGAGTTGTTCCAGTTCAGCTCCTTCGAGCAGCAGGGTGTCTTTCCCTAAAAAAGGATTAAAACTCCATCCTTTAGACCCATCATATGCCTGAGTAATACGTGCTCCGGGCAGGTGTACATCCATCCGGTACTTATCAGGTTGTTTCTGAATGATTGAGATCGGGAGTGTGGTTCCCATTTGGGTTAACTTACCAATTGAAGTAATGGTTCGGGTACGGAGTCTGGCCGGGTATCCGCTGGCTTTACGGTACCGGACCAGTATTTCATCGAGGTTTTGTCCTTCGACCATGAAAGTACATGGTACAAACAGTAAGAGTAGAATAATTATCCTGTGATCTTTTTTCATCTTTCTGAAGTGTCGATCTCATTAAGTGTTTGCCGCAATTTTGAGAGTTTCTCCAAAAGAGAACCGGCCAGGTCAAGAGAGAGCATATTGGCTCCGTCAGAAAGGGCATGGGGCGGATCAGGATGGATTTCCATAAAAAGACCATCTGCACCGGCAGCCAGTCCCGCTTTAGCCATGGTTCCGATGTATCCGGGAAGACCGCCTGATATCCCGTTCTTTTGATTAGGCTGTTGCAGGGAATGAGTGACATCATAAATCACCGGGTACCCCAGGTTTTTCATGATCGGGAAACCTCTGAAATCAACAACCAGGTCATGATGTCCAAAGCTTGATCCTCTTTCGGTCAGGAGTATTTTATGATTTCCGAAACGTGTGATCTTTTCAATGGCAAATTGCATGCTTTCGGGTGCCAGGAATTGTCCTTTTTTAATATTCACCGGGAGATTGCTTTGAGCAGCTGCTTCCAGCAGATCGGTCTGGCGGCACAGGAAAGCCGGTATCTGAAGCAGATCCACTTTTTCAGCTACTGATGTAACCTCTTGTGCTTCATGGACATCGGTGATCACCGGAAGGTTCAGCTCATTTTTTATTTTTGAAAGAATATCCAGCGCCTGTGAGTTGCCGATTCCTCTGAAAGCATCTGCCCGACTCCGGTTGGCTTTTCTGACAGAGGCTTTGAAAATGTAAGGGATGTCCAGTTTCTGAGTAAGATCTTTAAGCTTTCCGGCCACCTCCATACAGAGATTTTCACTTTCAACCACACAGGGTCCTGCGATCAGCAAAAACTGACCGGATCCGGTATTTTCCAGGTTTGGAATATTATAAGAGTTCAGTGTGTGCATATGATAGTAAATATTGATCGTAGTTAATATTTATAACGGTCATTCCACCATTTTTTCATTTTTTTTCGCAATTCATTTTCCCGATCATTAGAGGCAGGTTCCCAAAATTTGGTTTTCTGAATTTCATCGGGCAGGTAATTTTCTGCTATAAAATGATCATCGTGATTATGAGGATATTGGTAATCTTTTCCGTATCCCAACTCTTTCATCAACTGCGTGGGGGCATTTCTGAGATGTAGCGGCACCGGGAGATCTCCGGTATCTTTTACCAGTTTTTGTGCTTTCCGGATAGCCAGATAGGTGGAGTTGCTTTTTGGTGAAGTAGCCAGGTACACAGTGGTTTCTGACAGGATGATGCGACCCTCAGGCCATCCCACTTTATGTAGGGCATCAAAACAGGCATTGGCCAGAAGCAGGGCATTCGGGTTGGCCAGTCCCACATCCTCAGCAGCGAAAATAACCAGGCGCCGGGCAATAAATTCAGGTTTTTCACCACCTTCTATCATACGGGCCAGCCAATATACCGCTGCATTGGGGTCTGATCCGCGCATAGACTTGATAAATGCCGAAATGATATCATAGTGTAGTTCTCCGTTCTTGTCATACATTGCCATCTGTTCCTGAACCCGTTGCATGACCAGTTCATTGGTGATCTCTACCGGATCGGAAGATTCATGCTGTATAATTAATTCCAGAACATTATAGAGCTTTCGTGCGTCTCCACCCGAGTATCGGAGCATCGCTTCATTTTCACGGATCACAACTTGTCGCTTTTTCAGGTCAAAATCGTTTTTCAGGGCTTTATCAATAAGTAGTTCAAGATCTGCTCGTTCCAGCGGTTTTAATGTATATACCTGGCAACGGCTCAGCAAAGGTGAAATAACCTCAAAAGAGGGATTCTCCGTGGTGGCACCGATTAAAACCAGCGTACCTTGTTCTACTGCTCCAAGCAATGAATCCTGCTGCGACTTGCTGAAGCGGTGAATTTCGTCAATGAATAATACCGGTGAGGGAGCGTTGAAGAAATGACTTTTTCCGGCTTTTTCAATAATTGCCCGGATATCTTTAACACCCGAGTTAACTGCGCTGAGTGTGAAGAAGCTTCTTTTTTGCTGATTGGCGATAATCTTTGCCAGTGTGGTTTTCCCAACACCGGGAGGGCCCCATAGAATAAATGAGGGGAGTGCACTGGATTCAATGACTTTTCTGAGTATTCCCCCTTTACCGACCAAGTGTCCCTGACCCACATAATCGTCCAGGGAAGTGGGTCTCATTCGTTCAGCCAGGGGAGGGTTGCCATTCATGTGTCAGGATTTACAGCAGTAAAAATACATAATTCGTTCAGAAGGGTGTATCTTTGGGCGAAATTGACCGGATGAGTCTTTTTTCTGATAAAAGATGGCTATTGCTATTGTGGTTGATCCTTTCGATCTTTCCTGCGGTTGAGGGACAAAACAAATATATTTTGCCCGATCCTTACAGTGCATGGGATGGGGTTACACACTGGTCGAAATACCTGATTATTTCTCCTGCTTATATGGGACCTAATGCCTTACCGGTTCCCACTGTACGTACTGCAGAGATTCCCGTGAAATGGAAGTGGAGAAGTATGTACGAATATTTTTATACCGGGGGAGGGGCTACGCATGATTTTCTCCAGGAGTTTACTGTTCCGCTGGCCGGTGGACGGGCAGCCGTTGAAGTTAGTTATACGCCTGTTGAGTTTTTCAGTGTGGATTCTGTATTAAGCAGAACCAGGCGTACATTTCACGGTCGGGCGGCAAAGGGATATTCATTGGGAGATGTCTATTTTGGCACTACCGTTCGCTTGCTTAAAGAGCATTCATTCTGGCCTGATATAACTTTCTCCATGACTTGCCGTACCGCTTCGGGGACCGGCAGGGAGGAAGCCAGGCACACGGATACACCGGGATATTACCTGGATCTGGCACTCGGAAAAACTTATGGTACTGGCCGCGGCTATCTTGAACATCTTCGGATATTCGGTGAAGCAGGAATTTATATATGGCAGACCTATCTGGATAATAATCCGCAGAATGATGCATTGTTATACGGAGTCGGCACGCGGTTTGTTTTTAAGGATTTTGCCTTTCAACAATCCATTCGCGGGTATTCGGGATACATGCATAACGGGGATCATCCTCTTGTTGTAAGCAGTACACTGGATCTCCGCATACGTGGGGTTTCTATTCAGTTCGGCTATGAAAAAGGATTAAGGGATTATCCCTTTTCCAGTATCCGTACGGGAGTGGTGATACATCCGGATTATGATCAATAATGAAAGTGTTACACACCAAATGGTTGATTAGCGCCGGGTTCCTATTGGTGATTCTGGTTTCTTTTTTAATGCATGGTTCGATATTCAAACGGGAATTAACCGGATTTCACGTTTGGCGTCAGACAGAGACCCAGAATACCATATTGAGCTTTGCGCATGAGGATCCCTCTATTTTCAACCCCAGACGCAATGAACGAGGTGCGGGAGATGGAATCTTCAGAATGGAATTCCCTCTGATGCAATGGCTTTTTTCCAAACCTGTTCGCTGGGGTGCTGATCCGTTAGTTGTAGCACGGTATGGTGATTTTCTGGTTGGTTTGCTGACACTGCTCGGCATGGGCTTTCTGACACGAAATGTTTTTAAAAATGCGGGGTGGGGAATGTTGGCCGTTGCACTTATGGCTTTTACCCCGCTTTTTTATTATTATACCTTAAATCCTTTACCGGATCTGATGGCTCTTTGTCTGACGGTTTGGGGTTTATGGTTGTTTGTCCGGTTTCGCCGGGAGCGAAAATACTGGTTATGGGGTTTGTCGGTGGGTTTGATCGCATTGGCCGGACTGGTGAAATTGCCCTATGTATTATATATGGGTCTGCACTTTTATTCAATTTTTATTAGTAATCACAAACATGATGAAAGAAGTTCCCTGTGGATACGATTGCTGACTCTGCTGGTTCTTCTTGCGCCTGTGGCGGCTTGGTATGCCTGGGTTATCCCGGGATGGAAGGGTAACGGAATTACGAGGGGAGTACTGAATATGTCGGATGTGCAGCGTACACAGTATTTCTATTACCTCTGGTATCATCTCCGCACTACTTTGCCTGAGCTTCTCATCGGTTGGCCGGCTATGATCCTGTTTGTTCCGGGTCTGGTAATTGCTGTACAGAAATTCAGAAAACATCCAAAGGATTATTGGATCTGGTTGATTCCCCCGGTGGCATTAATACTCCTGATCCTGTTTGAACTGAATATGATCGAAACCCATCACGATTATTATTTTATGCCGTTACTGCCCTATTTGGTATTAATAACTATTCTGGGTGCCAGGTGGTTGTATGAACGGTCCGGTCATATAACCCGGCTGGTTCTGATTTCTTTGGTAGTGATCGGTTTGGGTTTCTCAACCTACTTCAGGATTCAGCCGCGCTGGGACCGGATAGGGTTCAATCCCGACTGGTTAACTTATAAAATGGAACTGCGACGGGCGATTCCTGAAGGAGCACTGGTTATAGCGGGAAATGATGTTTCGCATCACATTTTTTTATATTATCTGAATCGAAACGGTTGGGTTTTTGAGCATAACTGGTTGACTGAGGACGAGTTACGAAGTGCCATTACTCATGGTTGCAGGTTTATGGTTTCTGATACCCGGGCGGTTGACGGAAACCCTCAATTCATCAAATATTTTGGTACAGAAGTTGATAGGTTTGGTAGTATCCGTATCTTTACATTAAAAGAGATCAGTGATATGCCGGATATTCACTAAATAATACATTATGAAAAAGCTGACTTTCCTATTACTTTTTCTTTTGGTGACTGTTTATTCATTCGGTCAGGGTCCGATCAGTTTCGGTCCGAAAGTCGGATGGAATACCAACAGACTGACTACAGACTATCATGATTACCTGAATGATCTGAAAGCCGGTGCTCAGGGAGGGGTGTTTTTTAGCATTTATCTGAATAAATTTTACATCCAGCCTGAAGTTTATTTCTCACTGAAGCGGGGCAAATTGGATACTACAATAGGTGATCCGTTAGATCCCAATGCGTTGCTGGATATCAGTCAGTCTTTTTCACTGACGACAGTGGATATACCCATGTTGCTGGGGTATAAGATTCTTGATCTGAAATTGGCACGCCTGAGGGTTTGGGGTGGTCCGGTGGCATCTTATGTATTGAATAAAAAGTATAATCTGACTATTGACGGATTGGATCAATCAAACAGGATAACGAAGGATGATTTCAAAGATGCTACATGGGGGGTAAAAATTGGTGCCGGGGTGGATGTACTGATGTTCACTTTTGATGTGGGATATGAATTTCCACTGGATGATTTTCTCACCATCAGTTCCCTGAACGATTTTAATCTTAGAAACAACCTGTTCTATTGCTCAATAGGCTGGAGGCTGTTTTAGAACAACTGTTTGAATTTTTTTCTTCTCCTGTTAGATAGTTACCTTTAGAGGTTATTAAATCAACAGGAAAATGAAAAAGTGTACGTTATTTGCCGGGCTTGCTTTTTTTGCAGGCCTGTCGTTTGGTTTTGCCCAGGATCCTGGTGATGCTTGCACCAATATTCTAGTCACTTCAGGGGCTACTACTACCGGTTCGGTTAATATCTGTTATACCTGTGATGCTCCCTTTGCTTCGCACCTTGCCTGGATCCCGGCAGCGGATCATAAACCGGGAGATACGGTAGCATTATCACAATACCGTGGAAATATTGCAATCAGACAGGTGCCACATACTTATGCGGTTCTGGTTTCAAACGGGATCGGTCATATGAATGAACATCAGTTAGCTATTGGCGAAACCACTTTTGACGGCCGAAGAGGATTGAATAACAAAATGGGGCTCCATTATGCTGATCTGATGACGCTGGCTCTGCAACGGTGCACCACGGCGCGGGATGCCATTAAAACCATTGCTGATCTGGCTAACGAATATGGTTATCGTGCTACCGGGGAATCAATTTCGATTGGAGATAAGAATGAAGCATGGATTATGGAGATTATCGGTAAAGGGGATGAAAAAGGTATTGTATGGGTAGCTGTTAAAATACCGGATGGATATGTCTCCTGTCATGCCAATCAATCCAGGATCAGAGAATTTCCTTTGGAAGATCCTGAAAATTGCCTTTATGCGAAAGATGTGATCACTTTTGCAGAAAAAAAAGGATTTTATTCTCCGGATGACGGTCCCTTTAATTTCAGTAAGGTCTATGATCCGCCCTTAGCCTGGAAAAAGAAAGTTTGTGCCATGAGGGTGTGGAGCATTCTGCGCCGTGCCGCTCCTTCCCAAAACCTGTCACCCGATTATGCCCGCAATGTTAAGGGAGCCGAACGTTACCCGCTTTATGTAAAACCTGATCAGAAACTGGATACGCGTGATGTATTCAAACTGCTTAGGGATCATTATGAAGGGACTGACTTTGACATGACCAAGGGAGATCGTGCCGGTGCTTTTGGTAGTCCTTATCAGAAAAGGACTGAACGTCCGGTATCCACTCCCATCACGGCATTCTCCATTGTGACTCAATCCCGCGCCGGTTTGCCAGATCCGGTAGGTGGGGTGTTGTGGTACTCACCCGATGATACTTACTTCTCATGTTATGCTCCGTTTTATTGCGGAATCAACCGGCTTCCCAAAGCTTATACGATTGCTGACCGTAAAGAATTTTCGTGGGATTCAGCCTGGTGGATGATAAATTTTGTTTCGAACTTTTCTAATCTTCGTTATAATAAAATAAAGTTGGATATCCAAAAAGAGCAGGATGCCGTGGAGGGGGATTTCATGTTGCTGCAACCCGCTGTGGAAGAAACAGCAGTGCATTTGTATCAAATTGATCCTGATGCTGCGCAGAAATACCTGACCGATTATTCGGTATCTTGTGGTGAGAAAGTGATGAAACATTGGCAGAAACTTGCCAGGCACTTGATTACAAAGTATATTCGTTAAGTAGATGAAAAAGACAATCATATTTTTTATTGCGGTTGTATCTCTTCAGGGTATCCGGTTGGCCAGTGGGCAGGAAAATAAATTAAACAATCAACAATCACGTTACCTGGGTAGTTATGAGAACCAAACCCTGGCACCTGCAGGGTATCCCATGGCTTTACCATATAATCGCTGGATAAACCCGGCAGGGAAACAGCTGTTTTTTGGTAATCAACTGCTTGAAAATCATGCATTGGATTGTGCCCTCTCACCGGATGGAAAATGGTTGGCGGTTGAAGGTCGCTACCATATTGTTATTATTTCAACCAAAGAACAAGAAATATCTTCTGTTTTCCCTTTGACCCAGTATTTTCGCCGGGGGAATCCCAGAAATACATTTTCGGGTATTACCTGGAGAACCGGACCGGCGGGATATTCGCTCTACTGGAGTGCGGTATTGAATTACCGTCAGTCAAAAGTGATCAGAGCAAACTGGAATGGCCGTGAATTAACGGTGGATACCACTTTTTTGTTTGCGCGTAAATCTCCTGCAAAACTGGCTCTTGCCAATGAAGTTTTGTTGCGTGATGAAGGTGGCCAAACATTTCTTTATACTGTTCTGAACGGGAATAACACTGTTGAAAAACGCAATGCTGACACTGGTGACTCTGTCTGGTCTGTAGCGGTTGGCGTTGCACCCTTTGGGATTACTGAAGCCAATGGGAAACTTTATGTAACAAATTGGGCAGGGAGTGCTCCCGGTTCCCGTGAAACTTCAGTAGCAGGAGTTCCCTGGGGAAAATCGAAAGTGGATTCACTCACAGGTGCTACTTCTGAAGGTACGGTTTCGGTTATTGATCCCGAATCCGGCAAGGTTATCCATGAGATTCAGGTGGGGTTGCATCCGAATGATATTATTGCAGATCCTCATAATAGATTTGTTTATGTGGCCAACAGTAACAGTGACATAGTCAGCGTCATTGATTCCCGGACCGACCGGATTACCGAGACTGTCTCCGTTCGGCTGGCGCAGGATCATAATCCCTATTTTGGTGATTCACCTAATGGTCTGGGGATCTCTTCTGACGGGCGTACTCTGTATGTGGCTAACGGGATGGATAATGCACTGGCAGTAGTTAAGCTGGGTAGACTGGCATCCTCAGCGGGCAAAAGAGAACGAAGCAGGGTAACCGGTTTTATTCCGACGGGCGCCTATCCGGGCAGCGTAGCTGTTTTAAACAATAGTTGGTTATTTGTTGCTAATATTGAGGGAGAAGGGGCACACATCCCAAATCAGACTGCGGATAAGCAAAGGGTGTCTTACAATGCGCACCATATGATGGCTTCTGTTTCTGTAATCCCGGTGCCGAAAAGAAAAAAACTGGCAAAACAAACCCGGCGGGTGATTAATTCCAATCAGTTTTTCAGGTTAGAATTAACCGGACTGAAACCCCGGAAAGGTATAGCTCCGGTTCCGGTTCCGGAACGGATCGGTGAACCTTCGGTATTTAAACACGTGGTTTATATTATTAAAGAAAATCGTACCTACGATCAGGTGCTGGGTGATGTGTCTGCCGGAGATGGAGATACCGCACTGTGCACATTCGGGAAAAAAGTTACTCCCAATATTCATCAATTGGTAGATGACTTCCTGTTGATGGATAATTTTTACGTTTCAGGTAAAAGTTCTGCCGAAGGTCATATGTGGTCGGATGCTTCAATAGTGACGGATTACGTCGAGAAGAGTGTGAGAGGCTGGTTCAGAAGCTATCCTCATGTTCTGGCGGATGCTTTGGTTTATGCTCCGACCGGTTTTTTATGGGATAATGCCTTAAAGCACGGCAAGAAAGTTCGCGTTTACGGGGAAGCAACCGTTCCGGAGTTTGATCCAAAGCTGCACTGGAGCGATATCTACCGGAAATTTAAAAATGGAGAGCCGTTTTCATTCAGAAATGTGACTACAATCAAACCGGTTGAAAAGATATTGAGTCAAAATTATCCCGGATACGATCACCATGCGATACCTGATGTTTTAAGGGCCAAAGCATTTATTGATGAATTGCATACGTATGAAAAGATGAAAGGTGATCAATGGCCTGACCTCATCATCATGGCTTTACCAAATGATCATACTGCCGGAACAGCTCCCGGGTATCCGACACCAAGGGCTATGGTGGCGGATAATGATCTGGCGCTGGGACAAATTGTTCAGGCAATCACCCATAGTCGCTTTTGGAAAAACACCGTGATTGTGGTTACCGAAGATGATTCACAGGCGGGTTGGGATCATGTATCTGCATACCGGACGGTGGGTATGGTGATCAGTCCCTGGTCGCGCCTGGGAAAAACCATACATACGAATTACAATCAGCCCTCTATGATCCGGACCATAGAACAGATACTGGGGTTGCCTCCGATGAATATTCAGGATGCTACGGCTATGCCCATGTTTGATTGTTTTACCGGCTCCCGGGATCTGACACCCTATCACGTGTTGTTAAACCAGATTCCACTGGATGAGATGAATCCGGATTTAAACCAACTGAAAGGAATGGCCCTTCGATATGCCAGAAAAAGCATGGATCCGATGTTTGAAAGAATTGATTCGGGGGATGATGCTTTGCTGAATCGAATCCTGTGGCATGCAGTAAAAGGAAACCGGGCCTATCCGAAGTGGTATAGTGGTAGAGATGATGATGATGATGATTAAGATGTTGGATATTGGATATTGGATGTTAGATGTTTATAAATCGATAAAAAATGAAATTTTATAAGTTATTGTTGGGGACTGCTTTTTCCCTGATTACCGTAATGGTGCCGGCCCAGATTCGACAGGTTATACCTCATTTTACGCATCAGGATACGCTTCGCGGATCTATTACACCGGAACGGGCCTGGTGGGATCTGAGTTATTACCATCTGGATATTTCAGTGGATCCTGAAGATAGTACCATTCAGGGTTCTAATACGGTTAGATACAAAGTGTTAACAAGAGATCAGGTTATGCAGATTGATCTTCAGCCTCCATTACGTCTTTTCAAGGCGGTTCAGGATGGCCGGCAACTGAAGATTGTTCAGGATGGGAATGCGCATTTTATTTATCTCGTAAGCGAGCAGGTTCCGGGAAGTTTCAGGGAATTGCAATTATTTTACGGGGGAAGGCCAAAAATAGCAAAAAACCCGCCCTGGAACGGCGGAATCACATGGAAACGGGATCAAAACGGCAAACCCTTTATCGCTTCGAGTTGCCAGGGTCTGGGTGCCAGTATCTGGTGGCCCTGTAAAGACCATATGTATGATGAACCCGACAGTATGTTGATAAGTATAACTGTCCCTGGGGATTTGATTGATGTATCCAATGGAAGACTTCGCAGAGTTGACCGTCACAAAAAAACCAAAACTTATCATTGGTTTGTCTCCAATCCGATTAACAATTACGGAGTCAACATCAATATTGGTGATTATGTACACTTTTCTGAAGTATTTCAGGGAGAAAAAGGACCGCTGGATTGTGATTACTGGGTGCTGAAAGATCATTTAGCCCAGGCCAAAAGGCAATTTAAACAAGTACCTAAGATGCTGAAAGCATTTGAGTACTGGTATGGTCCCTATCCTTTTTATGAAGACAGCTATAAATTGGTTGAGGCACCCTATCTGGGTATGGAGCACCAGAGTTCGGTAACCTATGGAAATGGCTTCAAAAATGGATACCTGGGTCATAGTGGCAGTCAATCCGACTGGGGTATGCAGTTTGATTTTATCATTATTCACGAATCCGCCCATGAGTGGTTTGCCAATAATATTACCTATCGGGATATAGCGGATATGTGGATACATGAAAGTTTTGCCAATTATGCCGAAAGTTTGTATGTGGAGTATTATTTTGGAAAGAAGGCGGGTGCTGAATATGTCAGGGGAACCCGTAAGCATATTAGTAATACCCGTCCGATAATCGGATATTACGATGTCAATAATGAGGGTTCAGGGGATATGTATTCAAAAGGCGGGAACATGTTACACACCCTACGGCAAATAGTGCATGATGATGACAAATGGAGAGCAGTTTTAAGAGGTTTAAACAAAGAGTTTTACCACAAAACTGTAACTACTGCCCAGATTGAGAATTTTATGAGTGACAAACTTAGTATGAATTTAAAGCCGTTTTTTGATCAGTATTTACGTGATTTCAGGGTTCCGGTTCTTGAATATATCATTCATGGTAATGAAGTATCCTTTCACTGGAGCAACTGCCTGCCCCGGTTTACTATGCCGGTCAGGGTAAAGATATCCGGAGAAGAAAAATGGCTGAAGCCCACTACCAGATGGAGCAGGGTATTTATTGATCCCAGTCGGCCCGATTTTATTCCGGATCCGGATTTTTATATTGCCACGATGAATCTGGCTGTGTTTTAATTCATTTAAGAGAAAAGCTGACCTGTGTCAAAATCCAGGTCCTGCCTGGGGGATGAAGTAACTATTACCGGTCGATTATTCCCCGGATTCTCCAAAATATCTTTTTATAATACCATTATCGTATACTCCGTCAAAAAGAATCGGCTTACCCAGCACTCCAAGCAGGTATTGCATGACATTTCTGATTGCAATAGGCTGAACCCGGTGATTCAGCCATCTTGGAGCGATTAAAACCGGTAATTTTTCAACCAGGTATGGTGCGTATGCCCATCGACCGGAGTAACTGGTAGGTTTTGGGCCCCAGCATCGGGATTTTATCGATGGAAAGCGGGGCCAGAAAAGGATGTACTTCTGTCTCAGGCACTTCCTTTTCTCCATTGGGTTTAGCGATACCGGTGGCTATTTTCGAAGTCGAGGTAGTGTTCATCAATGGAGGCTTTTTCATAAACCGGTGCGGCCTCATCAATGATATCTGTGACCAGACGGGAGTAGCAGTTGTTCCACTGATACGAAAAAAGTATCGAGATACAGATGAACAATCGTATGATGCATTGTATGAATATGATTATATTATAATCAAATATTTGTTTATAGTATAAACAAATTAATTATTATTATCTTTATCCTTATTAAATTTTATGCTTTTTATTCGGGAAATAGGATATCGAAAAGTTAACTTCCTGCTGGGCTTGCTGGGGATGATTGCTGCCGTGGCATTTGTGGTGGCTTTTTACACACTGACACAGGCGAGTCGCAATGAAACACGGTTGTTGACCCGGGGAATGGGATTTAATCTGCGGATCCTTCCGGGTGCAACCGATATGGAGGATTTCTGGATTTCAGGATATTCAAAGTGTTTTATGCCCGAAGAATATGTAGACCGGCTGGTGAAGGAACGGTCTTTAATGTTTGCCCATTTAACGGCAACCTTGCATAAGAAGATCTCCTGGCGGGATCAGGAGGTTATTTTAACCGGGATATCTCCTGACGAGCGGGAACCCGGAGGTATCCGGAGATCAAAAATGATCTTTGCGGTAAAGCCGGATAAAGTGGTTGTGGGGTATGAGATCGCCCGGAAATTTAATATTTCAAAAGGAGATCAGCTGGAAATACTGTCACAAACATTTCAGGTTGAGAATACTCTTTCTGAAACGGCCAGTACGGACGATATCCGTCTTTATTTTGATTTGAAAACGTTGCAGCATCTGTTGCAACTGGATGGAAAAATCAATGAGATCATGGCGTTGAATTGTATTTGCTTTACCAAAACAGAAGATCCGCTCAGTGAATTGAGGCAGGAACTTCACCGGATCTTACCGGATACCCGGATCGTAATGAACAAGACCATTGCCGTGGCCCGCGAGCGGCAACGGGTTATGAACGATAAATATTTTTATACGTTGCTGCCATTTCTACTGGTTATTGCATTAATTTGGCTGGGGGCTACAACCATGATCAATGCTTCTTCAAGAATGCAGGAGGTGGGTACGTTAACGGCTTTGGGATTTGGAGGGGGACGCATCGCAGAATTATTCTTTGCCCGTGCTGCCCTGACCGGATTAGTAGCTGCCCTGGTAGGCTATTGGATCGGAACCGGCCTGGCTATGAACTACGGAGTGGAGATTTTCAAGGTGTCGGCTCATGCTATCCGGCCTATTCATAAACTTTTACTCTATGCAGTATTGAGTACACCGCTCTTTTCCTGTTTGGCTGCTTTTATTCCGGTTATGTGGACCATTAGCCGGGATACTGCAAAAAACCTGAAAAATGAATAGTATGCTTTCCTATGATTGAAGTGCAGCAACTTACACGGAAATTCAGAAACGGCAGCAGGTCTGTTACGGCTCTGGATAAAGTCTCCTTATCTGTTATCGAAGGGAGTTTCACTCTTATCAAAGGACCCAGCGGATCCGGAAAAACCAGTTTGTTGTTCTCAATCGGTGGCATGCTCAGGCCCACAAGTGGAACTGTTCGGGCATTCGGGAAGGATTTATATGCACTGCCGGCCAGCAGCCGAAGAAAATTGATAGCCACCCGTATTGCTTTTGTTTTTCAATCATATTATTTATTACCCTATCTGACGGTGAAAGAGAACATTTTTGTTCAGAACAGGCTGGGGTTTATTTCGATAGATAAAGACTATGTGTATAAGATAATTGATTTATTGGGACTTACAGACCGCCTTCGTCATAAACCGGCTGAACTTTCAGTAGGCGAAAAACAGCGGGTGGTGCTGGCCCGCACATTAGCGGTACAACCCCGCCTGATCCTGGCTGATGAGCCGACAGGAAATCTGGATACTGAAAACTCCGGGATTGTTCTGGATATTTTTAAAATCTTTCAAAAGGAGGGGGGAACTCTGTTAATGGTGACACATGATCACCAGGCCGATTCACATGCCAGCCGGATATTTCATCTGAATCATGGCCGTCTCAATAGCTCTTTATAAGGAATTGTTATTTTTGTTTATGTACATTTAACCAATCAATCATCAAATGAAACATCTGATCATTATCTCAACAATCGGGTTCTTTTTTCTTACCAGTTGCAACGAAACCATCCGGGTAACCAGCGTGGATCTGCCGGATACTACCCGGACAAATCTTCAATATATCGGGAATAAACCTCCTTTAGTGAACACACCGTTTATCAAGCTTCCCATCGGTTCGGTCAAACCTGGAGGATGGGTTATGAAACAGCTTGAATTACAGGCAGATGGGTATTTTGGCCATTTGGGGGAGATCAGTCAATACCTGGTCAAAGAGAACAATTCATGGCTAAGCACCGATGGATCTGGAGATCATGGATGGGAAGAGTTGCCATACTGGTTGAAAGGATACAGCAACCTGGCCTATATTCTGGGTAGGGAGGATATGATCAAAGAAACAAAAATATGGATTGAAGCAGTCTTTAAAAGTCAAAAGGAGGATGGCTGGTTCGGTCCTGATCAAGGCCGTTCAGGTGCTGCTACCAACCTGAAAGGCCGGGAAGACCTGTGGCCCAATATGATCATGCTCTTTGTCCTTCAGGATTACTATTCATGGTCAGGGGACCAGCGAGTGATCACTTTGATGACCAAATACTTCAATTATTTGAAGAATATCCCGGAGGATAAATTTCTGGTAGGATACTGGCCGTCAAACAGAGGAGGAGATCTTCTTTACAGTGTATATTGGTTGTATAACCGGACTGGAGATAAATCCCTTCTGGATCTGGCGGCTAAGGTGCATAAGAGATCAGTAAACTGGACAGACGGAATAGCGAATTGGCACAATGTGAATATGTCGCAAAGTTTTGGCGAACCCTCTACTTATTATATGCAGACCAGGAATCCCAGGCAGTTGGAGGCTGCCGATCGGAATTTCAGGGAGATACGGAAATTATACGGACAGGTACCGGGTGGAATGTTCGGTGCCGATGAAAATTGCCGGGAAGGCTATACCGATCCCAGGCAGGCCATAGAAACCTGCGGAATGGTTGAAATGATGCTTTCTACCGAGATACTTTACACGATTACGGGAAATCCTGTTTGGGCTGACCGGTGTGAGGATGTGGCTTTTAATACTTACCCGGCGGCTTTGACGGCAGATATGAAAGCACTGAGGTATCTTACTTCACCAAACCTGGTTCAGTCTGATGGGGTATCTAAAAGCCCTGAAGTTGAGAATGGCGGTCCGATGTTTCAGATGAACCCGTACCGGCACCGTTGCTGCCAACATAATCAGGGTCAGGGGTGGCCCTATTTTGCAGAACATTTATGGCTGGCAACTGCCGATAACGGTCTGGCAGCTGCTTTCTATTCTGAGAATAAAGTAGATGCCCTGGTGGCAAAAGAGACTAAGGTTTCAATTACTCAAAGTACTCATTATCCTTTTGAAGAAGCCGTTGAGTTTGTTGTTGATCCTGAAAAACCGGTGAAATTCCCTCTTTATCTGAGAATCCCAACCTGGTGTAAAAATCCGGTTGTTGAGATCAATGGCCAGGAAATGAGCTATGGTGAATTATCCCGGTATATCCGGATAGAAAAGAGATGGGAAACCGGTGATCTGGTCAGACTGTTTCTTCCGATGAAACTGTCGCTTAGGAGATGGAAGGCGAATAAGAACAGTGTTTCAGTAGATTACGGTCCGCTTACCTTTTCATTGGAAATTGCTGAAAATTATGTCAGGAATGGCGGAACCGATAAATGGCCTGCCTGGGATATTTATCCGGCCAGTCCATGGAATTACGGATTGGTGTTGAATCAACAGGATCCATTGAAATCCTTTAAATTAATCAGGAAAGATTTTCCTGCATCAAATATGCCGTTTACACACGAAGGTACACCCATTGAGATCAAAGCCAAAGGGAAAAGGATTCCGCAATGGAAAATGGATG
>Ga0190359_1000757_pt1 | contig 21479 bp, 15 predicted proteins | sample 48721823_MG_FD_161269 | JGI IMG/M metagenome (GOLD analysis project Ga0190359, IMG submission 161269) | Hydrothermal vent microbial mat bacterial communities from Southern Trench, Guaymas Basin, Mexico - 4872-18-2-3_MG | ecosystem: Environmental > Aquatic > Marine > Hydrothermal vents >... | reverse complement strand
TAAAATACGGAGAGATATGTCTTATCACAAACCATTTGATTATAAAACAAGTGACGAGCTTTTAAAGGCTTCAGAGGATTTAGGATACAGACTTCCCTTTAGTGAGAACATATCCAGCCTTTTTAAGAAAATCTCCATCAGCGGCACTCAGGTACCGAACAGGCTGGCGGTTCAGCCCATGGAAGGATTTGATGCGTATCAGAACGGAGCTCCTAGCAAGTGGACGGAGAGGCGCTACCTTCGCTATGCAGAGGGAGGGAGCGGTCTTATTTGGTTTGAAGCCACAGCGGTCACGGATGATTCAAAATCAAATCCCCGTCAGCTCTATATCAGCAATGAGAACATGGATTCTTTTAAAACGCTTGTTGAAAAGGTCCGTCTTGCAGCAGAAAAAAAATTCGGCCCGTCACACCATGTTTATTGTGTGCTTCAGCTCAATCATTCAGGAAGATACAGCAGGCCTAAAGAAGGGTATAAGCCTAAAGTGGTGAATTTCAATCCGTTTTTAGACAAAGATTCTCAGAATCTTGAAGTCATAAGTGATAAAGAACTTGATTCGCTGCAGGATGATTTTCTGGAAGCAGCGCGTCTTGCTTTTCATGCGGGTTTTGATGCGGTAGACATAAAAAGCTGCCACGGATATTTGCTGAACGAATTGCTGGGTGCTTATACGCGGCAAAACAGCCGCTACGGCGGGGGATTTGAGAACAGGACCCGGTTTCTGACGGAGGTGGCTCACAGAATCAAATCCAATATAGAGGGGCTGGATGTCTCATCGCGTATAAACGCGTTTGACGGGATCCCTTTTCCCTATGGATTCGGATTTACCAGAGAATCGAGCCTTGATATAGATCTTACTGAGGTAAAGGTCCTCATACGAAGGCTCCTGATCCTAGGCTGCACTTTGCTTAACATCACAGCGGGTCATCCTTATTATAAGCCTCATATCACCAGGCCTTTTGACAGGCCGGCACCCGGAACACCGCTCCCGGAAGAAGATCCTCTGGAGGGAGTGATAAGGTTAATAAGAACCGTTTCAAACCTGCAGCAAGAATTTCCCGATGTGCCGTTTGTAGGGACAGGTTATTCATGGCTTCGCCAGTTTTTCCCTTATATAGGAGCAGCGGTTATCAAAGAGAAGGGAGCTTCTTTTATAGGGCTTGGAAGGAGTTCCTTTGCTTATCCGGATGCGCCGTGTGACCTTATGGAAAAAGGAAAATTGGATAAAGGGAAGGTCTGTATTACATGTTCGCGGTGTACGGAATTGATGCGCCATCTGGCAAAAACAGGGTGTGTCGTACGTGACCTTTCCGTATACGGGGAGGAATATAAAAAAATGAGAAGCGCCCTGATCCGTTCGGAGTTAAAAGAATGATTAAAAAAAGCATGGTCAAAGTAGAGGGAATGAGCGTTCCCTGCTATTCTTTAAATACTCTTATCATAGGGAGCGGTATTGCAGGTCTCAATGCAGCGCTCTGTCTTTATGAACAGGGCTTGAGAGACATGTCTGTGGTTACAGATGGTCTGGGAAGAGGGACGTCCAATAATGCGGGCTCTGATAAGCAGACCTATTACAAGCTGTCGCTCTCAGGCAGCAAACCGGATTCCCCTGAGAAGATGGCTCATGATCTTTTTAAAGGACGCTGCATGCACGGAGACTTGGCTTTATGCGAAGCCGTAAACTCCGTAAGATGTTTTATGAACCTGGTGCGTTTGGGAGTGCCCTTTCCTCATGATACCTATGGTTCCTATGTGGGGTACAAAACGGATAATGACCCTCTGGGAAGAGCCACTTCGGCCGGCCCTCTCACATCGCATTTGATCTGCCGCCGCCTGATTGAGGAGATAAAGCAAAAAGGCATTAAGATCATGGATAAGCATGAGGTCATTGCTCTTCTTGATGATGGGAAGGACGGCCAAAAGCAGGTAAAGGGCGCTGTGGCAATAGACGGGGACCAGCTTGATTCCGAATCCATGGGCTTTGTGGTGTTTAATGCAGTAAACGTTATTCTGGCGACAGGGGGGCCGGCCGGTATGTATAAGGCTTCGGTCTATCCTGAAAGCCAGCAGGGCTCCACAGGGCTTGCCTTTGAAGCAGGAGCGGCCGGAAACAATCTGACCGAGTCGCAGTTCGGCCTGGCATCCGTGAAGTTCAGATGGAACCTCTCCGGCACCTACCAGCAGGTCATTCCCAGGTATCTGTCAACGGATGTAAACGGCAGAGATGAAAAAGAGTTTCTCAATCCTTTTTTCCCGGACATGGGCACCCTGTCCACAGCCATATTCTTGAAAGGATACGAGTGGCCTTTTGATGTGGAGAAAATCCGAAATTACGGATCATCACTGATAGATGTCCTTGTTTACAGGGAAACCGTCAAAAAAGGAAGGCGTGTTTTCCTGGATTATACGCAGAATCCGAAAGGTGAAGGAAAGATGTCCGGGTTCGATTTCTCCTTGTTGGATGAACAGGCCTATGCTTATCTTAAAAAATCAGGCGCTTTGTTCGGCACACCTGTCCGGAGACTTAAAAAAGTGAATCTTCCTGCTTACAGGCTTTATAAGGACCACGGGATCGATTTGGAAAGAGAGAGATTGGAGATGGCCGTATGTGCCCAGCACAACAACGGAGGATTGAAAGCCAACATCTGGTGGGAGTCAAATGTCAAACACCTCTTTCCTGTCGGAGAGGTCTGCGGCACGCATGGGGTCTGTCGTCCGGGCGGTTCTTCCATAAACGCATGCCTGGTGGGGGGACTGCGCGCAGCCCTGTTCATCTCAAAAAAATATGCCCATGACCCTCCTGGTGCTGAAGAATTTTTAAAAGGCTCGCAGGATAAAATATCCGGAACCATTGAGTTTGCCCGGGGCATCTTATCAAAACCCGGTTCCGGAGATTTTTCTCTGAGTAAAGCCGCGGAAGAGATAAAAAAGAGAATGTCATCTTACGGAGCTGTCGTGAGGGAAAAAGAGTCAGTTTTCAGGGAAAAACAAAAGGCCTGGAAGCTTTACAGGAGGCTGAAAAAAGAGATAACGATAAGGTCAAAAAAAGAACTTCCCAAAGCGTTCAAGTGTCTGGATCTGTGCCTTACGCATGCTGTGTATCTGGAAGCTGTGTATGAGTACCTGGAAAGAGGCGGTAAAAGCAGGGGATCCTCTATGGTGCTGGACCCTCAGGGACAAAAGCCCTGCGCGGCCTTGGGAGAAGATTGGAGATATACCTGTGAGAAACCCGGTTCTTATACGGCCGGCAGGATCCTTGAAGTAAGCCTTGGTAAATACCTTTCCGTAAAGAAAAGATGGGTCAGCATCCGGCCGGTTCCCGCACACGAGACATGGTTTGAAAATGTATGGAGGGACTTCAGGGATGATAAGTTCATAAAAGAGGAGATATAAAGTGGATAAAAGAAAAGTGGCCTTGATAACAGGAGCGTCCAGGGGAATAGGGCGGGGGATTGCTCTGGAAATGGCGAAAAAAGGATTCAATATTGCGGGAAACGCCACGCGTCTGTCCTCCCCCGATAATAAATCAGGACTTCTGGAAGTGAAAAAAAGAGCGGAAGAGCTCGAAGCCGAGTTTCTCCCTGTTCAAGGAGATATTTCGGATTTAGACTTTCACGAGAAACTCATCGACGAAGTCATGCAGAAATTCGGGGTCATAGATGTGCTCGTAAACAATGCCGGGGTAGCTCCTTTGGAAAGAAAAGATATGCTCGAGACAACGCCTGAGAGTTTTGACAGGGTGCTGTCAATCAATATCCGCGGGGCTTTTTTTCTCACTCAAAAAGCAGCCAGGCTTATGATCGAACTCAAACAAAAGTCGCCGGATTACAGGCCTTGTATCGTGTTTATCTCTTCTGTTTCCGCTGTATTGTCCTCTCTATCGAGAGCTGAATACTGCATATCCAAAGCCGCACTGAGCCAGGCCGCTCATATCTATGCCCACAGGTTAGCGGGTCACGGGATCAATGTTTATGAGATACGGCCGGGAATCATAGAGACAGATATGACAAAATCCGTTAAAAAGAAATATGATCGATTGATCAGCGAAGGATTCGTGCCCCAGAAAAGATGGGGCACACCCGAAGATGTCGGGAAAGCTGTGGCTGCGCTGGCCCGGGGGGAGTTTGCTTATTCCACGGGCGCTGTCATCGAGGTAAGCGGAGGCATGAACATAAGGATGTTTTGATTTCAAAAGGGGCGGAGTGTAAAAATGAACAAATCGGAAAAAATATTTAACCTACTGAAAAAAAACAGGTTAGTAGCATTACTCAATCCGAAAAGCACAAGCGAATGCGTCAGAGCCTATAAGATTTTAAAAAGAGAAGAGATCACACTTGAGATCGCTCTGCGGTCGCCTTATGCAGAAAAAGGGATAAAAGAGGTTATGGACCGCTATCCGGATGCTCTTATCCTTGCTGGAACCGTCATGACAGAGAAGCAGGCGGAAAAAGTGATCGGCCTTGGTGCTGCCGGTGTTGTATCCGCTGATTATATCCCCGGTGTGGTCGAGGCCTGCATTAAAAAAGATATCCTGTGTGTTCCCGGAGGGCTTTCAGATATTGGAAAACAGCTGGTCCAGAAGGCAGAAGGGTACGGCTTATCTCTGGATGCGCTCAGAAAGAAGCACCCCTGTCAATGGGTTTATAAACTGTTCCCCGCTTTTTCCGGTGACAGGGACAACATGGCCCTCAAAAAGGCCTGGGAAGGCCCGTACAGAGATATCACTGTTTTCTATACCGGCGGAATAAACCTGGAAAACCTTGAACAGGCCAATGCTTTTGATCCGGAAGGGATTTTCTGTGCTTCTGCTTTGACCAAAAATATAAGCGATCCCGATTTGATGAAAAAAGATATAAGCCTGTGGAAAAACGTTCTAAGCCCGGGAAGGGCCGTCAGGAAGAAGAAGACGGTTCCAAAGAAAGGCCCTGTCCCGAAAGTCGTGACATTCGGAGAGATAATGCTGAGGCTTTCCCCGGATAAGGGATTCCGCCTTGAGAATGCAGACACACTGAATATCCATTTCGGCGGAGCAGAGGCTAATGTGGCTGTTGGCCTGGCACGGTTCGGCATGGGATCCTTTTTTGTTTCATCTGTTCCGAAAAATGATATCGGGGACGCCGCGGTCAATACTTTAAAAGAATTCGGAGTGGACACCCGGTTCATCAAGAGAAGCGGAGACCGTCTGGGCATTTATTATCTGGAGCACGGCTTAGGCCCCAGGCCTTCCAAGGTCGTCTATGACAGGAAAGGCTCTTCTGTTTCTCAAATATTGCCTGATGCGTTTGACTGGGAAGAGATTTTACAGGACGCTCAGTGGTTCCACTGGACAGGGATCACGCCTGCTCTGGGAGATTCCGTTGAAAAATGTCTTTGCAGGGGTCTTAAAACAGCCAAAGACTTAGGGGTAATAGTGAGCGCAGACCTCAATTACAGAAAAAAACTCTGGGATGAGCCCAAAGCTCAAGCGGTTATGACCAAACTTATGGAATATACGGATATCATGATAGGCAACGAGGAAGATTCGACCTGCGTTTTCGGTATCAAACCTGAAAAAAGTGATGTGTCAAAGGGAAAGCTTGATGCGGAAGGATACAAACAGATGATGGAGACGCTTTGCAGGCGTTTTGATCTGGAGAAAGCAGCCATAACCTTAAGAGAAAGCCTGTCCGCAACGGAAAACAACTGGTCCGCCTGTCTTTTTAACGGAAAAGAATTTATCACGGGTCCCAAATACAAGGTGTGGATAACAGACAGGGTCGGGACTGGAGATGCTTTTGCGGCCGGTTTGATCTTCAGCCTGCTCAAAGGAGAAAACGACAAAAAGGCCCTTGAGTTCGGCATCGCTTCCGCGGTTCTCAAACACACGGTGTACGGTGATTTTAATATCGTTTCCGTTCGCGAGGTCGAGAGGCTCGCCCGGGGCGAAACACACGGCCGCGTCCGGCGTTAAAAAGGACTGTTTTTTACCCTGAACATAAATTTCCGGTCTATGAACGGTTCCCTGTTCCTGTATTTCTGCATGAGTTTTATTCTTTTTTTCATCAGATCCGGAAAATTTTCTCCATAAATAAAGGGCGTTTCTTCGGTCTTTGATACAATCATCCAGTCTATGGGGGCTTTGTTCCAGATCTCAATGAGACGGCGGCTGTTTTCGATCTCCCTTTCTATCATATCCTGAAGGAGTTTTTTTGCTCTTGTTCTTTTTGACGGCTCCTCACTTTCCAGGTATTCATAAACACTATAGATCCACACAGCGGTGCTGCGCAGTGTCTCATACAGGCATTTAAGGGCCCTGGCCCTCCAGTACTGGTCCAGAAAAGCCTTATCCGATGCCTTGTGTCTGCCCAAAAGGCTTACCGCTTTATCCAGAGAAGGGAGTACGTTTTGATTGATCCTTTGAAAACATTTTCCCGCATATTCTTTTGAGATAAGGTCAAACAGCACATCTTTAGAGAGGTCTACTTTATTCGGGTTGTGAACTGAGGTGCACATGTGGTCTTCATAATAAGCCCTTTCTTTTTCAGGGATGGCCGAGATATCGGGAACCAGCGGCCGCACAAAAAGGCGCTGCCACACGACCCCGTAATGGGAATAGATGGACAGGGGAGGAAAGCTCCTTACGGATTTGTCAATGAGCCTCCAGGCTTTGATAAGAGAGGAGGCGCGTTCTCTGCTGCTGTATTTTTCGGCGATATCAGAGACGGCTTCTTCGATATCCATATTCGGGTCGAGCTGGAATTTTCTGAATATTTCCCTGTTGACCGAGAAGGGAACACTGTCAGGGGGGCTTATGCCTCCAATATGGGATAGGGTTTTTATCTGCAGGCTGTGCGCCGAGCAGAGCTTTTCGTATACCAGCCAGGGGAAGGGGATTCCGAGCAGAGGTTCATAGTTGGTGTGGGAGCCGAAAGAATGAAAGAAAAAGGCGCGGCTTTTTCTTGAGAAAAGGTCTTGCGCAGGTTTTATTTCCTTTTTATCCAGTCTGTTTTGAAGCGCAGAGCCGGATATTCTTATATCAGAGTAGACCGGATGCCTGTAATGGCTTTCCCATCCAGAGGTCAATAAGGAATTGACTTCCACATCCACTCCGTTTTTTAGTTCGGGCCACAGATGCTTTCGTTCTCCGTAAAAAGATTCGAGCCGGGTGATGATCCTGAATTTCGGATTGATCTTTTTCCCGGCCTCCAGGAGAGTGGAAAAAAAGCCGGAAATATTTTCGGCGGCAGCCCGGGCAATATCCTCATCATCCTTCCATTCCCTTATGAGATAAGCCCCGCCGTTGCGGCCCACGTAAAGGGATTTGGTGTATTCAAAGCCGGCTCCGCTGTCATTTGTCCAGATGGTCATGAATTCCAGCTCCGGGATCTCCTTCATGATATTCGTCAGCATTTCCGCATAGTGTTCTTTGACCGCAGGATGGACAACAGAAAGATTGTATCTCGGCTTAAAGCTGCGGAAAGGATGGTCGACTCTGGCTCCTCTTAAAGTCGGGTATTTTTTAAAAATTTCTTCAGGAACGGACCTTGGCTCAAAGCAGAGCAGTCCGGGAACCAATCCGTATTTAAGAGCGGTCTTCGCATGGCTTTTCAAAAGCTTCCTGTTTCGTTCCAGGTATTTTTCCGTATAGATTCCTTTGTTCAGGCTGCTGGATGCGAACTGGTCAAGAGCAGGGCAGTAGGTGTAGAATTCCGGATAAAATTCTCCGGGGACACCCTTTTCAATGGGTCTGTCACAGGCAAGGGCATTGACTTCAACATGGGAAAATCCGATCCGCGCGTATTCTTTCAGATGATTTTCCTTATCAAAATGGCGCATCATTCGTGCGTATTGAGTGAGAAAAATGTCAAAAGTGGATTTTTCAACATGGAAGCTGATGGTTTTTATCCAGGGAGTAAAGGAAGAGATTTCCCTGTCAAGGAAGTATTCGAATACATATTTATAGGCCATGTACAGAAAGTGAGGTTTTGATGAGAGAAGCCACGAACAGCCGCACGGGTCTGCATGAAAGAGGACCCATTCGTTTTTCGCAGGGATGCGGCCCTGGGGGAGGAATGAAAGGTCATCAAGGGCATCATTCAGTATGGAAATATAGAAAGTGCCCTTTTTCTTTGGCATACTCTTTGCGGAAAGGGCTCGTATTTTTGTATCCGGAGACATGTTCTTAGACAGCTCACGGGCAATGGTTTTTTCGACAGGATAGGACTTTTTATCCAAAAAGATGAGGTTTGTCTGCTTAAAGAGGTTTTTTAGTTTTATTTTTTACTCCTTTTAAGGTTTTTGAGATTTCATCCCATACTTTAAAGGCATGGATTATGTTTTCGGGTTTTGCTTCGAGCCCGAACTCGCATTGGGCAATGATGCCTCCGTCCTGAAAGAGGTTTTCCCAAACATAATGGACAGCTTTTTCTATGTCTTCTGGAGATCCGTTCATCAGGACTTCCTGCCGGTCCAGTTCTCCCCAGAAAGTTATTTTCCCGCGGAATTTTCTTCCTAATTCGGGAATGTCCATACAGAAAAGCTGGGAATTCAGGGCATGGACTCCCGCATCGATCAGGTCCTGAATGATGTCTGTTATGTATCCGTCCGAATGCATGAACACGTATTTCCCATAGGCTTTGGCTATTTCCGCATACTCTTTATAAAGGGGCAGGAATATGTCCTTGAATATTTCAGGGTTTGTGATAAGTCCGTTCTGGGTTCCCCAGTCGTCCATTAAGGATATTCCGTCAATATCTGCTTGGGCCCATGCTTCGACTTCTTTTAAATAATGCGAATGGATCTTATCAATCAAAACAAAAAGCTCATCCGGTTTTTCCATCAGGTCCACAAGCGCCTTTTCCATGGTCCTTATGAACTGAAGCCGCTCAAAAGGTCTGGTGAGGGTCCCTGCCAGCACGAAAACATCCGTATCCCTGCAGAAAGCATTGATTTTTTCTTTATCCAGATCAAGGACTGACTCTGGAGGTTCGAAATGGTCCAGGTCTTCCCAGCGGTCGATCAAAGGATCTCTGGTAATGCCTATGATGCCTTCCTGGGGATTTGAAAATTTACAGCCCCATTCATCAATATAGGTTCCCTGCGCATACCGGTCTCCCTGTATTTCAAGAGGTTTTTTGTAGAGGGCCGGGGCAGATACGATGTCGTCAGGATAGTGTTTGTGAAGATATTTTACTGTCTCAGGAAATTTTTTTTCCGCCCACGGGAGTGTCCAGATCTGGCGCGGTATTCTATCGGGTTTTCCAAATTCCAGGGTCTCTTTAACTATATGGCGGCTTGTTTTTTTCATTTTTCTTTTTTTTGGTTTTGCGGGCGGCCTCCGGGGAAGAAGGTGTATGTTTGCATATCCACCTTCTTTCCCTTTACAGCCCATTTTACTCCTTTTTCCGAAGGGAGACATGAATTCAAATAGCAGCTATAGAGCGTTTCTCCGAGCTCTTTGACCCAAAGCCTTTCCCCCGTGTTGCTGTGCTCAATGAAGGAAGCAGGAAAGGAGGGTGCTTGCGGAACAGAGTCCTGAATCCCGTTTACGGCCAGTGTGTGGGGGAAGGCGGCTTGAAGGCTGCATGCCGCAGATTTGAGACCTTTGATGACTTTAATGGAATCATAGAACTTCTTGAACTGATCCTCTGATTCCGGGTCTCCGTAATCAGAGATGATCTGCCCTTTCGGGTCTTTTGAAACAATGCTTTTTGAGTCTTCTCCGTATGTTACGGTCGCTTTTTCGAATTCGAGTTTGAACATGGGGCCCGATCTGTTCCGGATCGAGTGAGAGGCATAAAAGAGAAGCTCTGTTCCTTCGCTGACCAGCATACGGGAAGCGACCGTATCAAAATTTTGTATGTCATAGGCTTTGTATGTCTCAGCTTCTATGAAAACGGGCAGGGCAGCGGAGTCTTTTTCCTCTCCGAGAAGATACAATAGATTGTGAAGAAAGTGAGCCATAGCATTATTTGCCGGGCTGTCCAGAATCCATTTTCCCTCTTTGTCTTTAATCTTTCCGGCCCAGTCGTTTCTTGAGTAATAGTCAAACCCCCTGGGCCAGAGACAGAGTGTTTTGATTCTCACTGGTTTTCCGAAGGATCCTTTTTGAATGTCCCTTTTGAGGGCCTGGATGGCAGAGGAAAAGGACCACTGGTAACCTACCAGCACGTGGAGGCCTTTTTTATTTTTTGCTGCTATAAGCTTTTGGGCGTCCTGTATTGTGGAGGCAACGGGTTTGTCACAGAGAACATGGCTTCCCTGTTCGAGGGCCAGGATGCTCTGGGGGACATGATAATGAAGGGGAGAAGAGATAATGACCAGGTCAGCCCGGATGCCGTCTTTAAAAGCTTCTTCCAGTGTTGGGAAGACAGGGATGCTTTGTTTTAAAAACCACGGTGTGTGGGACGAGTTTTCAGGAAAAGGTTCCACAGCGGCTTTGAGGTCAATAAGTCCCCGGTAGTATTCTTTGATTAATACATTTGTGTAATAATGCCCGTACCCTCCGGTTCCGACCATTATCACAGAAACAGATTTGTTTTGATTATATGCGTTCATTTTTTTTTCTCTAAAAGGTCTGTGAAAGATATCTCATGGGAATCAAGATCGATGCTAAGGGTTTTAATTTCAAAGGGCTTGAAAATGATTTCAATACTCTTTTTTATGACAGGAACAGAGACCCTGACTTTTTTCCCGGTCCCTATGGGTTCAAAAAGCCTCAGGACTATCCGGTTTCCTTCTTCAGCCTTTTTCAGCGCTATCATTTGGATGGTCTCATCCTCGATGAGGACGCTCTGTTCGGGGAGACGGCCTTTCCCCGATGGAAAAAAGCACAAAGCCGGAGGGGATTCGTTTTTCACTGTGGATTCCCGGCTTATTGAGGATAGGCGTTCTTTAGCGGTTCCGGCATCAAACCAAAAGCGAAAAGTCCTTTCTCCCTGGTCGATTCTGTCTTCAAATCGGTCCTGAGGTACGAGCGGCTTGCTGTTTACCGGATGTGCGGCATAAGCCGGGGAACGAAGAAGAGACGGCCTTAATTCTCCTTTAATAAAGTCGAATCCGTGCGTTCCCCGGTTTATCAGAGTAATCATATATTCTCTGTCCTCTGAGAGCACACCCGTCCATTTTTGGGTGACCTTTTCTTTTTCAGAGCGAGGGTATTCTTCGAGTCCGTAAGGGACCTGTCCCAAACAGGTGCCTTGGGTGAAAACAGTGGGAACGGATAGCTTTACCATTTTGTCCTTCTCATTCCAGAACAGCTTGATTTCGATTTCCAGAGTCTTCCCTTTTTTGGGAAATTTATACCGCACGCACGCCCGGGAATCATTGTATTTAAAAAGCGCTTCCGCGACTGTTCTTACAGGGCCCTCTTCGATGATGCGCAGGGGAGGGAGAAGTTTTTTCCCTGTTCCGGAAAAGACAGCGCTTTGCTTTGGGTCCATAAGGGTAAAGCGGCCTATCTCAGTATGGAAGCTTTCGACTTTCATTCCCCATGGGTCAGGATAATCTTTCATGATTTTTAGGGGAAAGGAATCTTTTTTTAGGAAATCGACTCCGTCCCATTGAAATCTGTCCACAAGCCCTGTTCGGGCATTAATCACGAGCTCCGCTTTTCCGGATTTGAGTTTCAGGTCGTCTTTGATTTCCCTTATGCGGCTTTTTGGAGGTTTACTTGCTTTTAATGAGGCATTGAATCTGTTCATGGCTGTGGGCTTTAAGGAGGCTCTGAAAACAACTCTTTTTCTGTGGTCATTGGATATATTGCTGCTTTCTTTTTCAAGCTGGCAGGGGATTTTTGTGCCGTTTTCATCTTTTATTTCAGGGACCCAGAATTTTTCCGGATCATCGTTCGGCTCATCAGGCTGGAACTCGCAGCAGATGATGTCATTAAGTGCATAGGGGTGAGGATTGTAGACCATAAGAGGGAATTCGTCTTTCCCTGTTTTTTTTTGACCGGATAGAAGGCAGAAAAAGGCTTTGTTTTTGAGCCGGGATAGGATTTCCAATCCATGACCCATTCGGTGTAGGGCATACTCTTCGCCTTCGGAGATACAGGAGCCGGGAAGAATATCGTGAAATTCACAAAAAAGAAGGTCTTCAAGCGCATCATCAAGTTCTTTTTTCGGATAACCCATCAATCCGTTCAAAAAAGCGTGAGAAACCATTTTTTCAGTCAGGTAATATGTATTTTCCAGCTTTCTGTGCGTTTGTTTGATCCGGCTCATGGTGGTGTAGCAGCCCACAGCCCACGGATTGAGGTCTTTTTCAAAGCGGGGGAGGTTGTGGTTTTTTATCTTTGTGAAATATTCTTCGGGTGTGGAATGTCTGATATTCGTGTCTTCGATCTTGTTTTTCAGGTCTTTTATGCGTGAGAGGTCTTCTCTTGAAGGCCCCCCTCCGTGATTTCCCACTCCCCATAGAAGAAGGCCTGTTTTTTTGGTCTTATTCTCCTTGAGCCATTTGAGTATCCTTTTTCCGGCTTTCCCCAGGGAGGAGTTGTAGTGGCCGGGAGCCCTGTGAGCTGTGATCTGAGAGCCGTCATATCCGACCCAGATGAAATCATCACCGGGAATGCGGAGCCTTTCCGAATCCGGCCTGCAGAAAAGATAGGAATCATAACCTGATTTTTTGAGGATCTGCACCAGTCCTCTTGTGTGCCCGAAAGGATCGACATTCACGGCGGTTGTGGGTTCCGCATTGAATTTTTCCCTGAAATACTTTTTGCCGACAAGTATCTGCCTGACCAGTGATTCACCGCAGGGCATGTTGCAGTCAGACTGGAGATACCATCCCCCCATGACATGCCATTTTTTCTTTTTTATGAGAGTTTTTATTTTATGGAAGAGTTCCTCATCATACTCCTCTATCCATTTGTAGAGCAGGGCTTCGTTATGGTTGAAAACGAAATCAGGGAACTCTTCACAGAGTTCAGCCGCTGTACGAAAGGTTGCGAGAGCCTGGGCAGCTCCTTCCTCCCATTCCCAGAGCCAGACAGGGTCAAGATGGGCATTGCATACAAGATAAAGGCTTTTGTCTTTTTTCATCTTCACAGCGAGAACATATAATACAATATATCCCGGCTTTTTTTAAAATAGAAAAGTTATGGGGACGCTCCATAAGGTACCACCCTATATTACGGAATCCGTTGGTTATTAAGAAGATATTCCAGATTGTCTTTCCTTGGAATATTTCCATTTTACCTGATGAAGTCGGGCAAGCGATGATTGCATTCTAATAGTAAGCAATGTATGTAAGTGCGGGATTCTAGACTAGGGTGGCTCCTAATAGGACGTCCCCATGTTACGATATTTTGTTGTTTGATCCCGACTCCGAAAAGTCTAAACACTGCATAAGAAATCAGATGGGGAGGGAAACTTGAGTACATTAAATTAAAATCATCAAGTTCATATTCCCCAAACAATATTTTATTTCTTGCGTTAAGATTGTAACTTCCGGGATCGCCGTAAGGTCCTCCACTCCAACTGAGATTATATGGAGGATCTGCATCTAAATGGACTACACGAGAAATGAGGAGAAGGATAAAAATATTTAAGTTGTCATTTTTTTAAAAAGTATGCATATCCTTGATATCAAAACAAAAAATTGTGACTAGCTAAAGTTACATCTGCTCTCCTTGCAAATTAACTCAGAATAAAGCCACATCTCTATTTGCTATCTGACCGCAATGATAATGGAATAAATCTGCTTCGTCAATTTAAAAAGAAAAGCATCTTTGAAAGCACTCTACTTACGGTTTAAATCCAATGTGTTTTCGATTGAGTAAAAATCCAATGCTTTATTTATTAAGATTACTGTAAGAGCATATCTGGTTAATCATAATCTTATTTTATATCGTAAAAAAAGGATTAGATTTGGTCTTGACAACCGGACCACTTCGTATGTATATTTACGAAACTGAAAACGGAATGACATTCAAGCTCATCGAAAAGAGAAATAATCCTTATGCAGAAAAAATGCAGCATTTGAAGATGCTGGATGTCTATGAATTGATTCAAGATTGTGCCGTTACTATATCGGCGCATATCGGGAAAAAAGGCATAACCAGGCTGCAAGAAAGAGGAATGCAGTTTATTTTCAAAAAGGGAAAAATTGAACAGGCATTGATTGAAGTCAGCAATGATGACAATAAAATGCACCAGGTGCAAAAAGAAAATTATTAAATATAAAAAAATCGGAAAGGGACGATTGTGGTACTGCTGGAAGGACAGAATAATCGAGGATAATAGCGTCCACGTCGGCAGTGAAATTAAATGTCAATGCGGTAATTTAATCGGGATTGATGAAGGGAAGCGGATTAAGATGAGGCAGAATTCTTTTCACTACTCAGGAACTGTAATGAGAAAGAAAAAAATATGAAATTATTAATGATCTATGCAGACAAATTTGCTTATAAAACAAGCCTGAAGAGTCTTGAATCTGCATCTGAAACAACCGAACAGAACACCATTAAAAATGCTGTTGTTGGCTTTATTCATGTCGAAGAAAAAGATGAAGCAAAGCTTTCTTATGTTGAAACGAAATTGATTAAAAATCTTAAATGGGCAGCCAGGAAAAACAATACGAAAAGAATAATCTTGCATTCATTTACACATTTATCCGAGAGTAAAGCTTCACCTGAAATTACAAAGCAATTGCTCGATAATTCAGAGCAGCGATTAAAAAAATCCAACTACGAGGTCTTTCAAACACCCTTTGGTTATTTCCTTGACCTGGATGTCGTAGCGCCTGGGAATCCTTTAGCCAGATTATTTAAAGACATATAATGAAATGTTTTAATAGGATGATGAGGCATTTTTAAGGGGGAAATAATTATTGCAAAGAAGATATTGGGAGAGCTTGAGAAGTTAAAAAGAATTAGTAATAAGGAGAATAGTGATGAAAGTTAGCCGTGTAAATGAAATGAGAAATCTTGACCGTCGGACGATTGAAGAATATGGTATTGTTGAAGAATTACTCATGGAAAATGCGGGTCAGGCTTCTTATTTCACTATTTTGAAGGAGTTTGGTGTTAAAGATAAATATTTTGTGATTTTCTGTGGCATTGGCAATAATGGCGGCGATGGTTTAGTGGTGGCAAGGAAAATACATTCCAATTGTGGCAAAGTTACCGTTTTCATTTTAGGTGATCGTTCGAAATTCAAAGGCGCTGCAAAACAGAATTTTGATATCGCCGATAAACTGCAAATCGAAATGTTCGATCTTCAAGATGCAGCTTCGGCAAGTGAGGCAGTGAAAAGCGCAGATGCCATTGTCGATGCAATCTTCGGTACGGGCCTCGATCGAGAGGTCGGCGGGAAATATAAAGATGTTATTAGCCTGATAAACGCAAGCAAAAAGCCAGTATTCAGCATTGATATTCCTTCGGGCATCCATGGCAATACAGGACAGGTAATGGGTACTTCGGTGAAAGCGCATTATACAACCACGTTTGGTTTGCCAAAAATAGGCAACATGCTTTACCCTGGGTTTGAAATGGGAGGTAAATTATATGTCACCCATATTTCCTTTCCGCCTGCGATTTATGATTCTGATCAATTGAGAGTTGCAACCAACGATCCCATACCGATGCCGCCAAGAAGCAAAGATACCCACAAGGGGAACTATGGCAAAGTACTTTTCATTGCTGGATCATCAAATTATCTGGGCGCACCCTACTTTGCTGCATTATCATTTTTAAAAGCTGGCGGCGGGCTTTCTTTTTTGGCGACTCCCGAAAATGTTTCTGCCTTCATCGGCAATAAAGGCAGCGAGATTGTCTTTGTACCGCAAAAAAGCACTTCGTCAGGCAGTATTAGCCTGGAGAACAAACAGCAGCTTTTGCAATTTTCTGAGAATACCGATATGGTTGTCATTGGACCAGGATTATCTTTAAATGAAGAAACACAAACTTTAGTTAGGGAGTTAAGCACTGAAATTAACAAGCCGTTGCTCATTGACGGAGATGGGATCACTGCTGTTGCCAATGATTTGGTAGCTATTAAGAAACGTAAAACTCCCACAATCTTAACGCCGCATGTTGGTGAAATGGCACGAATCACAGGGCAACAAATTGATGAAATTATAAAAAATAAAATCGATGTTCTGCAAAACACAGCCCAAAAACTCAACGCCACAATTGTCTTGAAAGGCGCGCATTCTTTGATCGGCTACCCAGATGAGAGCGTGTTTATCAATCTCAGTGGTAATCCAGGAATGGCGACCGCTGGCAGCGGCGACGTTTTGACTGGCATGATCGCTGCAATGTTCGGGCTTGGATTTTCGATTAACGATGCCGTACGGATGGGCGTTTTTATGCATGGTTTCGCTGGCGATCTTGCGGCAAAGGAAACAGGAGAAGATGGTCTCATCGCTGGAGATATCATGGCTCAGTTGCCTGCAGCTATGAAACGTTATCGAGAGCAATTTAATTCGATTGTAGAAGATTTTTACCATAGCATTTTTGTTATTTAGAGGGTAATAATGTACCCCCTGCTTTTATCGTTATGAAAAAAAGCAAGAAGCAGCATCATCGGTAATGAACTATTACTTTAGAGGTCAATATGAAAGCATGGATTCTTGAAAATCAAGCGCCAATTGAGGAAAAACCGCTTGTGTTGAAAGCGCTTCCTGATCCTGAACCAAAAGGACATGAAATCAGAATCAAAAATGTTGCCTGTGGCGTATGCCGCACCGATATTCATGTTGCTGAAGGCGACCTGCCATAACTCAAAAGGAGGTATGGCAAAATGGTCAATATGAGGAAGAAGAAAGATAAGGGTTTCGAGGAGCTTATTTCAGAACTTTACCGGCAGGTTGGGCAGTTGAAGGTTGAGCTGGACTGGCTTAAAAAAAATCTCAGAAACTATAGTCATAGACAAGAGGAAAGAAGTAGGACCAGGGAATCTAAAGATTTCATTATCCCGCCAGTGTGAGCTTTTTGGGCTGAATCGATTTTCCTAATCTGTTGAGAGGATTGACGATAAATCATCCGAACTAGGTTTGGTCAAGTTACATAACTTACATCCGGCTGCTTCATGCTGCGTGCTATAAGGCCAATGTTTTCTGGATGTTTTGGATTCACAAGGATGACAGTAAATCTTTTTTTCACATCTTTTTCCTTTATTCCACTGGAAATCTAACCTGTCATTAAAACCATCCTATTTACACAAAATGAATTTTAATCGCTCAGCTTGATATTGACTCTTCTCTTGTCTTTGCCTCCATGCTGGGACTTTACATTAAATTCCACCCAGCCTTGAGAGCCGTCCATTTGTACAAGGATGCAGAAATGCAGCGTCTGCTTTCCTTTCAGCCTGAATTCTGCTCCTTCTTTGCCGATTGTTTCACTCTGTGTGCTGTAGTTTTGAGGGCCGATTTTTGTCAGGCTCTTTGGTATCTCGACCATAGAAATATTATTTGAGAATATGGCAGTGATTTTGTCCTTAACCGCTCTTTTAAGCTTTAATGCTCTGTCAGATACGGTAGGATAAATCCTGTCGTTCTTAACTGCAACATCGATCCAGTAGAGATTGTCCGCTGCAGGTGTTACGTTCACTTCATCTATCTCCACTTTAGGGAACTGGCTGGCGCAGTACATAACGAACATTGCATTCTTTTCGGCCTCCATTTTGATATAGCGGGCCGGGGGTGTTCTGTATACGTGCTTTTTTCGTGTGCCGCCGATCCATATTTCCCCGAGGTCTGGATGCGAACATTTATGAGGCATTACCCAGCCTTCTCCTGTCAGTTCGATATCGATCCATTTAAGGAGTTCTTCGTCAGAGACTCTTCCGTCATCATTCTCATCGGCATCGAATACGGGCGATCCCCATAGTTCTATCAGGTAAGCATAGGCTCCCAGCATGTCGTATGTAGAGGCTTGTGCTTGCCCCATCCCTCCTGATGTGACCGGACGGTAATTCTTTAAAATACGGGCACCCATCGTGACAATCTTTGCCTGGGCATTCATGTCTTCTTCATATCCCGGACGGACCTGGATATCGAAAGCCTGAGCATACTTGTTGGTTTTTCGCAGTTCTTGAAGATACTGGTTAAATCTTTCCTGTTCCTGCAGCCTTTGTTCAGCAGTTTGCCTTTGAGTGCTGGTTGCCCTGGGTGGACTGACAAACATTATTAACCTGCCCATATTATGGTAATGAAAACCGGCAAAGATGTTCGGATGTTTCAGCATGAATTCATATGTATTACGTGTACATGGCTCTGACATCGGATATGGATTTCCTGCCTGAAGATTCCAACCTGAAGGATAATTCCTGTTAGGATCAGGACCTCCGATATCGTCTTCGTTGATCATGCCGTCACCGTCGTTGTCATATCCTTCCTGGCCTATACGGCGGAACCTTAAAACATCTTCCTCCATATTGGTGAGCCGAACAAAGCGGCGTTTATCTGCTGAAAGTTTGTATTCTCCGTTGCTGTCCTCGATATACATTGTGGAAAGTTCTCCATCGCCGTCTACGTCTTCGGTTCTGTCTTCATCGTAAAGACCGTCACCATCATTGTCTTCAGGCCTGAACGGTTCTCGCGGATTGTGAGCGGTATTTGGAAATTCAACAAATGATGCATTCGCATCGACATTCAAGCCTGGAAGAATATAAAACGTGCAGTTATTCACAAGGTTGTAAACGTACTGGTCATAGTCATACCTTGTAAGCAGATACCACATAAGATACAGAGAACATGAAATTCCGTTGACCTCGTTTCCGTGTATTGCTCCATCTACCCACATTGCGGGTTTGTCCTCGTGTTTTCCAGTCGATTTTGCGGTAATAGTAATAAGGTACTGATCGCGTCCCATGCGGCTTTTCCCTATGCTTTCGATATCTGACAGGTGAGAGTACTTTTTCTGTATGTCATGCATTATTTTTGTCCATTCAGCATACGAATAGTACCTGCCCCAGCTTATTGGGAAATCAAGCTCCCCATGGTAGCCGCCTGGACTTTTTTGAAGTTTTTTCTGGGCATGCAGCGTCCTTCCAAAGGATATAAGCATTGTGAAAGCCAGACCAAAAACAATCATATATTTTAAATTAGTTCTTGATTTCATCTTAAACTCCTGTCTTATTTGATTAAAATTTCTTTTACTTTAGTGCCGCCTTTCTGTGAGGTAACGACTATTTTAAGAGGCGTTTTCCCTTCTACTGCGATGAGCCACTTGACTTCACGTTTAGGGCCTGTTTGCATGTCCTGTTGCTGCCTTGGCTGCTGACGCTGTGTCATTTGCCGAGGATAATACTGCGGCATGTAACGGTATCTCTGTTGAGACGATGGGGGAGGAGTGCTTTTTGCTGAAAAGCCGGGTATTTTCATTACTCCTTCAAGAACTCCGATTTTCTGAAAAGGTGTTCCCTGGAGATAAGTGACTTTATCACGGTCACCGATGAGCCAGACAACATCTTCTCTGTTGCCAGCCAGCTGGGCTCCGCGTGCGATATGAGTTGCGACTTTTCCTGTATTTTCTATTGTGGCAGTTACCTCGACGATCTTATACCTGCCTTTTGATTTTCCTTTCTTAACGGTCACAAGATTCCCCTTCTGTAATACGGTTGCATCATGTGCATTGTCTGTATTAAACAATACTCGGGCCTTTGCATTTGTAATTACTACTTCTGGCAGGAGGCCTGCCCTGAAAAGTTCAAACTGCCAGTGTGTCTCACATACGCCAAGAAGTGGTTCTCCTGGGAATGCATTTCCCCTGTATTTTGGGATCCAGCCTCCAATTTCGCCTTCTCCAAGTTCAGGATGCTTAAATTTTTTCCAAGGTATGAACAACTTGCCGGCGAATTTTTCATCCTGATATTTCAGAATTGCGCGCGCCAGTTCTAATCTGGCATTTTTTCCGGTGAATTTAGAGATGCCTTTTATGTCTTTTTGGGGATTCCAGAGTTCGGTTGTTATGGAATATACTCCATACTGCATATATAACCAGTCGGTCGCTAAGCCATAACTGTAGCGGCGGTCCCTTGTTTCGTTGTAGCTGACTTTCCAGCCCCGTGGGAGTTCATACCCGCGTGAGATAGCATATTTGTTTTTGGAAGTTTTTTTTAGTTCTTCTTTGAATTTATCGATTAACTCTGGTGTTTTCCATGCTTCCGGAATCTCTTCACCGATTAACTCAAGGTATTTCTTTCCCATGATAAAATCGAATACAGCAACATCTTTTGGGGCCAGTTTTGTATGCGGAGCGGTTCCCAGCGGCCTGTAAGTGAATCCGCCGGATGTGTGATAAAACTGTGCCATAAGAATATTCGTATGGTTTGTAAAAAACTCGGCGATTGCATGGGCTTCCGGAGAAGAAGTAGGATAATCCCCTTGTCCGCCTTGCATGCCGTCTTCTTTGAACCATCCTTCAGGAAAATTTCGGTTTATGTCAATCCCTATTTCCGGATCTTCTCCTCGTTTTCCGTCACCGTCATTGTCTTTATCTTCTATAACAACTGAATAACGCGGTTTCACTGTTTTCTCGTTTCGGCCTAGCTGGACCATCAATCGTGGATCAACATCATCAATCACATACCGACCTTTGGAGTCCTTATAACGAAATTGTGTGACATACCCGTCTCTGTTTAGGTCGTCAGGCCCGTCTTCATTGACCTTTCCGTCTCTGTCGTTGTCTTTCATCATACTGTTGTATCTCTGGGAAATACCTTTTTCAACACTGTTATATACGCCGTCGGGATTAACAACAGGACAGATATAAAAGGTTTTGTCATCTATAAGTTTTTTGATCCATGTGTCTGAAGTATAGCCTGAAACCAGTTTGTCGATAATATATAAGCAGACTTCGGTTCCTGTATGCTCATTTCCATGCGTGCTGCCGCAGATCCATTGTCCGGGTTTTCCCTGGTAAGCTTTCATAGGCGTGACGTTTTTTACCCCTTCCTTACGCATATTTCGTAACTTCACGTGTGCATCGATTGTGGTTCCTGTTTTCATATTAGAAATAACCAGGACATAGATCGGCCTTCCCATGTTGCTTTTCCCGATTTCGATAAGCCTTGTGATATCAGGATATACTCTTGCAACATCCTTGATGTATTTTACAGTGCCTGTATAACCATGGTAATCATCAAAGCTGATAGGAACCTTTTGTGCAGCGGAACCGGATATAGATGCAAGAATAAAGATAATTACAAAGGCAATTGCCAGCCCTTTGAGATTATTAAATTGAGATTTCATAACACATTCCCTCCTTTTATATTTTATTTAGCCTGGATTATTCACAAGTCGAGGTTGCTTAAACTTACTGAAATTCAGGTGTGGTCGTGGCGACATTGAAGATTTAGCCTTTGGATGAGGCTTTTCGAGGGCACCCGGCAAAGCCGGACGCTGAGTACGTCTGACCCACGGACGTGGGGAGTTACGCAAGCGCCGAGAAAAACGAAGGAGAATGGCGTTAAAAATCTGAAGGGAGCACAGACCATATCTGAATTTCATATCGGCTTGCCTATATGGTAAAAAAATGGCGATTAAAATGAAAG
>Ga0190359_1000756_pt1 | contig 21494 bp, 17 predicted proteins | sample 48721823_MG_FD_161269 | JGI IMG/M metagenome (GOLD analysis project Ga0190359, IMG submission 161269) | Hydrothermal vent microbial mat bacterial communities from Southern Trench, Guaymas Basin, Mexico - 4872-18-2-3_MG | ecosystem: Environmental > Aquatic > Marine > Hydrothermal vents >... | reverse complement strand
GGATAATTATCGTGGGTTCGTTTGCCCAGTTCAAATCCTATATCAAGCAGACCGTTTCCTTTCAGGGGAAATCCAAAACCCAGTGAACCTGAAATTTCCGAGCTTACTCCTCCCGGAAGCTGAGAATAACGCATACCTGCCCGGTAGTGTATCGTTTCCCAGTATTTGGGAATTAGTTGGTTTGGTGCAGGTATAAAGCGGAATCCCGTTGAAAAAGAGACGGTATTTTCGGAATCGAACTGTTTTACTATTTTATATCCTTTCAGCGAGTAGTATTTCCAGAGATCGACCCCCACGTCGGCTCCCACCAGCCACTTGGGTGAGAATGCATACGAGATTCCCGCAGCGAGGGAGTGGGGCATACGTAAGGTGAATTTTTTTGGTTGTACTGTTGGGTCAACCGGGGTTTTGCTTGACCCGTTATATTCGGCATTGAAAAAACTCAAGTCACCGGCAAAGAAAAAGTTAGAGGCGATTCCTATGGAGAGCTTTTTTATCGTACTCAGAATTCCGAAACGTATACCGTTGCCTCCATGGGTCATATGGGTACTATCGCGGACGGACTCGGTTGTATAAGTGGTATCCAGCTCTTGTTTCGCCGGGTCATAACTGGTATTCATATAAATGACATCGTTAATGGTGGTGTTGAAAGCAGTGAAATAAGCACGTTGATATGCGAATCCCACATTGATATATTTACCGATGCTTCTTCCCCATCCTGCCTGCCATGAAGTTATTCCTCCTTCTCGATCGGTCGACGTTTTCTTATATACCGGCAGACTTGTGTTTATATTGGTGACCTCTTCCTTTTCATCGCTGAATTTAAATGTTGCATCGGTGGTCTTATTAAGTTCAAAGGCGATGGTTCCTACTTTACCCAGAGGCAAGGCAAACGAGAGCTGGCGGGGAGATGCTTGAAGGTGATCGGTATACAAACCCTTATCATTTATCCGTAAGTAATCAACTAACCACAGTGATGAAAAGGCAGTAATGTTTATAGTACCCAGGTTTCCGGGGTTGGTTAGCATAACATTATGGTCGTTCGGGACGCCGACCGATACTCCTCCCATGCTCAGGGCAGTGCTGGAGATTGATCGCAGGGGAAGGCCGAAAGGATAGTTGGAAGACAGGATTGATTGTCCCCAACCAAGAGTCGCCCCCAGGTAAATAAATGTTATAACTGTTCTCGCAATACGTATCATAAAGATTTTTCCGTTACTGTGAATCTGAAACAATGAAGTCCATCGGCAAGGTGTTCATTTTCCTCCAGTAAATTTTTTCAAAATAGCCCGGAGAAAGCCAGAGATAAAGAAATACCGTTTTGGGCATGGTGCCCTTGGCTTTCATTATATCAATTAAAAATGAGTTAATTTTAATCTCTAAATTAGTGGTTGTGTCTGCGATCGATCCGCTGAATTTGTAGAGAGGAACCTTTTCATCGCCACTCATTTTGTAAATGATGTCCTCAACATTGTCCGTCTTTACCGGACTGAGTATATAGCGGGCGAACATGACGCCGCCGGTCGACACATGTTGTCTGATAGAGTCAAGATACAGGGTTACCACCGCCCGCGGAACATTGTGGTAGATAATGGCAGAATCGTCATCACCGAGGGCGGAGTCACGCAGTGCGCTCATATCCAATGCCAGCCGTGTATACCTTCCCGAACCACCGCTTGAGAGAAGTGCATTGCCGAATCCGGCGCTATCAACTTCCATAACGGTGAAATCAGAATAGTAGGGAGGAAACACTGCTGAAATCGTATCAGTGGCGTTATTACTATTTTTTATATAAGTCAGTTTCAAATGGAAGTCCTTTAAAAATTGCAGTGAATTACTTTGTACCGAATCCAGTCGTGCATACAATGACAACGTCGTATCACCCAGGCTGTCCCAGAGTGCATTGGTGGCATTATAAATGAATGAATTCTTTTTTGAGACGGTTGCCGCCTGAAAAATTGAATCCTGTATTATCGTTGTCAGAATATGCACCGTATCATATTGCGTAATTTCAGTGGTGTCAGTACCGTTGATTACGTGGATTGTCTTTGTGTTAATTTCGTATACCGTAGTTGTTTCCGGTAATGTAATCAGCGTGTCCCACAAGAAGGTAATTGTGTCGTCACCGTTTATATGGAGGGACTCAACTGTTGCCGAATATAAGAGTGTTTGGTTTTCTTTCAGCAGCGAAGTGGCGGAAGCGATGGTGTCATAAACGATGGTTTCTTTTTTCACTATATCGCCGAGTTGTTCCGGCGGGTTTATATTTTTGTAAAAGAAATTGACAAAACCTATTACATAGGAAGTGTCAAAGGTGATATTGGTATCAGGCCCATTATTCACGATAACAGTATCAGACTTTATAATCAGATTAAAAACAACCGTATCTTTCTGAAAGGAAATAAGAGAATTGATAGTATCGACAATTGTAGATTCAGGGACCATACCCCACTCAACAGTATCAATTTTCTCATATCTATAGAGAATTGTCGACGTATCAGATACCATGGTGTCCTTGACAAAGTAGTTCTTGTTTAACGGTATTGTATAGGTGGCGCTTACATTTCCGTTATAGGTAAAGTGCCCTATCTCTTTGAATTTTGAGGTATCTATTAATGCGGTATCAGATTTTGTAATAATGGAATCGGGCATCGTGCTGTCAAAATAGTAACCAAATTCCAAACAGGCATTATCTGCCGGATCACTTTTATCGGCATCATTTGTAAAAGTAACGGAAAAAGAGAGAAAGGTATTATTACGATTGCGGGTGATTAACGCAAGGCTGTCTTTTAATGCTTTTGCATTGAATTTAAAATAAGCAAAAGAGCGCTCATTACGCCATGCGCCGATTGGTATGGGAGTCACTCTGTTCAATCCGGAGCGCATAGAGTCGGTGGTATCCAGGAAATGTTCAGCGCTTGTCACATCAAGGAAGCCTTTATATATTTTTCCGTCAAAAACGGTAAGCAATGAATCCTGATCGTTGAGCACATCGGAGCCGAGATTCGTATATGAATCAAACGGCAGGTTACTGCAGAAGAAATTGGTTCCTATTACAAGCGCTGACAGGAGTGCACAGTAAAAATATGTTCGCATGAAGGTAAACCCGGTTTCTGAATTAAGATAATACTCGTATCAAAGTGAATGGATTGTAAAATAGCTTTGGATGCGTGTTTCTGTCAAAAATATCAGCAATTTATCTCCGTAGTAATCCATCTCTTAATTTATACTATAAATCGTTTCAGGGTAAGTAATACGGTGATATCCTGATATTTATTGTATTTAAAAATTGGACAATATATCTACTGGATTATCTGACTATGCGTACCGGCTGATTTTCCATTGTCCTGTTTTAAAGTAAAAAGTGACTGATTTTTCCGGGCTAAATAACTATTTTAAGGACTGAATTTATCTATAAATTGCATCAAAGAATTAGAACAAATACAAAAGCAATTTTGAAAGAGAATCTCTCCATGGACGCTAATACTATAAAAAAGCCGTCTGATTGTAAAATTTTAATAGTTGATGATGAGAAAAATATCTGTGATATGCTGGCTGAAACTTTGAAAGATGACTATCAGGTTGAGGTTGGTTACAGCACCAATGAAGCGTTTCGTCTGATAAAAAACAATTCCTACGATATTGTGGTAACCGATCTGAAACTTGGAGACGGTACCGGTATTGACGTGCTGAGGCTGGCAAAGGAACTGGATGAATTTGTTGAGGTTATTATAATCACCGGTTATGGGAGTCTTGAAACCGCTTCGGAGGCTATTAATTCAGGGGTAACGTCCTATCTTAATAAGCCTTTAAAAATAAACCGGTTCACGCAACAGATAGAACGTGCCGTGGCATCGCGGCTTTTTCACCTTAAGAGTATTCGTTTGTTGACGAATTTGGACGGAATGCCTGATGTAAAGGACCATATTTTTGATATTACGTCCCTCTATTATTTTACCAGTAAACTTATGTATTACCTTGATGTTTCTGAGCTTATGAAGATTATTTTTGATGAGGTGAATGAAAAGCTCAATGCAAAGTTTTCCGTCATCGGGATAAATTATTTAAAATTCAGTGAGATATTTGCAATGCCTGCGAAAGGGCTATTAAGCTCGGCAGATATTATGGACGGTATATTGACAGTCTGGGATGAATCCTTTGAGGTTTTTGAAAAGGAAGACTTTGAAAATGACCAGATCTCTTTTTATGTTTATCGCGGTAGAGACGCATTACCGGGAGAGGTTGTTGATAACAGGAAATATAATAAAGTGATAAGTTTGCCTATGACTGTGCTTGGTGAAACCATTGGATTCATAGCCTTATTCAGGGATGAAAAGGAACCCCTCAGTATCGAACGACAACAGTTTTTCAGTGTTTTTACCTCCTTGATTTCCTCTGCGATACAACACTGCTATATGGACATGCTTGCGAAACAGCAGGCGAAAACCGACAGCCTGACCGGCGTTGCGAATCACAGGATGTTTCATGAGACACTGGAGCGGGAAATTGCTCGTGCCGAGAGGTATAAAAGAAAATTCTGTCTGGCGATACTTGATATTGATGACTTTAAAAAAATAAATGATACATATGGCCATTTGGTCGGTGACGGGGTTTTGGTTGATTTAACAAAGCGCATTCTGAAAACGATACGCTGTGGTGACGTATTGGCGCGGTATGGCGGCGAGGAGTTCGGTATTATTCTGCCTGATACGGAAGTTGCCGGTGCGGAGAAGCTGGCAAATCGGATTTGTGCAATTATTGCCGATACACCCTACAGTTTTTCAGACTCTGAGATTTCATACACGGTCAGTATTGGTCTGGTTGCATATGAAGTGACAGTAACACGGAGCAGGGATGAATTGATACGTCTTGCCGACAGGGCTCTCTATCAGGCCAAGGACGAGGGTAAGAACAGAGTGGTGGTAAATCGCTCGTATGAGACGTAACGCCGTTTCAAAAAGGGTGCGATAAATGAGTCGTTTATTGCTTTTTGTTTTTATACATTTGTACAGTGTTCTGCTGGAAATTATCCGTATCGTCTTATTTTTGGTGCAGAAGATTCATAAAAGAGGAGCACAATGGCATCTGCAGGAACGAACCTCTCCGCCTACCGGAGTTTTTAATAACCAGGGCGATACACTTGTCTGGATCCATGCTGCTTCGTTGGGTGAGGCAAAAGTTGTGAGTAAATTCCTTGCTGTTCTGGAGGATAAAAATCCGGATCATAAATATATTATTACCGCTATTACGGAAACCGGTGTTTCGTATCTGCGCGACTATAAATATAAAAATGATTCTGTATGTGCTGTTATGTTTATGCCCCTTGACACCGTGTCTCGTGTATACAAGTTACTTGATTATTATTCCATTTCGCGTGTATGGCTTATGGAGACTGAGATCTGGCCCGGTATGTTGTGGGCCTGCCTTAAAAAAAAGATCCCGGTTGGTATTTTTAATGCCCGAATGGAGGAGAAATCATTTAAACTGTATCATCGGTTCCGGTTGTTACTGAAACCCTTGTTTGCACGTTTCGATCTTATTCTTGCGCAGGATGAGGAGTATGCGAACCGTTTTAAAAAGATGGGTGCAAGATCTGATATAATTCATATCACCGGGAATGTTAAGTCACATATTATGATACGGCTGCCCAAATCTGAAAAAAGAAATGCAATACGTGATTCGCTGAATATTAAACCTGAAAATACGGTTATTACCGTGGGTTGTCTGCACCCGGGCGAAGCGGAAATTATTAGAGAGACTGTGGATATTTGCGGGAAAAAAGGGTTGCAGTGGCATTGGATAATTGTTCCACGTCACCTGAATAAAACACCGATTATTCTTGAGGAGCTTGGCAACGGCACGGTACATTGCCGCACTGCAGAATTATCAATAGACTGGAATGTCTGCTGTATTGAGAAAATGGGCATTTTAGAGGATATGTATATGATTGCCGATGCTGCGATTCTGGGTGGAACTTTTATTGATGTCGGTGGTCATAATATATGGGAAGCAGTGCAGTTCGGTCTGCCGGTATTTTTCGGCTCTCATTTCCATACACAGCGAGCCAGCTATGAGCGGGTACTGGAGGCAGGTACGGGTTTTTGTGTAACAAACGCGGGCGAGCTGGCGGAGGGACTCTTCTCAGTGATCCGCAAAAAACACGACCGGTTTTCTGAGGCCATGTCCCTGTTTATGCAAACAGTAAACAGAAACGCAACAGCGCTGGAGTCATATTTACCGTGAGAAAAAACAACACTAACTTTCTTGAAGGTGAAATGCCGCAGGTATTTATCATATCCGGCGATGATTTTATCGGTCGGGAGAAGGCTAAAGAAAAAATCTGTAATGCAATATACCGGCGGTATACGGAGGTTACCGAAGAACGCTTTGATTCTACAATTGAGCCCTTTGAGATTTATGCTGAGCGGATAATAACCCCATCGCTCTTTCAGTCGGTTCGATTATTCCATATTCGCCACGCACAGACATTGTCCGGCAACGAGTTAAAGCGCCTTTCAGAAATTCTGTCGGTTGATTTTCCTGAGGTGTATGTTTTTATTGAATATGAGGATAAAAAGGGGCGGAATAAAAAAGGGCAGGGAGTTGCTGACAAACTTGCTGTTAAAGAGAAGGTAAAGAAATATCCTGATAAATTTATTCATCTCACCTTTGACAAACCGCCTGATTATAAAATGGCGGAGTGGCTTACGACGCAGGTACCGGTGTTGTTTAACAGGCGCATTACCAGGACAGGTGCCGAGACTCTTATCGATTTAACCGGCTATGAACTGGATAAATTGTATTCCGAGCTGCAGAAACTAGATATTCATCTGCCTGAGAAAGCCTCGATTGACAAGGTGGCGGTAGAGCGTATAACCGGTGCATCGCGCGCCATGAGTCCCTTCGAGCTTGCCGACTCTCTTGGACGAAAGGATATGCCGCGGGTGCTTGAGATTATTGAATCTCTTTTCAGGAGCAGTTTTTATGCGCCGGCTTGTATCACTGTCATGTTTAATCATTTCTGGAAGCTTTTAAAAATCCGGGCATTTGCCGCAGAACACAAGGATCGTATTAATGCCTTCTACAGGGCTCGTTACACGGCACAAACCAGAATTGCCCATGAAATTGGAGTGGCAACAGGATTACTCCGGTCATCCGATCCGGAGAAGAAAGCATATCCGGTTATGATACTCTCGGGAATTATTGATCAGGCTAAAAGTTATTCCTCCGCACAGTTACGGAGCATATTTGAATGGCTTCTGGCTTTTGATGTTGGGGTAAAAACGGGGAAGGTACAACCGACAAAACAAGCATTCCAATTACTCTGTTACAAAATAGTACGGGTTGCTGAAATCGCAGAAGGGGATTTGATTACGTGAGATGTTTCAGCCGGGTAGAATATAACGGAACCGCCTATGCGGGCTGGCAGATACAGGATAATGAAAACACGATTCAGGCGGAGCTTCAATCTGCTTTTTCCACCGTTACGCGGGTTCCCTGCAGGATTACCGGCGCCGGGAGGACGGATGCGGGAGTGCATGCACGCGGTCAGGGAATGCATATTGATTTGCCGGAAACAGTTGATTTAAAGCAATGTGAGAATTCGGTAAATGCCGTGCTCCCCCACGATATTGGTATTTATTCACTGCAGAGGGTTAATGACTCATTTCATGCCCGGTATTGTGCAACAGAGCGCTCGTATCGGTATTATATGATTACCAGAAAGATGCCGCTTCGCAGGGATCAGGCCCTTTGGGTTGACTTCGAGGTTAATTGGGACAGTGTCAGGGAGAACATTGCCGCTCTGATGGGGAAACATGACTTTACCGCGTTTTGTGCCTCCGGTTGCAGTGTGGATAATAAAACGTGTACCATTCGGGAAGCCACTCTGATAGAAAAAAATAATGAATATATTTTTACTATAAAGGCGGATCGTTTCATCTATAAAATGGTCCGCTCTCTTGTGGGTACATTACTTGATATCGGTAGATGCAAGATAACGGATTCCATGAGTGATATTATCAAAAGTAAAGAACGAAGCCGCGTGGGTGAAACGGCGGCGGCGCACGGCCTCGTTCTGGAATATGTGACCTATCCGGAGGTACGGTAAGATGGCGAAAAACAGTGGTAGAGTGAGCGTCTATCTCCTGCTTCTTGCAATTGGGTTGATACTTGGCGGTATCATCGGAAGTGAGGTTTTTCGACGGGGCTACTTCAATAACCTTTTTCAAAAAAGAAGTACGTTTCATGATTCGACCGAGATAACTGACAGGGGGAAATCAGACGATTTAACCGATCAGAGCGGGAGTAGTGTCGCCCAGATCACTATTCCTACATCACGAAAAAATGCCATTGTTGTCGCAACACAGGCCGTGGAGCCATGTGTCGTTGGTATCGTGGTTACCCAGATACAGGTTGTAGGCTCTTCTTATTACTATGAAGATTTTTTTGATCTGTTCTTTGCTCCCAAGCTGGTGCCCCGATATCGGGAGGTGCAGAATATGGGTTCCGGATTTGTTATCAACGATGATGGACTTATTCTGACAAATAATCATGTTGTTGAGGGAGCGAAGAAATTGTATATCAATTTTCCAGACGGGCGCAAATTGGAAGGAAAAGTTATTGGCAGGGATCCTTATTCCGATCTTGCCGTAGTGAAAGCATCCGGCAGTGGCTTCAGGAGTATCACTTTCGGCAATTCAGATGATCTCATGATCGGGGAGTGGGTCATTGCAATTGGCAATCCCTTTCTCAATTTTTTTAATGATGCGCAGCCGACGGTAACTGTCGGTGTGGTGAGCGCATTAAACAGGAATTTCGCGCCGAGTGAGAATGTGTATTATCAGAATATGATTCAGACCGACGCAGCGATAAATCCGGGTAATTCAGGCGGTCCGCTGGTTAATGCGCTGGGTGAGGTGGTTGGAATAAATGCATTCATTTACACCGGTAATAAGAGAAACAGGGGTTCAATAGGTATAGGATTCGCAATTCCGATAAACATTGCCAAACGGGTGGTAAAGGAGCTGGTAAAATATGGAAGGAGGCGACCGGTATGGACCGGGATATCGGTACAGGATCTGGACCGATCCATCGCCCTTGCCCTGGGCCTGAATCATACCAATGGCGTTATTATTACTGATTTACAAAGAGGTAGTCCGGGGGTGGACGCCGGATTAAAGGTTAATGATATCATTATTCGTATGGGTGATCGACAGATTCAGTCCCATCTGGATCTCGACGGATTTTTTGTCAATTATTTTCCGGAAGATTCAGTTCCTGTTACGGTGATTCGTGCCGGAAAGAAAATAGCCCGCAATCTGGTTCTGAAAGAATTTCCCGGCTCTTAGAAAACATTACATTTTGCATAAGTACTTATTAATGTATTTTATACAAAGACATAGATAACCAGGTTACACAAATCATTCAGGGTAAAGGAAATGATATGGCCATTGGACTTAAGGAAAAGAATATTACAACGCTCATACTCGTGGTTATTATTGGCATACTTATCGGATCTTATTTAAATTCCCTTATTGGTATGATCCCAGGCGGGAATAATGTCGTTAAAACCTTTTTTACCTATAATTTTATTAATTTCGGTATCGGTTTTCCACATCCGTTTGTTATTAACCTTGACGCTATTAAGCTGCAATTCGGCATTCAGATGAAATTTAGTTTACTATCGATAATTGGCGTTTTTTTAAGTTTGTATTTTTTCCGGTGGTATAAATAGCCGATTCTTTTATAGATATAATTCTCAATAAAGAACTGTCTTATGAGAAATAACGTCGGAAAGGCGGCTGCCGGACAAATTTTCCTTATTTCAAGTTGACGTGTTGCATTGTTTACCGATGCAGTCAGGGGGAGAGATTCGTGTCTTTTTTTGATAAACCGATTAGTGAAATAACCCGACAGATTTGCACCGGTGGATTACGATGTGTGGATCTGGTCGACAGAGCGATTGAAAATATCAATATCCGTGAAAATAGCATTAATGCGTTTATTACCCTTGATTTTGACAAGGCTCGTAAACGGGCGGAAAGGCTGGATAGGCTGTCAGTTGAGGAAAAGTCCCAGAAACCGCTCATTGGTATACCGATTGCCGTAAAGGATAATATCTGTACTGTTGATTACCCCACAACATGTGCATCAGAGATGCTCAGTTCGTTCAGGCCTCCTTACAATGCATCGGTGGTAGAGGCGCTGGAACGGGCCGGCGCAATTATCATAGGTAAAACAAATCTGGATGAGTTTGCCATGGGATCGAGCACCGAGATATCCATCAGAGGAGTTACCCGTAATCCGCGTAACCCTGATTATATTTGCGGCGGATCGAGCGGCGGGAGTGCGGCTGCGGTTGCCGCTGATTTTGTTCCATGTGCGCTGGGTTCCGATACCGGTGGTTCTATCCGTCAACCGAGCAGTCATTGCGGTGTCGTGGGTTTGAAACCTACCTACGGTCGTGTTTCGCGGTACGGCCTGGTGGCCTTTGCCTCCTCTCTCGATCAGATTGGTCCACTGGCCAAGGATGTTCGTGATATCGGATTACTGCTTTCAATCATTGCCGGTAACGATGAACGTGATTCTACCTGTGCCGGAAAACCCTTTGAGAATACCGCCGATTTATATACCGGTACCGTAAAAGGAGTAACCGTCGGTGTTCCTAAGGAATATTTCGGGGAGGGCCTTTCTGAAAGTGTTCGAACCGCTATTAAGAATCTCATAGAGAAGCTGAAAGATGCCGGCGCTGAAATAGTTGATGTTTCGCTGCCGAATGTACAAAATGCTGTCGCAACCTATTATATCATTTGTACTGCTGAGGCATCATCAAATCTGGCGCGGTACGACGGGGTCAAGTACGGAATGCGTACGAAAAATCCGACTTCACTTATCGACATGTATAAGAAAACACGCCGGGAGGGATTCGGCAGAGAGGTTAAACGGCGGATTATGCTAGGCACCTATGTGCTCAGTTCCGGTTATTACGATGCTTATTATTTAAAGGCGGCAAAGGTACGTACACTTATTACGCAGGAATTTGAGCGTGCTTTTTCTCATTGTGACGCAGTGATCTCTCCTATTGCTCCGACAGCGGCATTTAAACTGGGTGAAAAATGCAATGATCCGTTGCAGATGTATTTAACTGATATCTATACGGTGTCTGCAAATCTCGCCGGCATTCCCGGTATCAGTGTACCATGCGGTGAAGATGACGGTTTGCCTATCGGCGCCCAGTTTATGGCGCCGAAATGGCGGGAAGATGTTTTATTACGGATATCATTCGCTGCGCAGAAAGCGATCGGGTATATCTAGGGCATATTACCTTATTCTACCCTGGGAAAATGGTGATACGTAAAGTGAGAGCGCTGAGAGACACTATAGTAGTAGCAAGTTGTTTGTTGGTGGTAGTTGGCTGTTTGACACCGCATGCTCGATATACGAGGCCTTCACACCAGAAAAGAGGGAGAGAGAAAGAGCCTGGAGAAACCGGGCAATCCGGAAAAGAAACGAGGTTGATTAGTACTGATGAGATTTTCGAGCATAAACTTAAAACAATTGTCGATTCTTACGTTGGCGTCCCGTATCGATACGGTGGTACCACGCGCAGGGGCATGGATTGCTCGGGATTTGTTTTCCGTGTATATAACGACCTTGGGTGTAGCAATGTTCCCCGGACTTCTTCGGCAAAGCTCTCACGTATCGGTACCCCGGTTACCCGCAGTGAGTTACGAATAGGTGATCTTGTGTTTTTCAGAAAAAGACGCCGCATTGATCATGTGGGGATATATATGGGTGATGATACCTTTGCTCATGCAAGTTCAAAGAAGGGTATAACATATACCCGGCTGGATAGTGAGTATTTTCGAAACCGTCTTGTTTGTATAAGGAGAATTGACTGATGAGTATCGCATTTCAAGGAGAACCCGGTGCATACAGTGAATTGGCTGCAAAAGAATTTTATGGTGCAAAGAAAAAATATATACCCATGACTGAATTCCCCGATGTGTACGCCGCCGTTTCTTCCGGGAAAACCAAGTATGGGATTTTGCCGATAGAGAATTCCATGGCAGGCAGCATACATCAGAATTATGATCTCCTCATGGAAGGCGACCTGTATATCGTCGGGGAAATTTATCTGAGTGTTTCCCATTACCTTATCGCCAATCAGGGTGTTTCACGACGAAAGGTCAAACGGGTCTTTTCTCATCCGCAGGCGCTGGCTCAGTGTAAGAAATATCTGCGCAAGTACCCGAAACTGGAAATCATACCGGTCTCAAATACCGCAGGTGCGGTAAGAAAAATTAAAGATGAGCACCTTGACGATGCTGCCGCGATTGCTTCAATGCAGGCGGCGATTGATTACAACATGCTGGTGCTGGCAGAGGAGATCGAGGATATTCATAATAACAGGACCCGGTTTATTCTTCTTGCAAGAAAACCGCTTCGTGTCCGTTCAAAAAAAGGTATTAAATCTTCGATTGTGTTTGCCACAAAAAATATCCCCGGCGCGCTTTTTAAAGCATTAAGCGTATTTGCGCTCAGGGATATTGACCTGTATAAAATTGAATCCCGCCCCTTTTCAGGAAGACACTTCGAGTATATGTTCTATCTCGATTTTGCAGGGAATATCAGTGATATTGTTTCGCAGAATGCGGTTAACCATCTGCAGGAAATCACAACGTATTATCGGTTTTTAGGCTCATACCAGGTGGGGTGTGTGGTGCATCCCGCGTATAAGAGCAGGTGATAGGCAAAGGTACTGAAGATAGAGAAAAAAGTATTGAAAGGACAAGCGGATTTTTTTACCAGCCCATTTTTTCCCGGATAAAAACAGTCAGTTCCGCGGCATTAAGTTTATGTTGATACACATTGGGATGTCCTTCTGCGCCGTATCCGATATCAGGATCGATTAGCGTTAATGAAAATGTGTATATATTGGAAATACCGTCGGATTTTGCATTTTCTACTATTTTATTTAGATAATTTCTCAGGATGTCCAATGAGGTAATTTGCTCGCCTGAAACCGTATCAATGACCGGGTAGCCTGGCATTGGTCCATCGAGACAGAATATTGCAGACTCCGGATAATTGTTGTGTATCCGCCGGATAAAATTCTGGTACGAGTTTATAAATGCCAATGAATCCGGGATGCCGCCTATAGTACCGAAATCATTGGCGCCAAGGTTTATGACAACCACATGGGGTGTCCATGATATAAAATTCCATGCAATGCTGCTGTCTAAAGGGCAACAGCGATTATATATTTCCGGAATCGTATTTGTTGTTGAGGAATCGCTGTTAAGATGAATACCGATGCCGGCATAACTTATAAGATGATATTCCGCATCAAGATTTCGCGCGGTTATTGCAGCGTACGAGAGATAACTGTTTTCTATTGACCCTTTGAATTTATCAGTACTTTTTCCTTCATTGCCGTACCCGCAGGTGATTGAGTTACCAATAAACTCTATTCTGCGTTCAGGAGGTTGGGGAGGTGGAAGTAGGTGAGTTCCCCTGTCAAGGAGAAATCCCAGAAATTCTCCTGTGCCGCATAATGCTTCAGTACGTTTATAGATAGTAACAGTATGAGGACCGGGAGGCAAATTCTTTGCAATCTCAAAAATGGAATCTTTTACAGTCGCTTTAATAACCTTCGGCTCCCTGTCATCGATAAAAATATTGTAATAATTGGCATTATATTTTGAATTAATTGCCATTTCCGGTACGGGAACCTGGCGAAGAAGCATACCGCAATACGTTCCTTCAAAGCTTGCTGTAATTGATATGCCCGGCCATGCAAACGATACATTTTCCGAATCACTGAAGTCGAATCGTCCGGTATATACTATGTTTGAATCCGTTACCGGTATGGTATCAACATCTCTCAGAAATGAGACCTTTAATGAATGGTTTGCCGTTACATGTGGGAAGCTGACCGATGTAACCGCACCGACTGACGAATCGTCTATTATTACATTGTGGAGGATATAATTTGAATCAGGCGTAATAATAAAGGATATACTGTCGCCGGACTGAATCTCTATATAACCGTCCGGGTATATGGTTCCCTCGCCCTTTACTATTTTGGGGCAAATAGTGTATACGTCTCTTTCAAATGTAGCATGGATTGAGTGGTCCGAAGATACATTTTCGAAGATGTATGAATCTACAGCGCCAATCGATTTATCATCTACATACACGTTTGCGATTCGGTGTTTCGGATCAGGAATAATCGAATAGGTCAGATTTTCTCCAACCTTTATTGAAGTAGGACCATAAGGAACAATAGAGCCGTTTCTTCCGGAGGTCGCCGAGATGGTAACCAAGGTCTGTTCCGGGAGTGTACAGAGTACCGAAAGGATTGTACAACTTATTAAAAATAAACGAGTTAGTAATATTTTTGAAACGTATATACTTTCATACGACATAACGATAAATCATATCTCTCTATAATTTAATAACATTATTAATATAAACCAATTTATGCCAATAAGTCATGATTTCTTTTTAAAGTTTAAAATAGTTATAGTTCGTCAAGAGAATTCTTCATGTGGATTTTTCCATATATATCCCTCTTGATGAACAGTGAGTAACTCTTTGTATTTGCTTGAATTACATTAGATAAGGCCGGTTTTTTCTTTTTCCCCCTGGTGACAAAATTTATAAAATATTGAGGTCGAATAATTTTTCGTAATTCCGTTAATGCCTGTTCAGTAAACAAAGGGGTTATGACTATATCAAATTTTTCCCTGAACAATTTCAGCTTGTTGGTGTCCGGTTCTGAATTCAAAAACTTCGTATTTGTTAAAAACATGATTTCAATGCCGCTGTAGGAAAGATGTATTGTCGGAATAGTGTCGGAAAAGGGGTAGACATAACCGACTGTCAGTCTCTTCATAACGGTGATATTGTTAGTATATGCGGGCGTTGGCCATTTTTCAGGTAAAAGAACAGTTGTATCTTCGGAACCGTTCAAAGATTTTTCTTTCAGTATACACCAGTAAGCAGGAGGTACCTTAATATATTCAGAAATATTTTCGGGTTTATTTATTGTGACTAACATCTCCGTCTGAGGGATAGTAACAGGTAAATCATTCTTACTATGAGTACCAGGAATCGGCAGAAGGAAAACCAATATCGTTTGTTTCTTGTCTCCGATTTTGGTAAAACAGTGAATGTATATTGCCTTATTGCCCCTGCCGCTGATCTCGATGCAGGGGCGCGGTGCAAACGGGTTATTGTATTGCTGCTTTGCATACCAGGTAACGAGAGCGGTTATAATCAGCAAAAAAATCAGTTTTATTTTATACCCGGCACTGAAACGATATGGTGTCTGATTCCGCCGATACTGTTTTCTGTTTTCCTCATCCCTGTTTTTAAATCGATAAATAATGAGTGACTCCCTTTCCGAGTGGAGATATTATATTGTATAAGGTTATTGTAAAAGTTTCATATCGCCCCCAAAATCCCCGCTTCGAACAGGTGACACAGTCAGCATGTCGAACTGCTCAGTGCGCCGCAGGAGGAGGAACTTATGAGGACTTTTAACTATTGTAAAGCGACTTTTTTGTAATTACATTTATAAAAATACTTTTTTCCGGGAGCTTTTTTTTATAAATCTGATCTAATGAAATGGTGATTGATTAAGATGGTTGAATTTTTAGATAAAAAGATGATAAAATGTTATAGAATGGAGTGAATATGGATTCTCGTGTTGTTTATCGTTTGAGTGTTGTTGTCCTTATTATTGCTTCTTTTTACAGTGGATACTGTAAGGATGCACATGACGGAAAAGATGAAAAGGGACATACGTCGAGTGATTCGAAGGTTACCTACCTTGATAGTCTTAATAAAGGCAGGGAGCTGGTTTTATCGGATAATGATATCGTTTCACTTTCGCAATCAGTGGAGAGTACCATTCCTAAGGGGAAGAAAGAGATTTCCGAGGGTTACCGTATTCAATTGATGGCGTCGAGTTCGGGAGAGACAGTTCGGGCCAGAAAAAAGATGATAGAAAATGAACTCCGTCTGAAGGTATATATCATATTTGATGAACCATACTATAAAGTATATGTCGGCGATTATAAAACCCGTCGAGATGCGGAGAGCGCGCTCAATGAGATAAAGCAGTCAGGATATCCTGATGCATGGATTGTCAAATCAAAAGTATTTATTGATGAATAGACTAACATTTTCACAACTGCGTACTTTATCCCATACAGTCTTGCCGGGTTTCGTTACCCTCATATATTTTGCCTGGACAGGAGCGGAATCACATGCAGCAGAGACTGACAGCACGGATATTCCCGCGGTGGAGGAGGCGGTATTACATTGTGATACAAACGGCTTGCTTAAGGAATTGGCCGGCAAAGCCTGCCCCAATTACTCGGACAGATATAACAATACTCTATTAATGAAAGCTGCCTTTAAAGGATGTGAAAATTGCGTTAAGATTCTTCTGAAGTATGGTGCTGCGGTTGATAAAAGAAACAAGTACGGTGAGACGGCTCTGTATCTTGCCGTCGCCCACAAACACTCCTCTATTGTCAGAGGGCTTCTGGAGGCCGGAGCGGATCCCAATATACGATACAGTGGGGGAAAATATCTGTTGCTTGAGGCAGTTGACAGATGCGACAAGTCGCTGGTGGAGATGCTCGTCGAACATAACGCCGATATTTATGTCGCCGACCTTAACGGGATGGACGCTTTAATGTATGCCGTTGAAAACAGGTGCCTGCCTGTTTTGCAATATCTCCTTTATGCGGGATGCGATATCTTTGCGGTAGATTCACTGGGTGAAACGGCCTTTTTGAAAGCTGTCCGGCTCGACCACATGCCCTCAATAGAAATGTTGCTTAGCCATGGCGTTGATATTAATCAGGTTAATTTTAAAGGGGAGTCGCCCTTATTATATGCAGTATTAAACAGAAACAAGCGGGCAGTAAAACTGTTGATCGAAGCGAATGCTGATGTCAATATTGAGGATTCGCAAGGAAGGACACCGCTTAATACCGCCATTCGCAAGGGACATGAAACTATAGAAAAGATGCTTCTGGAAAAAGAGCCGGATGGATATACGCCCCTGATGGCCGCCGCACGAAGAGGTGACCTTGAAGAGGTAAGAAGATTGTTTTCTGAAACGCGTCCCGATGTAAATGCAAGAAACGATTACGGCAGTACGCCTCTCATTATTGCTGCGGCTAAAGGACACACTGCTATTGTTGAAGAGCTTATTTTCCGGGGTTCTGATTTAAATGCGATGAACAGTATTTTCGGTTCGGCCCTCATGTATGCTTCAGCCGGAGGACACCTTGAAACAATACAGGCGCTCATTGATGCCGGTGCAGACATCACATTGAAAAATCAGAGAGGTCTCACCGCATTCTATTATGCAAAGCGATACCGTCACAGGAAAGCAGTGCTCCTGCTTCTTGAAGCAGGGGCAATAAAATAGCCTGATACGTTCATACCGTTTTGTATCACCCAAATCACTAAAATACGACGCGCTACGATTAAAAAATATTCCCTCTGTGAATGTAGTTATTTTATACTGAATATTTTATAAGGTAGTGTTGCAGTGCGTTCGGAAATGGAGAAGAGAGTATGCCTGAATTTATCACGCAAGAATTAAAACAGCATATTGAGAAAAGGAAATGGTCTGATCTCAAAGAGCGCCTGGTAAATCTTCCTGCACCGGAAATTCCCGAAGTATTGTTTATGGCGGAAAAGCATGATCGTGTCTTAATATTCCGCTCGCTATCACGGCATAAGTCGGCTGAGGTATTTGCCAACCTTGAGCCTGAGCAGCAGGATGCACTGCTGCATGATCTTACAGATGTTGAAACCCGCCAGTTGCTCAGTACGCTGCCACCGGATGATCGTACCGCGCTTCTTGAGGAGTTACCGGCGCCGGTGACCCGGCGGCTGCTTGGTCTGTTAAGCTCTTCCGACCTCCAGGAAGCACGACAGCTGCTTGGGTATCCCGAAGAAAGTGTGGGACGGCTTATGACACCCGACTATGTTGAAGTATATCCGGACTGGACTGTCGGGAAAGCGCTTGAGCATATCCGGTTCAAGGGAAAAGACAGCGAGACAATAAACATGGTATATGTTATTGATAAGGCGGGAAAACTGCTGGACGACATCAGGCTCAGGCGTATAATCTTATCAGATCCTGATAAAACACTTGAAGAGCTGATGGACAGGACCTTTGCCTCACTATCCGCTTTTGATGACCGAGAGGAAGCGGTAACCATGATGCAGCGGTACGATCTGGCGGCATTACCGGTGGTTGATTCCGACGGGGAGCTCATCGGAATAGTGACCTTTGATGATGTGATGGATGTCGCTGAAGAGGAGGCTACTGAGGATATTCATAAATCCGCATCTGTTGCCCCGTTGAAAATGAGTTATCATCGAGCCGGGGTTTTCAATCTCTATAATAAACGCGCGAGGTGGCTGGTTATTCTCGTTTTATTGAACCTTGCATCTGCTGCTGTTATAGGGATATTCGAGGAAAAACTGGCAGGGACTATAGCACTTCTCTTTTTTATACCCATCCTTATCGGCAGTGGTGGTAATGCGGGGTCACAGGCGTCAACACTGGTTATCCGGGCCCTGGTAACCGGTGATATTAAACTTGATCAGTGGTTTCAGACAATCGGTAAAGAACTACTGGTTGGATTGCTTCTTGGATTGACCTTGGGGATGCTTGGTGGTATACTGGGTTTCCTGCGGGGTGATTTTCACTGGCAACTGTCTGTTGTTGTCGGAACCTCCATGCTGTCAATTGTCGTAGTCGGAAATCTGGTCGGAATGATCCTGCCTTTTATTCTGGCAAAGGTGAATATTGATCCCGCCGTTGCCAGCGGTCCGCTTATTACAACCATTGCCGACGCCACCGGACTGTTTATTTATTTTTCAATTGCGTCGGCGATTATCGGCTGGTGATGATTTTAGTTTTTATGTACTGTCAACGAGTGGGTAATGATTTTTTTATCCGGAATTCGTGCAGGTATCTCATTGGTAATACAAACATTCCCCTTAATGACTACCCTTTTGCCGAATTGAACGTTGCCCTCCACCCGTAAGGATGAGCATTCTATGAGAGACGGCGGTTGCGGATAGAAATTCTTTTTAAGTTGCCTGTATGTCTTATAGAATCTCGGATCCAGATTAATGGTGATCGGTGGGAGTTTCCGCTCGGGGTTGGGAAAAATACAAAAGGTTTTTCGATCAAGGATATAGCAGTCGGACCAGAGTGCAAGCAGATCGTTGGTGTTTTTAACGGGGATGAATCTCTCTTTAGGAATGATTACCGCCTCGGAATTTTTAAAGTGCTCTATTAAGGCACCCATTGCCGTTTCCAGTTGAACTACTTTTGGCGTCGTCTCATCATTCGGATCAAGCGTTTTTTCGTTTGCAATCAACGGCAGGTTGATTATGTTTTTATTCTTTCTTAACAATTGGTTCAGGTGTACGAGGTTGACCCAGATGGTGTTCGAGTTGAAATAACGGTGTAAGGTAATATTTTCAAATGCAGGTATATCATCTTTGTGCACCTGTGCGCGCTCACGCAGAAGTATTTGCCCGTTCTTTCTACATGCTAAATGCCCGCCTTTTTTATCCATTTCTGTTCTTTTTATTATTTCCATCATAAAAGGGAAATCGTTTTGGGCGAAATAACCCAGGAGCCGTGGATCCAATGTGGCGCCCAGATTGTCAATGTTGGAAATGAATAAGTACTTAATGTTCCTTTTTAGAAGGGTATTCATGATATCCGAGGTGATCAACGCCAGATAGATGTCACCGTGACCCGGCGGATTCCATTCAAGCTTTCGGTTTTTATTGTAGCGTGCAGGTTTATTGAAATCCTCAGGTTTTTTGTCTTTGTCCCGAAGAATTTTAGGGTATTTATGTTGCATGAACGTAAAAGGTAAGAATTCCGGATAGTGTTTTTTCAGATATTTCTTCGTTTCATTTTCGGTATTGAAGCTATTCATCAGATAGAGAGGGATATGCTGGTGATATTTTTTATTTATCAGCTTAATCTGGCGGATGGCGATATCCAGGAAGGTAAGTTTTTTATCGACGGGGATAAGACATTTCGGTCCGTCAAGGCCCATACTGGTTCCCAGTCCACCGTTTAATTTAAAGACGGCGGTCTGCGCAAGAACATCATTTCCATAGTCAGTATATGCTGAGAGATCTTCGAGCCTCTTCAGTCTGTTTTCTTTTAACGGCAATATTTCAGATTCACGAATAAATTCGTTCTTTCCACTTAAAAGCTGACGGTAATATTTTTCAAAGACTCTGATAACAAGAGGATTAATCCCCGCATTTTTCATTTTGCGTCTAAAAAGTTCAATATGATTGGTTGATTCCATATTTTCACCCTCTTAATAATTGATTGGAAATTTCATAACGAACAAGGCAAGATACAAATAGATGGCATAAATGGCAAGGAGTATCGCTCCTTTGACACGGTTTAGTGAATAATTGATACGGAGCATTAACAGCATGGTACCGACAACGACAAACATGGCAGGAAACATGAACCAGGTCTCTTTTAGCCCGAGAACCAGGGGATTTGCTATGGCTGATGCACCGGCTACCCAGCAGATATTCATGATATCCGCACCGATAATATTACCTACGGCAATGGCGCCGTGCCTTTTCCGGGCGGCGATCACGCAGGTTGCAACTTCCGGAATGGAGGTGCCGAAGGCGACAATGGTTAAGGCAATAATTGATTCGGGTATGTGAAAGGCGTAGGCTATGGATGTTGCCGATACGACAATAAGTTTACTAGAAAGAATTATCCCGGATAAACTTATGATAAAGAACATCGAAAGCTTCACTGTAGAAGATGGCTCACGCTGCAGTAATTCTTCTTCAATATCACCCTGCAGCTTTCCCTGTTTATGCTGCCGGTATAACAGGATGATATATCCGATGAAAAGACTGACAAGAACGATTCCCTCCCATCTGTTCAATGTATTGTCAAACAGTACGAACAGGAAGGAGATACACTCGATTCCCAGCAAGAAAATGCCGGATGTTTTAAATATCCTCCTTGAGATGACGATAGGTGAAGCTGCCGCCAGCCCCGCTAGCGCGAGTGCCAGTCCGTCGTCACAGATTACCGAACCGATTGCATTTCCCAGCGCCATCTCCGGTTGGCCGCTCAGCGCGGACATGAGTGATACCGCCAGTTCCGGGGCAGTCGTGGCAAACGATACGAGTACTATACCGATAACCAGCTTGGGTACTTTAAATTTGGCAGCGATTTCCACGGATGAATCAACAAACAGATCGGCGCATTTGGCAAGAATGATAAATGCAAGAACAAGCGCTGTGAAGGAAAACGCCAAATTCGTTTCTATAAGGCTAATCAGTGCGTAGTACAGGTTTACTAACACCATGGCTGACCGCAGTTAAGATTAAAATATCAATGCATGCAAAAGTGTAATTATCGACATAAAATATGT
>Ga0190359_1000755_pt1 | contig 21519 bp, 15 predicted proteins | sample 48721823_MG_FD_161269 | JGI IMG/M metagenome (GOLD analysis project Ga0190359, IMG submission 161269) | Hydrothermal vent microbial mat bacterial communities from Southern Trench, Guaymas Basin, Mexico - 4872-18-2-3_MG | ecosystem: Environmental > Aquatic > Marine > Hydrothermal vents >... | reverse complement strand
CCTCCCACCTGCCAGCGATCGTCCGCCAGCAGCAGCCCCACGTCGCGAAAGCCGACACCCAGGGCCAGGCCGTCGGGGAAGTCGTAGTCCAGGTCCAGGTCGAGCCCCGTCCCCCAACCGCGCCGGCCCAGGTTGATGATCAGCTGGTAACGCCCCGGCGGCGGCAGCAAGCCGTCCGCCCCGCTGCCGGTCAGATCGATCTGGGGACCATGGTGCCGGACATCGCGGCACTTGACCAGCCGGTAGGTGGCCGGGGTCACGCCGTAGCGGCGACTCAGCCTCTTGAGCTGGCGTACCAGGTGGGGCTTGTTGAAAACGTGCCGGGGCAGGGAGATGCCCAGCTTCATGCGCAGGGTCTTGTAGGTACCGGCCCCCAGGAAGATGATCTTGTCCAGGCGTCCCTCGTCCACCTCCACCACGATGCGCCCCTCCTCGGCGCGGGCCCGCACCAGGGCCAGCAGGTAGCCCGAGCGTACCAGGAAGGTCTTGATCTGCCGGGCCACCAGCCGGGCCGTCCCGGCGTCGGCCCGGGCCTGCCGGGGAAGGTCGAGAATGGCCCGGTAGACGTCGTCGATGATGACGCTGTTGCCGCGGATGACCACCTGCGACGGCGACAGGGCCTGAGCCGGAAGCGGCCGGGCCAGGAGCGTCAACGCCAGCAGCAATCCCGGCCAGCGCCAGTCGGTGAGCCGGGAAACCGCCCGCGTTACCGTTCCCGCCAAGGCCTGCCCCTGTCGCCGTCTAGAGGATGTCGAAGGTGAAGCGCAGCATCACCCGCTGCTCGAACTGCAGGTTGTCGCTGAGCTGCTTGTCGTAGTCGAGGCGCACCACGTAGGCCAGGGAAGCAAAGGAGACGATGCGGAAGCTGATGGTGTTTTTCCAGTTCACCGCCGGGGTGCGACTGCCAGTGGTGACCCAGAAGGGGATCAGCGTCTCCAACTCGGTGTCGATCATGAGCCAGCGGGAGATGCGCGCCGAACCGATCAGGGTCGACTCCAGCCCCAGCAACTTGCTGGAAGATACCCGCTGGAAGCAATTTGCCTCCAGGCAAGTGTCGTTGTCGTCACCCTCGCGGTAGGAACGGGGCCGCAGCAAGGAACGCACGAAGTACTGCCGGCCGCCGAACCCCAGCCGCAGGTGAATATCCAACACCTGCCAGGGTACCAGGTCGAAAGACACCCCGGCCCCTTCCTTGAGTTCCAGAGGATCGAAGGAATCGGCCAGGCGCAGTTCCCAGGTGGAATCGGCCGCCGGGGGAATGCGTCTTTCCACCTCGTCACCGTCGGCATCGAGGATGACGATGTCCTTTTCCATTTCCGGCAGGGTGCGCTCGAACGTCTGCCAGCCCGGAAACAGGTTGGTATCCAGGCCGAAACGCACGTAGGGCCCCAGCCAGGACAGCAGCCGGTAGGTGTAGATGGCGTCGAGGTTGACCTCGTCGTTGGTCTTCTGCCGCCAGTCCATGAAGTTCTGGCCGGGCTGCACCGTCTGGCCCTCGTCCACCTGCAGGCGGGCATAGATGGAGTGGTCGGGGTTGAGATAGCGTACCGACCAGTCCACGTAGGCATTGACGGTGATGGTGTTGCCGAACTGGCGCCCCACCACGTTGTCGGCCCGATTCCAGGAAAGATCGCCGCCCATCACCAGGCCCAGGCGCCAGTTGCGGATCTCGGTCTTGCCCTCCCCGCGATCGATCACGCCTCCACCCAGGAAACTGCCATCCTCTTCGTTGATGACCAGCACGAAGTTGATCAACTCGCCGGGCAACAACCTGACGGTGAGGAAGTCGGTGCGGGCCCGTACCGTCTCGCCGGCCTTGACCAGCATGTAGCGGCCGGGCTTGAGCAGCCAGGTGCGCAGGGTCTCGCCGCGGGACTCGTCGGCCCCCAGTCCCAGGCCATAGTCCTCGCCGTCGGGAAGGGTGAACAACTCGTAGTAGCCGCGAAACTGCATGCCGTGCCGGTCCACCACCCGGACCAGCAGGCCCGCCCAGTCCGGTTGCACCAGCACGCAATGACCCTCGAACACCTCCACCGGGTGGGCGATCATCTGCGACTCCACCCCGGAACCTACCAGCACCTGGTAGCGACCGGGGGGCAGGAAGGTCTTCCTGCCCATGGGGGTGCGTGCCTTGACCTCGCCCCGCTCGTTCACCACCACGTAGGGAGGCTCGGCGGCCGGATCGGTCATGGCGGGGACGAAGACGGCGCCCCGGTTGACGGGGATCAAATCGGCGTCCATCTCCATCTGCACCCGGGGCGGCGGCAGTTGCCAGCCCGGCAGGTCATCACAGGAACGGGAACGGTCGGGTTCCTGGCCCCAGGCCATCCCGGCCAGCAGCAGCATGCCGGCCAGCGGCAGGTTCACGCGGCGGGTCGTCACGACCGCCTTCCTTCCTCCCCCGCCTTCCCCAGCACCCCGGCCAGTTGCTTGACCACCAGTTGCATCTGCTCCTCCAGCAGTTCACTCAGGGCCTTGACCACGTATACCGGGGCCTTGTTGTAGACCCTCTTCTTGACGTCGATACCCCGAGACCAGATCACCCGCTCGGAACGATAGCGGGTCAGGTGCAGGTTCAAGGCCAGGTGGGCGTACCACTCGTCGCCGCTATCCAGTTCCTCGATGGCCAGGATCTCACCGCTGAGTTCGTAATCCGGGGCCTCGTCGGGGAAATCACTGCCCACCCGATCGAATACCCGGCTGTGGCGCAGGTGGCGGACGACCAGGTCGGTGATCATCTTCTGGGGCTTGGTGGCCCACTTCATGAAGTTGTAGTACTGGAACTCGTAGGGAGAGTAGCGATAGACGATGCGCTCGGTGTCGTAGGCGGGACCTATGTCGAAGGGCCTGACCCGCAACGTCCCGCTGCGCCGGGCGGGAGGCTGTCCCGGCAACAAGCTGTAGGCCATGGTGAAGTAGTGGTTCTCCGGTACCGGGCTGCAGGCGCCTCCCAGCAGTAGCAGCACGAGTGCCAGGGTGTACGGCGGCAGGCCGCCCCGCCGGCTCGTCACCCGCTTGCAGGAAATTTCTTTCACGGTAGAACCCTTTCCCGCCGTTCGCGTTGACGCAGCAACAGTGAAGGATCTTCGCGGATGATCCTGGAAAAGTCACGCAGGTTCTCGGCCGTCTCCGCCAGCAGGCGCGCCGAGGCGCGCAGGTCCTCCCGGGAACGCGCCACCAGGAGATCCACGCGTTCGACCATGGTCTCGGTACGTCCCAGCAGGCGCCGCAGCAGCTTGATCACCTCGCCGAACTCGGCGTCGCTGGCCCGGCGGCGAATGTCGCCCAGGGCGCCGCGGGCCTCGTCCAGGACCGCGGCCACTTTCCGGGAGTCGAGCACGCGCTCGGCCGCCCGGCGCACGCCCGCCACCGCCTCGCGGGTCTCGCGCAACAGCAGGCGCGCCTCCTCCAGGGTGGCCGCCAGGCGAGTGGCGGCGCTGGCGCTGGCCTTGATCAGGTTGTCCAGGGTCGTGGAATTGCGCTTGAGCAGGTCCTCCAGCGAACCCGCCAGGGCCCCGCTCCTCTCCAGCAGGTCGGTCACCAGGGCCTGGTTGGACTTGTCGCTCAGCGCCAGCAGCTGGTTGATCAGCATCTCCGTCTTCAGGGCCAGGGTCTCGGCCTTGCCGGTGAGCTTGTCCACCACCGACTTGCCCGCCGGGATCTCACCGCCCGGATCCAGGTTCTCCGCTTCCGAGGTTCCTCCCACCAGTTCGATGAATTTCAAGCCGGTGATGCCCTGCACGCTGAGAATGGCCCGGGCATTGCTCTTCACCGGTGTTCCCGCCTGCAGGGATACCGTCACCAGGCTGCGGCTGACCATCTCCGGATCGATACGAATCGACTCCACCCGTCCCACGCGCACTCCGTTGTACTTGACCGGCGCCCCCACCTCCAACCCGGACACCGAGATGTCGTAGCGCACGTAGTAACGGTCGCGGTCGCTGAACAGCGAGGAGCCGATCACCGAGACCAGCAAGGAGATGAAGATGGCCAGGGCCGCCACCACGAAGAACCCCAGCCGCACTCTCTGCGACCTGGTTATCATCGGCGCTCCTCCCTTCCTGTCGTCTCGCCGGACCCGAAACGCTCCAGCAGGGTCTTGCCCTGGCCGGCCGCCGGGCGGGCCCGGCGAGAAAAGAAGTCCCTGACCACCGCCAGGGAACTGGCATGAGCCTGCTGCAGGCTGCCATCGAAGGCCAGCCGGCCGTCTGCCAGCAAAACCACCCGATCGGCAATGGTCTCGATGCTGCCCACCTCGTGAGTGACCACCACCAGGGTCATGCCCAGGGCCTCGCGCAGCGACAGCAGCAACCGGTCCATGCCGGCGGCGGTGACCGGGTCGAGCCCGGCGGTGGGTTCGTCGCACAGCAGCAGCTGGGGATCCATGGCCAGGGCCCGGGCCAGGGCCGCGCGCTTGCGCATGCCCCCCGACAGCTCCGGCGGCGTCTTGTTCCAGTGGGCCTCCAGGCCCACCTGGGCCAGCTTCATGCGCACCAGCTGCTGCACCGCCCCGTCGCTGAGCCGGCTGAACTGGCGAATGGGCAGGGCCACGTTCTCGGCCACCGTCAGCGAGTTGATCAGCGCCCCGCCCTGAAACAGCAGGCCCGTCTGCTGGCGCAGGGCGGCCAGCCGGTTCTCGTCCAGGCGGGCCAGGTCCTGGCCCAGCAAGCTGATGCGACCGCGCCGGGGCGACAGCAGGCCGATGGCCCCGCGCAGCAGGGTGCTCTTGCCGCAGCCGGAAGCCCCGGCTATGACGGTAACCTGCCCGGCGTTGATCTCCAGGTTGATATCACGCAGGACGGCCTCGTCGTTGTATCCCAGCCAGACCTCAGCGAACTTCAACACCGTGTCCATCGGCCGCCTCACAGGTACAAGGCCAGGCTGAAGATGCAGTCGGCGATTATCACCGAGAAGATCGCCAGCACCACCGACCTGGTGGTGGACAGTCCCACCGCCTCGGCGCCGCCCCGGGTACGCAGGCCGCAGTGGGCCGCGATGAGCAGGATCAGCCAACCGAAGACCACGCTCTTCATCAAGCCGCTGCCGATATCGGTGGGACGGATGGCCCCCAGTGCCTGGTGCAGGAACGGCTGCGGCGGCACGCCCAGCGACAGGGCGGCGATTACCAGGCCACCGAATATGCCGAAAGCCACGCCGACGAAGGTGAGCAACGGCTGGGTAAGGGTGACGGCGTACATCTTGGGCACCACCAGGAAACGCACCGGTACGAAACCCATGGCCAGCAGGGCATCGATCTCTTCGGTGACCCGCATGGTAGCGATCTCGGCGGCGATGGCCGAGCCCGAGCGCCCGGCCACTATCACCGCGGTCAGTATCGGTCCCAGTTCCCTGACCATGGCCACGGCCACCAGGTCGGCCACGTAGATGTTGGCCCCGAAGCGGCGCAACTGGTGCGCCGACAGCAGGGCCATGGTCAGGCCGATGAGAAAGGAAAGCAGGGAGATGATGCCGAAGGCGTTGGAACCGAGCAGGATTGACTGGCGCATCATCTCGCCCCGCGGAGCTCCCCGTCCCCCCAGGAAAGGTCCCAGCACCGCCCAGTAGAAGGTGTCGACCAACAGCAGGAACATGGCCTTCCACTCCTGCAACACCTGCCAGGCTCCCTGGCCCGTCCTCTCCAGCAGGCCGGCACGAAGCACTTGCCAGTCGCCACCCTCTTCGGCGGTGCGGAACAGCGACAGGGTGCGCCGGGCCGGTTCGCTGACCTTGACCAGTTCCAGGCGCACCCCCCGCCGGCCGGCCTGCCGCTGCGCCTCGGTCAGAACCGCCACCCCGGCGCTGTCCAAAAACTCCAGCTCTCCCAGGTCCAGCCCCACCGGCCGCCCATCGGTGGGCAGCCAGGCCTGCAACCAGTCGTAGACGGCCGGGGCTGAATGGCGGTCGAGCCGCCCCCGCAGCTTGAGCCGGGGCTGCCCGCCCTCCTGGTAGCGCTCCACCGCCGCGTGCAGTGGCTTGGACATGCGACATTTCTAGCACGCGCCGGCAACGGTGGTCAAAAGAAGGACCGGCCGGGATCATTCCAGCGGCACCACGCGCCGGCTGGTGGCGGAGCCGAAGAACTCCGCCAGCTCGTCGAAGACATCCTCGGCCGGTCCCACCAGCCGCCGGGCCGGGGGCAGGCTGGCCAGGAACTCCCGCCCGTAGGAACGCTCCAGCACCCGCCGGTCGAGCAGGGTCACCACCCCGCGATCGCCGCGACTGCGAATGAGACGGCCGAATCCCTGCTTTAACCGCAGCACCGCCCGGGGCAGGGAAAAGTGCCGGAAGGCGCTCAGCCCCCGGGCCTCCAGCCGTTCCCCGCGCGCTTCGATGAGCGGCTCGCCGGGTACATCGAAGGGCAGCCGGGTAATCACCACGTGCCGCAGCGCCGGGCCCACCACGTCGATGCCCCGCCAGAAGCTGTCCACTCCGAACAACACCACTCCGCCTCCCTGGCGCAAGCGTTCGAGCAGCTCGTCGCGCCGGGCCTGTCCCTGCACCAGCAGCTGCAGGCCCAGCTCCCCCAGCCGTCCGGCCACCCGCTCGGCCACCCGGCGCATGGTGCCCCAGGAGGTGTACAGCACCAGCGCCGCGCCGCCGCTGACCGCCACCGCCTGCACCACGGCATCGGCCAGGGCCTGCTCGTAACCGGGCTGGCCCGGGGGGATCAGGTCGGCCGGGATGGCCAGGCGGGCCTGCTCCCGGTAGGTGAAGGGACTTTCCACCACCAGCTCGACCAGCCGCTGCGGCGGCAAGCCGTCCAGTCCCAGGCGCTCGTGGAAAAACTCGAAATCCCCGCCCACCGTCAAGGTGGCCGAGGTCAGTACCACCGCCTCCATGTTCTCGAACAGCACCTGCCGGAAAAGCGGCGCCAGTTCCACCGGGGCCGCGTGCAGGCTGGCCTGGCCGCCGCGCTGGCTTTCCGCCCAGCGCACCTGCTCGTCGGCCTCGCGGGAAAAGACCAGGTCGGTGTGCTCGGCCAGCAGGCGGGCCCGTTCCACCCAGGCCAGCGCCTCGGCGGACACCGACTCCTCCTGGCCGAGCTCTCCCAGCCGCTCCACCAGCAGGGCCACCTGCCCTGCCAGCTGGCGCAGGCGGTCGGCGGCCTCGCGCAGGCTGGAGTCCACCTCTGCCGGGTAATCGTCGCCGCTGAGCCTGTCCAGGCGCAGCTTGCTCTCCGTGCCCTGCTGCCGGCGCTCCTGCAGCAGCTGCCCCAGTTGCTCGAGGCCCCGCCGGTAGGCCTGTTCCACCTCCCGGGCCTGCTGCTGCAACTCGCCGGTGGACTGGCGCAGGCGCTGGGCCCGCCCTCCCGCCAGGGCCCCGCCCAGGCTCTCGATCTCCCGGGCCAGGTCGTCGAGCAGGCCCGCCCGGCCGCGCCGGCCCGCCAGCCGTCCCAGCAGGCGCGCCATCCCCCGGGCGGTGATGCGCACTCCGAAAAATGAACTGGCGGCATCTTCCAGCTCGTGGGCCTCGTCCACCACCAGGTGCCCGAAGGAGGGAAGCACGGCGCGTTTCTCCCAGTTGCCGGAGTCCAGGCGTACGGCCAGGTCGGCCAGCAACAGGTGATGGTTGACCACCAGCAGCTGGGCCCGCTCGGCCCGGGCCCGGGCCCGGGCGAAGAAGCACTCGCCCCGGCGCGGGCAGCGCATTCCCAGGCAGGCATCGGCATCCGAGCTCACCCGCTCCCACAGCTCCTCGTCCACCCGGAAGTCCAGAGAGGCCAGCGAACCGTCGTCGCTGTTTTCGGCCCAGCTCACCAGGCGGGCCAGCTGCTCGCCGTCCGCGGGTCCCTGGCTTACGTGCAGGCGGCGCCAGGCATCCGCCAGGCGCCGGCGGCACAAGTAGTTGCCGCGTCCCTTGACCAGCTCGAAGCGCAGCGACCGGCCCAGCAGCCGGCCCACCAACGGCAGGTCCTTGCCCACCAGTTGTTCCTGCAGGTTGATGGTGGCCGAAGAGATGACCACCCGCCGGCCCCGGGCCAGGGCGAAGGCGGCGGCGGGGATTCCGTAGGCCAGGCTCTTGCCCACCCCGGTGCCCGCCTCCACGGCCAGTACGCCGCCCCGCTCGAGCAGGCGGCAGACCTGCTCGAGCATACGCACCTGGCCGGGGCGCTGCTCGTAGCCGTCCAGCAAGCGGCTCAGCCTCCCGCCGGGCTGCAGCAACTCCGCCAGCTTCCCGGGAACGATCCCTTCCCCGCCGTTTCCTTCCGGCGCAGGCTGCCTGCCGTCTTCCCTGCCTATGGCTCCACCCTCCGAATCCAACGCGCCGCCCAGTAGGCCAGCCGGAAATCCGGGCCGGGATACAGGTTGGGCCCGTCGCTGCCACCGTTGGGCTGGTAGGGGCTGGAGCGCCAGTAGTAGTTGCTGGGAGGCCGCAACCGCATGGGCAGCGGTTCGGCCACCAGCAGGGCGCCGCCCCGGCCCACCTCGCCGAGCACCGTCAGCACCGTCTGGCCGTCCTCGGCCAGGCAGCTGCCCGCCGCTATCTCCTGGGCGTCGCAGTTTTCCCGGGCGAATTCCCAGAAGGGAGGCCGGGGAAACTCCTGCAGGGTCTGGCGCATCCTCGCCAGCAAGGCCTCGTCGGGTACCTGCGTACAGGCCTGGCCGGCGGCGGCCCGGCAACGGCCGGCCACGGTGACCAGGTCGTAAAAGGCGTTGCCGAACTGGGCCGGCTGGAACTCCTTGCCGGGGGTGTCGAACAACTGCACTTCCAGGGCCTGGAGCACGTCGTCGCGGGCGCTCTCTTCGCGGCGCAGGTGGCGCAACGCCAGCCAGGCGCCCGCGAAGGCCATGTTGTAGTTGGAGAAGTTGGTGACGTTGTCGAGGTTGAGAACGATGGAGTTTTCCCTGGCGATGACGGCGAGCCGGCGGCGGTGGATGAGCTCGTCGTAAAGGTAGTCGTCGAGCCCGGCATCGTCGACGATATCGGCCAGGGCGGCCATGATGCCCAGGGCCATGATGGCGTGGAAGCCGTTTCTGATCCCGTCGATGTACAGGCGATCCAGGTTGTTCTCGTTCAGGTAGCCGTGGTAGGTGGTGCGCCCGTCGGCATCGAGCAGCTCCAGGTCATAGCCGTTGGGGCGCACCGTGCGCAGGTTGTCGGCCAGGGCCCGGGCATCCGCGCGCAGGCGCTGGCGCACGGCATCGGCGATGTCGGCATCGGCGGCGATGACCTCCCAGGCAGCCCCGAAGCCCAGGACCCAGCCGATGAGCATGTCGCGCGAACAGGAATCGACCCAGACGATCTCCGGGTGCCGGCCAGACTGGTCGGCGCGCCAGGTGCCGTTGTCCTTCTCCGCCGGCAGGGGGTTGCCCTGCTCGTCGAACAGCTCCACCGTGGTCACGTCCCCCCCTCCGGGGTAATCGCGGCGCAGCAGTCCCCGGGCGATGACTCCCGGGGTACCGGTGACCTCCAGGGCCAGGTGCAGACCATCGAGCGCGCGCAGCAGTTGCGCCCGGGCCCGCTCCACCTCCTCGGCCGGGTAGCACTGGTCGCGCAGCACCCCGTAGCGGAAGGCGTCGGCGGCGATTCCCGCCCCGGCATAGGCCCCCACCGCGCTCCACCAGGAGTCCACCACCGTGACCGGATCCAGGCCGCTGGCGGCCGTGAAGTCCCAACCCTCCTGCTCGCGCAGGAACCGCTCCACCGCCTGGCGCACCTCGGCTTTACCGCGATCGATGGCCAGCTCGGCATTGAGCCCCAGCGGCAACGCGTGCAGGGCCCAGAACTGCCGGTCGCGCTGCCGGGCCATCCGGGCCAGTTCCCCGTCGAAGTCGTCCTCACCGGGCCCGGCCAGCAGGCCGCGCCACTGGTATTCCCCCGTCTGCGGGCAGGGCGACGACCGGCCGCCCGAGCAGCCGGCCAGCAGCAGCAACAGCAGCCAGCCGCCGGCCCGGCGGCCCGTCCGCGAACTCGTTCCCGGCATGTCCACTCTCCCTGCCATCTCGACCCGGTCATCCTGCCAGAAGACGGCCACCAAGGCAAAGCCCGCCCGGCCCGGGGTTCCCGCGGAAACATTTACAGCCGCCGGTCGCTGGTCTAGGATGACCGCCAGTAAGAAAAGGAGGTGCCATGGTGTTCGGGCGAAGATTGTTCCTGGCAATGCTGCTGGCGGTGGTGCTGCTGCCGGCCTGCCCGCAGGACGAACAGCAGCAAGCGGCCACCGCAGCGGCCGACACGGCGCCGGCAACCGGGCCAGCGCCCAGCCGGCCGGTCACCCCGGCCGCGGCCGGCACGGACGAGCTGGCCGGCAACTGGGATGCGCAAGTGCGCGGCCGGCTGCTGGAGATGGTGGCCCGGGTCAAGACCGCCCCCGGCCAGCCGGTGCCCCTGGCGGTATTCGACTTCGACAACACCTGCATCCGCGGAGACCTGGGGCGGGCCTTCTACGACCACATGATCAAGACCGCGGGCTTCCACTTCGACGACCAGGTCTGGCAGGCCTTTCCCGAGGGACAGCGCCAGGCCATCCGCCAGGCCTGGCAGGCCCTGCAGAAGCTCCCCGCCGACAAGCGCGCCGGTTCCCCGCAACTGGCGCTGGCGCGCAAGCTCATGCACACCGCCTACTGGAGCCTGTGCCGCGATCCCGACGCCAACAAGTGTTACCCCTGGCAGGTACGCTTCTACGCCGGCTATACCCCGGTGCAGTTGCAACGGCTGGCCTCCCAGGTGTTCGCCGCGGAGTTGCAGCGCCCGCTGGCCTCGGAAATGATCCGCACCGGCCCCGACGACCGGGGCCCGGCCATAACCGCCAGTGGTATCCGGGTGGTGCCGGAGATCAAGGCGCTCATCGGGCTGCTCGAGAAAAAGGGATTCGAGGTTTGGATAGTCACCGCCGGGCCGCAGTGGGTGGTGGCCGGTGCCGCTTCTTCCCTGGGCGTGTCTCCCGAGAAGGTCATCGGCATGCGCACCCGCCTGCAGGAAGGCAAGCTGACCACGGAGATAGAACCACCACCCACCTTCCGCGCGGGCAAGGTGGAAGCCATCAAGAAGTTCATCGGCCGCAAGCCGCTGCTGGCCGTCGGTGATTCCTGGACCGACGCCGAGATGCTCGATTACGCCGAGCATGCCCTGCTCATCGATCGTGGCTACGCCGACCTGAAGAAGAAGGCCCAGCAGGCGGGCTGGTGGATTCAACCCGCCTTCGCGGTCAAGTAGAAGGACATGTCGGCCGGTCTGCTGCTGCTACTGCTGGCCGCCACGCCGGCAGGCGACGTTCCGGCGCAGCCGGTGCCCGGCGCTTCCTGCCGGGAGCGTTACCACCAGCCGGCCAGCTTCCTGGCCAACCCCGACGAATCGGTGCTCATCGCCGGCATCATCGGCTGGTGCCGCCAGCACCGGACCAGGTTGCTCTGGGACGAGCGCTATGCCCGGGTGGCCCGCCTGTGGAGCGAGCAGCTGGCCCGGGCCGGCCACCTGCCCGAACAGTCCCTGCCGGCCGAGCGGCTGCGCTTCGAGTTGCAGCGCCAGGGCGTAAGCGATGCCCAGGTCACCCCCTTCTCGCTGCTGGGCCCGGTCGAGAAGGTACCACCGGGTCTGCTGGACTTCCTCGACGAACGCGCCGCCGCCGGTCGCTACACCCACTTCGCCGTGGGGGTGGGACGCCTGCCCGGGCAGAAGCGCATGATGGTCACCCTGCTGCTGGGCCGGCGCCCGGCCATCATCGATCCCCTGCCGGTGTGCCCTCCTCCCGGTTCCCACCTGGCCGTCAGCCTGCGCCTGCTGCGCGGCTTCAGCCACCCCACCTGGCTGATGACCACCCCGGACGACAAGATCGTGCGCGACGTCTTCGGGCAGCAGGAGGGCCGCTTCCACGGCGAGATTCCCCTGGAACACGGCTCGGGCACCTACCGGCTGGAGATCCTGGTACAGGGCGATTCCGGCCCGGAGGTGGCCGCCCTCTTCCCCCTTTACGTGGGCGTGCCCCGGCCCCGCGCACCGGTGGTGAAGCTGCGCCCGGCCCCCAAGCGCTACCGCAGCCCGGAGCAGGCCGAGCAGGCGCTGCTGGAAATGATCAACCGCGAGCGGGAGCGCTTCGACCTGCCCCCCCTGCGCGCCGACGAGAAACTGGCCGCCGTGGCCCGCCGCCAGGCCCTGCAGGTACTGGCCCACGGCCACGCCGCCCACCGCTCCGCCTCCACGGGTTCGCTGCCCCAGCGCTTGCGGGCCAGCGGCATCACCTTCGTACGGGCGCTGGAGAACGTGGCCCTGGCCGCCTCTCCCCAGGCCGCCCACGACCGGATCATGTCCAGCCCCGGGCACCGGCTCAACGTGCTCGATCCCGGGGTGACCCACCTGGGCGTGGGCGTGGCCCTGGAACGCGGTGCCAGCGAAGACACCGTGGCCGTGTGCCAGGTGTTCGTGGAGCGCCCCCCGGACAGCTCCCAGCAGGAGCTGGCCGGGCGCATCCTGGATATGGTCAATGCCCGCCGCCGCCGGAAGGGACGCTTCGCCCTGGGCTGGGACCGGCAGCTGGCGGCCGCCGCCCTGCGCACCGCCAGGTGCCTGGCCGGGCTGGGCGAGGAAGCCGACTTGCAGCAGCAGAGCCGGCAACTGGTACGGCAGCTGACCGAGGCCGATGAAAACCTGCGGGCGGTGACCGCCCGTATCTTCTTCACCGCCCGGCCCCAGCGGGTGCTGCGGGTACCCGAGATCTACGCCGAGGACATCAACCGGCTGGGAGCCGGGGTGGTACCCGGTCCCGGCCGGCCCCCGGCGCAGTACTGGATCGTGGTGGTTTTCGCCGGCAGATGACATGAACGAACCCTCCCCCCCGGCAACGACCATCTACCACCCGCGACTGGCGGCCTACGGGATCATCATCGACGACATGCGCCGGGGCCGTTGTGACACCAGCTCGGCCTGGCTGGAGTTCCTGGGGCGCCTGCCCATGGTTCTGGGAGAAGGAGAAGCCAACTGGTCGGTGCCCTTTTCCTGCAGCGACCGGGTCAACAACATCGTCACCTTCGCCATCACGGGAATCATCGATCTGCTGCGGCGACGTGCCGACCCCGAGTACGATCGCGAGCGGCGGCGTGCCCTGCTGCCGGACGAGAGCCGGCGGGTGGTGCTCCAGCCACCACGCTTCTGCCCGCGTTCGCTACCCGACGACAGCCCCCTGCGCCCGGTGCTCATCCAGGCCCTGCTGCAGGAACGCCACCTCGACGGCGGGCTGCTGGAAAGCTGGCTGTCGCGCTTCGGCGGCGGGGCCGGACTCTACCAGACACTCGCCGGCCTGATGGGCGACAGCCTGGAGTATGCTTACAGCCAGCCGCAGTTTTCCGGTGTCTCCCAGCTGGTCTTCCTGGCCGCGCTCAACGCCCTGCTGGCAGCCAAGGAACGGGTGGTGAAGCAGACCAGGCTCAAGGGGTTCAGCTACACCCGCCTGGACCGGGTGGTGGGCATGGCCCTGCATGCCTGTTTCGCCCGTTCCATAAGAGATGCCATCTTCTCCCGGCCTCCGATCTCCGGCGACGAGCGCCAGGCCCGGGAGCGGGCCCTGTTGCTGGCCAGCCTGGGACCGGCCTGGTTCACCGCCGTGGCCGGCCAGGGGCTCGATGCGGACGTCAACCCCTACGGGCTGCCCCCGCATCTGGAAGATTTGCTGCAGCCGGCCTACCAGGCGGCCCTGGAACGCGACAATCACCCCCGGCACCTGCTCGACACCTGCCTGCGGTCGGTGCTGAACAGCAGCGAGCTGTACAACCAGGTGCTGCCCCTGGCCCGGGTGGAGACCTTGCGTCGCCTGGCCCTGGATCACCTGGTGGCCGCCGAGCATCCCGGCTCCGAGGGCGATCACCTGCTGGCCACATCCTTTCCCAGCAATGCCGCCCTGCAGACCTTGCTGGACCAGCCCGGCGTCTTGCAGGCTGTCTGCCAGGAGCTGCGCCGGCGGGTGGTCGAGGCCCATTCCCTGCAGCAGATGCTACCCCAGACCAGGCGCCTGCTGCTGCTGTTGGAACAACACCTGGAAAGCGGAGCCGGGGAGAAAGCCCGGGAACGCAACCGGGTGATGCTGCAGGAACTGGTGGAACGTTTCCTGCTCCGGCGGCTCGACGACTTCGCGGCAACCCACCTGCAGCAGGCCCGGGCCCGCCTGCGGGATCGCCGCCAGGAAATGAACGCCGACAAGCTGCTGCGCCTGTACGAGGACGGCAAGCTCTACCGCCTGGGCGACGACGACAAGCCGCTGGTAAAAGTACGGGTGGTGGCCGAGCTGGGCCAGCTGTTCGTGGATATCAAGGGTTACACCAGGCTCACGGCCCGGGCCAAGGAACTGTCCATGGCCGATTTCCTGCGCCAGGAGTTCTACGAACCCATCCTCGAGGCCGCCAAGAAGTACCGCAGCGGCGCTTCCCTGCTGCCCCAGGAGCAGAGCATCGAGCTGGTCAACCTGCTCGGCGACGCCGTGGCTTTCTCGGGCAGCATCGTGGCGCTGGTGGAGTTGGCCGGCGACATCCAGGCGGTCTTCAGCCGTTACCGCAGTCGCCTGGAGCAAAACGCCCCCCTGGCCAGCAAGGAGTTGCTGCGCCAGGCCAGCCAGCGCATCGAGCAGCAGCGCTCCAGCATCCTGGCGGAGGTCGAGAGTCTCAACGGCACCATGAAGTCCATCCAGCAAGAGGTGTTCCGGCTGGGCTCACTGGAGCCGCGGCAACTGGCTCGGTCATTGCTCGAGCGACTGGACGGCGACGACTCCGTCTGGCCCCGGCCGGCCGCCGGCAGCAAGGAAGTGCAGGCACTGCGGGCTCGCCTGCAGAAATTCGCCGGTGGCCGGGTCGGCCAGAAAGAGCGACGCTGGCTGGTGGACCAGGCCTGCCGGCCCCTGCTCGACGAGGTGCGCCGTATCGAACAGCGCAAGAGCGAATTGCTGGAAGAGGACCTGAGCCTGGTACAGGCCCTGGAGGAAGAGCGCCACATCCAGCTGGGCACGGAGTTGGAAGCCGGGCTGTTCATTGCCTACGGGGCCGCCCCGGAGTGGATTGGCATCGAGGACGAGACCTGGGGCAAGCTGCGGGTTTCCGTCGGGGAACGCATCAACGAGGCCGCCCGGGGAACGGCCCGCAGCCAGGCGGTACGCCGCCAGCTCATGCATGCCCTGGAGACGGCGCGGGCCCAACGGGGCAATCCCAAGCTGGAACTTCCCTTCCGGGTCTACATCAGGCCGGTGGGAGAGCTGGAGATGGAGCCGGAGACTTACCAGGCCTGGCAGCAGGCCCGGCAGCAGGCATCCGCGGAGGCCTACCAGCGCTTTCTCAACCTGTTCGACCGCCAGGCCCGCCGGGAACTAAGCCAGGCGCCGGACAGCAAGGCCGGCCAGAGCGTCCGTTCCGACATCTACAACCTCGGGGAGGCCATCAGCGGCCCGGCGCTGGAAGCCTACCTGCGCCAGTGCCGTCATTCCCGCCGTTTCTTCCCGGTGCACATTCGTCCCCAGGAGCTGCATCCGGAGATCCGCGAGCGCTTCTTCTTCGAGCAGGAAGTGCTCAACCTGGTAATCGGTATACCGCTCGATGAAAAGGGTCCGCTGCACATCTTCCGCCAGGTGGGACTGGTGGTGTTCCGGGGCTTCGAACGCAACCGTCCCACGGTGGTCTACGAGATCCTCAGACCCTCCAGCCCCCTGGTCAAACTGATAGAAAAGCATCACCTGCCGCAATGGCTGGGACAGGCCTAGAACGACCCCCGCAGGCCCACCAGCCCGCTGCCGCCACCGGCAGACAGCCATAACGACACTTCACGCCCGTTTTCGCCGGTGGTATCGGAGCCCGGAGCCAACAGCAAGGCCAGCACCCCTCCCACTACCAGGGTGGCCCCAGCGGCGATCATGACCATGCCGGCGGTTTTCTTGCCGCCGGCGAAGGCCAGCCCGGCCCCCGCCCCGGCCACAGCTGCTCCTCCACCCAGCAGGCTCCAGCCCACGGCCGGCAGGGCCCGGCTGCCAGGCGCCGGTGGAGCTTTCCTGGCCCGGGGGGGAGGGTTGGCCGGCGGGGGCGGTGGAGGTGGTTTGGGCTTTTCGCGCTCGTAGAGCAGGCCCACAACCATGGCATTCTTGAGGTCGATGTCCAGCCGCGCCGTTTGCCCGTAGCGCACTTCCACGAAACGGGAAAACTCGTCGTAACCTTCCTTGGTGATGCGCAGGATGTGTTTTCCCGGCACCAGGCCGGTCAGTGGCTTGTCCAGGGGCGATGTGGCCAGCAGCTTGCCGTCCAGATATACCCGGGCCCCCTGCTCGGATATGCGCAGGTCGAGCGCTCCCACCCAGCGTTCGGGAAGCAGCAGGCGCACCAGCACCTCCCGGACGGTGTTGCGCAGGGCCGGGTTATTGGCTGGCAACGCCACCGTGGTCTGGCGCACCACTGCCCCACTGGCGGTATCCTGCAGGCGCAGGTCCAGGGTAAGCTCGCCGGCCAGCCCGGCCAGGGTTCCGCTCAGCACGTACTTCACCCCCAGCAGCTTGCGTACCTGCTGCCAGGAAGCACCCGGTAGTACCCCCCGTCGGCGCAGGCGTGTCTGCAGGGTCTTCTCCCCCACCAGCCGGAAGCCGGGCAGGGCCGATACTCCCCGGGCCAGCTCGGCCCGGAGCCGCCGGGCCGCGCCGGGCGCGACTCCGGGAGTACGCAGCCCCCAGATAGCCACCAGCTGCCGGCCCGCTCCCGGGGCATTGGCCGGCAACAGCAACAGCAGCAACAGCAAGTGGGTTCGCAGCAACGACACCGGGTTACCTCACCTCTGCAGTTGCAAATGCAACTGCGGGGTTGAAGGTTGTCAGGTTGAGCAGGCAGGCCCCGACAGCGCTTCGCGCAACGGCAAAAGTAAGCACTTTTTGCGATCTTTGCAGTTTGCGAAGCATGTTCTGCCTCACTTTACGGAAACCGTCTCATCATTCAACCACAACGTTGCTTTTGGCAACGTTGTGGTCACCTCTTGGAGGAAGCCAGCGGGCATGATAACAATGGCCGATCGAGGCTGTCAAACAACGCCCGGCGGGTGGAGGCGATACCTTGCCGCAAGACATCAAACTGGTGCTGGTCAACCCGGAGATTCCCGCCAATACCGGCAACATCGTGCGCCTGTGCGCCGTGACGGGAGTGGAGCTGCACGTCATCGAGCCCTGCGGCTTCAGCTGGGACGAGCGCTCGCTCAAGCGGGCCGGTCTCGATTACTGGTCCCACTGCCGCCTGGAACGTCACCTGACCTTCGCGCAGCTGGAAGAGCGCTGGCCCCGGGCCAACTATTACTTCCTCAGTGCGCATGCCCGCCGCTCGCTTTTCTCTGCCTCTATCCAGGCCGGCGATGTGCTGGTGCTGGGCTGCGAATCCGCCGGACTGAGCCGGCGCTTCCTTGACAAGAACGACCGGGGGCGCCACACCTGGACCCTGCCCATGCCCGGGCGGGGACGCAGCCTCAACCTGGCCAGCGCCGCCGCCGTGGCGCTCTACGAGGCCCTGCGCCAGATCGGCCGACTGGAAGGATGAACAGATCATGCCCCGGCTGAAGGTAAACGAGCGCGAGTCCGGCCAGAGGCTGGACCGGTTTCTCAAGAGAACCCTGCCGCGGATGCCCATGGGCCACATCTTCAAGCTCATTCGCACCCGCAAGGTGCGCGTCAACGGCAAGCGGGCGGCGGCCGGCCGCCTGTTGCAGGCCGGCGACGAAGTCCTGCTGCACATCAGCGAGCAACAATTCGCCTCCGAGCGCCGGGTGGTCGAACGCCGGGCGAGTTCCCTGGATTTCGAGGTGCGTTACGAGGACGAGGATCTGTTGGTGGTGTCGAAGCCTCCCTTCCTGCCCGTTCATCCCGGAGCCGGGCACCCCGACAACTCGCTCATCGACCAGGTGCATGCCTACCTGGAGGTGGCCCGGGCCGGCGACGACTTGCGCCCCGCCCTGGTGCACCGGCTGGACCGCGACACCTCGGGCCTGCTGCTCATCGGCAAGAACTACGCCGCCGTGCGCCGGCTGGGAGACATGTTCAAGCAGGGACGCATCGACAAGTACTACCTGGCCCTGTGCCGAGGAGTACCGCGGCCACCGCGGGGAACCTGGGAGTTCGCCGTGGCCCGGCGCGACGGCGCCGGCCGTCCCCGCGGCAAGGCGCCCGCCGCCGGCCGCACCTCCTACCGCGTGGCCTCGCGGCGCCAACTGCACGACCAGGGACGGGTGGTCTGCCAGGTATCGCTGCTGGTGCTGCGCCTGCACACCGGTCGTACTCACCAGATCCGCAGTCACCTGCTGCAGGCCGGGCACCCCCTGGGCGGCGATCGGCGCTACGGCGACCGCGAGTTCAACCGCCTGCTCACAAGGCGCTTCGACCTGCGCCGGCAGTTCCTGCACGCCTACCGCCTGCGCCTGGAGCATCCTCTCTCCGGCAAGCCACTGGAGCTGGTGGATCCCTACCCGGATGATCTCCAGGTCATGACCCGGGCCCTGCACCTGGGGATACCGCCCGCCTGATCCCCGAGCGCCTGGCAGGTACTCTCGATCGGTGCCGCCCTGCCGGTATCTACTGTCGCCGCTTCACCGGGTGGGCGGCCAGGTAGGCGGGTTCGATGGCCTCGGTCAACACCCGGCCGGGCAACCCGGCGGGAATCTCCAGCCCCAGCAGGTAGAGGATGGTCGGGGCCAGGTCCAGGTAGGCGACCCGCTGCAGGCGCACCCCCGGGCGCAGGGGACCGCCCGCCAGCAGCAGCACCGCCCGGGAGTCGTGCCAGCCCGGCCAGATCAGGTTGTGGGGATCCGGGCGCATGCCGTGGTCGGACACCAACACCAGCACCGTGTCCGGACCGCTGGCCTCCAGCAATTTCTGCAGGCCGTCGTCGGCCAGCCGGTAGGCGGCGTCAATCAACCTGCCCCAGGCAGGATGGGCCGACTGCTCGCGGCCGAAGTCTTGCGGAAAGCGTTGCGGCCAGAAGCCGTGCATGGCCATGTCGGCCCCGTTCAGGACCAGCGCCAGCAGGCGGGGCCGGTAGCGTGGCAGCGCTGCCAGGGCGATGTTCAGGCGGCCGAGATCGGCCGCCAGGGTTCGCTCCAGCAGCAGCGCCGGCGCCGGTAGCAGGCGGTTGGGCCGGTAGTTTTTCAACGCCGCCACCTCGCCAGCCGGCAGCCCGGCTCGTTGCACCAGCACGGAGAGCTTCTCCACGTCGGGTTCCACCTGCAGCGACTGCGCCCAGCCGAGCTTCCCCGGGGGATAGACCGCCTGGCTCAGCCGGCGGGGCCGGCGTAGAAAAACGTCGAACTCCCCGGGGCCGAGACCATCGGAGACCAGCAACCCGTTCAGGGACCGTGCCGGCCAGGTGCAGGGCCAGCCGATCACCACCGACTGCAGGCCGGCCGCCCCGGCCCGGTGCCACAACGAGGGCACGCGTACCATGTCGCTGCCGGGAGGCACCCCGTCGGCCACCCCCGCCAGATAACTGACCAGCCCTACCGCGAAGAAAGGCAGCAACAGCTTGTCCCGGGCCAGGGCCGCGAAGGGAAACGGTCTCACCCCGGGCATGCGCATCAGCAGGTATTGCCGTACCCCGTGCACCGTGCGTGGCTGGCCGGTGGCAATGGTGGTCCAGATGGCCGGGGAAACATGTGGTGGCGGTGAAAACACCGTGGCCCGTGCTCCGGAGGCCAGCAGGCCTGCCAGGTGAGGAAGCTCGCCGTCCGCGACCAGGCGGTCGATCACCGTCCAGGTGGCACCGTCGAGACCCAGCAGGACAAGCCGTAACCCCGGCGGCGGAGTCCGTGATCGGGCCACCTGCCCGGCGAATGACCCGGCCCCGTCGCCGCCCCGCCAGGGTACAGCGGCAATCACCAGCAGCAGCACCGCCCCGGCGACCAGTACCCTGCGCCCGACCCGGCCGCTGACCAGGGCATTCCCGCGTACGCCCAACCGCAGCAACGCCCAGCAAGCCAGCGCGCCCGTCGCCAGGCCCAGGGCATCCCGGACCAGCAACCAGGCCCGCGACACCTCCGGCCGGAAGGCCAGGGTCACTACCAGGTCCAACAAGGCCGCCAGCACCGCCAGCACCAGCACGAACGCCCCCACTCCGGCCAGCAGGCGCTCCCACCAGCCGGCCCGCAGCGGCGCGGCCCCGGCCGGCTGCCCCCGGGAGCTTACCAGACGCCGCACCCCGGCACGCAGCAACCATAGCAGCAGCCCCAGCAAACCGAAGAAGCAGGCACAGAGCAGTGCCAGGGCGAGGGTATCCGGAAAACTTCCCCAGCGGTCCACCCGCCAGGCCACCACCAGCCCGTAGAGCCAGCCACCCGCCCCGAAAGCCAGCAGTGTCGGCACCGGCCCCAGCCGGCCCGGGGATGGAGACCCGGTCAAGGACTTTCCTCAGGAGGCCGGGTCGGCCGCGGCCGCTCCGGGTGCCGGGAAATGACTGTCGGGATCATCGAAGGCCTCGCGGATGGCACGCACCATCTTGGCCAGCAGCGGCGGCGTGCGCCGCAATGGTTTGACCTTGACGTTTCTCAGCCCCATGTTCCCTCCTGTTTCCGCCGCTGCCCGTTCAGTAACGCCCCTGCAGGTACACCGTCACCAGGCGCCGCAAGCGGTCCCCCCCGAAAGGCTGACCGTCGGCGGCGACACCGCCACCCAGTTCCCGAAAAGCCAGGGTGCCGTCGTCGAGCGATACGGGCAGGAACAATCTCAGACCCGCTTCCAGTTCACCCTGGCTTACCTGAAAGCGCCAGCCCAGCCGGCCCAGCAACAGCAACTGGTTGCTGAAGTGTTCGACCAGCCAGGGTTCGAGAATGCCGTCCGGGTTGGTGACCCACTCGTCCAAGAACTCCGAGCGGGTGAACCCATACAGGCTCAGCACCAATCCCCGCTCCGGCAACCAGCGAATTCCCAGCTTGCCCAGGTTCTGGGGACTCTGCCGGGAACGTTCGCCCAGGACCTGGCGCACCGCCCAGGACGCTTCCAGCAGGAGATCGCTGCGGGCGAACCAGCGCAGGGTCAACTCACCGCCTACAATCCTGAGCCAGGAGTCGGCGTTCTGGTAACGAACGATGCTCTGCTCCAGGTCCAGGCGTCCCTGGGCATCGGTCTTGACGTCGGATATCAGTATGGCTTCGTCCACGTAGAAGTTAAGAAAGAGATCCGCCGACAGGGTGAGCCGGCCGTTCAGGAAACTTCCCAGGTACCCGGCCTCGAAGGCCAGCAATTGCTCGTTGGCCAGGTTCTCGTTGCCCACCACCCGGGTCATGAAGTCCAGAAACGACTGGCGTTCGCTGCCGGTGACCGGGCTGTCGGGAGGAAAATCCACCATCAGGTGGGCATGGGTTTCGAAGAAGGACGGCTTGCGGAAGGAGCGGGCCGCATCCAGGCGCAGGAACTGGTCACCACCCAGCTTGAAGACCGTGGCCAGGCGTGGACTCAGGAAGGGACCGGTCACGGTGTTGTAGTCGAAGCGCAGGCCAGCGGTGACCATGAGCCAGTCGACGGGCGCCCACTCACCGTGCGCAAAGGCCCCCGCGCGACCCTCCAGGTGTTCGATACCCAGTTGCCGGTAACCGGAGCTG
>Ga0190359_1000754_pt1 | contig 21528 bp, 24 predicted proteins | sample 48721823_MG_FD_161269 | JGI IMG/M metagenome (GOLD analysis project Ga0190359, IMG submission 161269) | Hydrothermal vent microbial mat bacterial communities from Southern Trench, Guaymas Basin, Mexico - 4872-18-2-3_MG | ecosystem: Environmental > Aquatic > Marine > Hydrothermal vents >... | reverse complement strand
CGCATGAGGAGTGATGAATAGACATCTTTGAAAATATCTTTTCCTTCTTGACGAGTCGTCTTTACTGGCTTATATTTTCGACGCTTATTGCTTTCAAATGGGGGAAGGAGGTGGAAAAGGAGTTAGCTCGTGCGCATCCACGAATCAATTCTGGGCACTAGAGAGTTTCCAATCCACAAATGAGAATTTTTGTGCAAGATCAAGGAAACTGGGGACCCATCCAGAGGATGGGGAGTCCGAGCAAAGCGAGGACAAATCAAGGGATTACGCGGAGGCGTACATTTAGTACGCCGCACAAGGAATCCCGCAGATTTATCAGCCTCTGGCTGATTGACACAGAGATTGCGCAAAAAGGCCATTTGTGGATGGAAACTAGCTCGTGGTAATCGGCCAAAGGCCATTAAATGACACGCTGGCCGAGAGGGCCGATAGAGGGTACTTCCCATGGCCCCAAAAGAGGGCCATAATTCAACAAAAGGAGGTCTAGTTATGAAAAAGGTACTGGTATTCGCACTGGCGTTGATGTTTGTGGCAACAGCTTCGGGTCTTGCCCTTGCCGGGAATAATCCCCTGAAGGCTAATGAGAAAAAGGTGCATCAGAGCTTCATTTCAGAGATCCCTGCCGATCATTTCATTGACGTGTTTAAACTCCACGAGGTATGGAAAAAGGCCATGGCAGATCCTGCCTACCGCAACAAAGTCTATTTGATAGACGTGCGGACCGATTCCGAATTTGACGCATTTCATATTGAAGGTACGGACCATGTTCAGGCGGGCCACATGTACGTGATCCCCAAGAAGATCAAGGACCCCAATGCTGAAATTTACATCTGGTGCCGTACGTCACACAGGGCGAAGTATGTCGCAGGTTTTCTGTACAAATACGGTTATAAGAATGTTTACTGCGTAGTCGAAACCACTAAGAACGGCAAGAAATATCATGGCGGCGTGGTAGGCTGGGCACAGGCCGGCTTTCCCTTGGTTAATCAATTTACCGGCGTATTTTACATCAAGGAATACCGCAAACATCCGTCCAAGGCAGAGATGTCTTACCGTTTGAGGATGTGGCATCCTTACTAATATAGCTCCTAAGCTAGAAATAGGATACATATGAGATAAGAACCCAGGGCCTTGGCCCTGGGTTCTTTCACGAAATCAAGCTAAATGGGCAACATCACACGTTTGAGAGGTAAAATGCCGGGGATTTGCCTTGACTTCCCAAGGCACAGTGCTATCATTAAATATGCAGGTGGGTTCTGGCCTTTCCACCAAATCCTCTGTGGCTCGAGAGTTCTAACCACCTCCCTTGTCTTCAGAGGCTGGGGCCTCCCAAGGGCCTCCTGGATAACAGAATCCGCCTGCATTTATTTAATTAGCCCCCTAGACATCCTTTTCCTATAAATTTTTCCCTATGTGAAGTTGCTTGACCCATTAGTATCTTTTTCTTATAATCGCGCCGCAATCGGCTACTTAGTCTCCATGCATAAACTCAATACCCCTCTCCCTGCCTGCTGCAGGCAGGTCTCAAGGGAGAGGGAATCTATGGATGGGCACTACTTACGGTGAAAAGTCTTTTACGGAATTCTGGTAAGGAGGAAAAAATGGATTTGAGCAGAAAATTGGGAATTGGAATTGTCATGATAATACCTGCCTTTGTCACCGGTGGCCTTGTTTGGTCCATTATACCTTCCTGGATTGCAGTGGTTATCTGGGAGATCATCATGGTTTTGATCTATGCCGGCATCATTAAAGGAAAGTTTTCGTTTTCTAAGAAAATGGCGTGACCAATTTGTTCCACGGCCCTGAAAGGGAGCAGGCCGCTTTAGAAGCGGCTACGCCATAAAATGAAAAACTTCTTGACCCATCTCTCGCCTCAACAGGTCTTACCGCTAAGCTTTCTAGGCATTATTATTCTTGGGGCCCTCCTGCTTTTGACTCCCTGGGCTACTAAAGGCGGGGGCATGGCTTTAGTCGATGCCCTTTTTACCGCCACCTCGGCAGTATGTGTTACAGGGTTGATAGTGGTGGATACAGGGAGTTACTTTACTCCCTTTGGGCAGGGTGTGATCCTTGGCCTCATCCAGGTTGGCGGCCTGGGAATCATGACCTTCTCGGTGCTCTTTTATAGTCTCCTTGGATCCAGCATACGACTGAGGGACAGGATAGTGGTCCAGAGCAGCTTCACCACGGGCCAAAGGGGTGATATCCTAGATTTGGTTAAGTCCATTTTCTTGTACACTTTTGTTGTTGAGGCCATTGGCGCCGCTTTGCTATTCATGGCTTGGCCTGAGGGTTTATCCCATTCAAAGGCGCTGTGGATAGCAATCTTTCATAGTATATCAGCATTCTGCAATGCGGGTTTTTCTCTGTTCAAAGACAGTTTCGTGGGCTACCAGTTCAACTGGTGGATTAATTTGATAGTGACAAGCTTGATAATCGCGGGAGGACTTGGGTTCATAGTTCTTGAGGAGATGGGAAAATGGCTGAGACAAAAGGCCACCAAAAAAGGAAGACCTAGGTTATCGCTACATAGTAAGATAGTTCTTACCACCACCGCGTGCCTGATACTGGGTGGGGGAGTGCTTTTTTTCTTGCTAGAGTCGGGTGATTGCTTGGCTTCTGCGCCTCTTCATGGAAAGATTCTAGCTTCCTATTTTCAATCCGTAACAGCTCGCACAGCCGGGTTTAACACCGTGGATATATATGCCCTGGCAAACCCCACCTTGTTCATTCTCATTATCCTTATGTTCATAGGGGCGTCTCCTGGGTCATGCGGTGGAGGTGTGAAGACCGTCAACGCTGCTGTACTTTGGATAATAGCGAAGAATAGGTTCAAGGGAAAAGAAGAGGGAGAGGTGTTCAAGCGGACAATTCCTCGCGAAACACTAAGCCGCTCTGTAACAATCATAATTAGCTCTGTCGTCTTAATCTCCATTGTGGTATGCCTCTTGATGATATCAGAGACCGGAGGCCATGCTCACCCCCAGACGAGAGGAAAGTTCTTGGAATACCTCTTTGAAACGGTTTCAGCCTTTGGGACCGTGGGGCTTAGCATGGGGGTAACATCCGCATTGACAAACATGGGCAAGATTCTCATTATGGTGATGATGTTCCTGGGCAGGCTTGGCCCCCTGAATCTGGCTTTCTCCCTGGCGAAGCGGGCGCCGGCTAAAAGGTTTCATTATGGCGAAGAAAAAATCTTTATAGGATAAAAAATGAAAAAGTTTGCGGTGTTTGGGCTGGGAAATTTTGGGTTTTCGGTTGCAAAGGCCCTTTATGAAGAAGGACATGAGGTTCTTTGCGTTGACTATGAGGAGGGGAGGATCAACAAGATCCAGGATTTTGCTACCCACACCATCATTGGTGATGTGACAGATCGGGAACTGCTCGAATCAGCAGGAGTATCGGACATGGACGCCGTGATCGTGAGCCTTGGAGATAATCTTGCTGCCAGTATCCTCACTACCCTCTATCTGAGAGACCTTAACGTGAAGAACATTTTGGTAAAGATCCGAAGTGAAGACCATGGCCGAATTCTCGAGAAAATAGGTGCTACCGAGGTGATCTTCCCGGAAAAGGAAACCGCCATAAAGATCGCAAAAAGTCTGTCCAACCCGAATATCTTGGATTACATTCCTTTGTCTCCTGAGTACAGCATCTTGGAGGTGGCGCCCCCTAACCATTTTATTGGAAAAACACTAAAGGAAATTAATCTCAGGGCAAAATATGGGGTGAACGTAATCGCCATTAGGGAGCTTGTCCCCGATCGGCTTACCATGGCACCCGGGGGTGACTTTATCATAAAGGACAGTGATATTTTCATAGTGCTGGGACGACCGGAGGATATTGCGAAGATACAGGATAAGGGATAAGGCCGAATTTTTACATTATCTCAGTATAAGAACCGAGGATTGGGCCGACCTAACAAGCTTTCCCACTCTGTCCTGGGAGAAAAACTTGCCAATCAACGATTTATGACCCATCCAAAGGGCAATCAGGCCTTTTTCAGCAGTGTCCGCTATAAACTTATCAAGCAAAGAGACATCCACCACAGACACCCATGCCTTGATCTTCTGAGCCGTGTAGTATTGTAAGATTTGCTTCATTTTTTGATCCACTTCTTCTCTTAAATGCTCTGACTCTGTGAGCCCCACAAGGGCGAGGTCCGTTTGGTGCAATGTCACCATTTGGTTAATTAGCTCAAGGGACTCTTGGCTCACGCTGTCATGGTCCAGGCAGCAGACGATCTTGGTAGGTTTTTTTTCCTCTTTCACAACGAGCACCGAGCATGGGGCGGCCTTTACTATCTTTTCAGGGGCATTCCGATCCTGCTCCCATGTGCACTGCTCACCCTTACTGCAGCCTACCACAATAAGGTCACTTTGCTCTTCAACTGCTTCGGTGAGTATTTGTTTCGTGGGTTGGCCAAACCTAATTCTCACGCGGAAATCCTTCATCCCTTTACACACGCACATCTCTTCCAAGAGGCCTTTTCCTCTGTCTACCAGTTCATAGCCCCATCGTTTTATCGCATAGGGGGAAACAGATTCGTCTTTGAAGTAGCCGAGAAATTCTTCCCTGAACTCCTGGAGCTTCCTCACAATTGGCAGGTTTCGAGGCGGCTGTGTTCCATTTGAGGCAGGTTTTCTCGATTCCACTCCAAGCAGGGTAACATCTGCCCATGTGTTCATCGCCAGCTTGGCCACCTCATTGACTACATATTGGCTATATCGATTAGTATCTAGGGCAACAAGTATTCTCATTGACTCCTCCTCTTTTCTAACGCCTTTCCCTGGGCCTCCGTTATGTGCATCTTTTGCCAACTACCTGGGAACTTGGCAGGGCATGCAATCCCTGGAAAGGAAGGCATCAACATATGAAAATTGGACTTGGGGTAAATGCCAAGACCGTGTGTATAGGGCTTTTCTTGTCCAATGCGTTCCTAACAGCACATACAACTAGCCCGTATCTGCTCAGGTAATCAGCAATGTCTTTCGGATGCCCAGTTAAAACTTGGCCTTTTTGCAGGTCTAGGCCCTTCTTTCTGATGGCATCAACGAGATTATCGAATCCCTGCGCCTCATGGGCCTCTTCGTTTACTTCTAGGTCCTTTTTGTCTTTCTTGGGAACTAAGTGTATTACATCAAGTGGAAGCTTTGCCTGTCTAAGTATGTCAGAAACATCGTCCACGAGCTTTGAAGGTTCGAGGCCTACGTAGCTAAGCAGGGCGACTTTTTCCAAGGGCACTAGATTTTTCACCACGATTGCGGGGCAAGGTGCGCTTTGGTACAATTTTGAGGTTATCAATTTCTTGAAATCGCCTTCGTCAAATGAGGCTAGGACTCCTTCCATGAAGAGGTCGTAAGCGCCAGTCTGTAGTTCCTTCAATATCTCGTTTTCTCTCTCACCCACCACGACCCGTGGGGCCGCCAGAGCAGGGCAATAAGGTTTTTCCGTTCTAATGAGAAGGTTTATTTCTTCCTCTCCCTTTTCGGCGAGGGCGTGCTCCCAGGTGTGACGCACCCACCCCGTGCCAAAAAGGCTGCCTTTTTGTTCGGGCTCCTTGACGTGAATTGGTTGGAGGGCAATCTCCATGAAGTGAGCGAGTTGCCCGGCGTACCTAATAGCAATACTGGAGGCAAGATCAGGATTTACTGAGACAAGAATATTTACCATAACCACCACCTAACTAAGAAATGTTTCCTTTGATTTTTTTCTCCGCCCTTTCCACTGCATCCTGGATCTCTCCAAGCTTAAAAGGCTTGGCCAAGAAATCAAATACCCCTTTTTGAAAGGATTCCTTTGCCGTTTCCATGGTGGCGAACCCTGTAATTACAATGACTTCTGTCGCAGGAGACCTCTTTTTCACTTCTGTTAGAAAGGCCATTCCGTCAAGGCCCTCCATTTTTAGGTCCGTGATTACGATGTCGAAATTGCGCTCGGTAATGCGTTTGAACGCATCTGAGCTTCTGAAAAAGATTTCAACCTCGTAGCCTCTCTTCTCCAACGCAGACTTTAGTCGTTTACACACAATGGGCTCATCGTCCAGTACGAGGATACTCGTTGGTTTTTGGTCTTCCATAACCTCTCTCCTGTTTTGCCTGATTTAGTGAACAGTACCAGCATCCACACATATTGTCTGGAATGCCTCGACAAATCTGTTGATTTGGTTATCATTAACCATTTGGACGTCCAGTTGCCTTGTGAAGGCCACCAACACACCAATAACCCTCAACTTCTCCTTCATCTCTTCAATACCAAGTTTTTTGACCCTTGCCACCACCAGATCTCCTCGGAGGTCCACCCTGAAGTCGTTCATGGTCAAGATTTCTCCCACTAGCTTTGCCCTTCTAGACCTCCTAGACAAGTCCGTAACACCACCAAGGAACCTAAAATAAACATAATTGTCATTCACGTTTTCGCTAATATAGGCGTCTATCATATTAAAATGGTAACCAAGACGCAAACTGATGTTCGCATAGTTCAAGGAGACGACCGCCAAATTTTGTCCTATGAATTTTGGGGTGGCAAGGGAAGAGGAAAATGTCCTGGTGAGGCTGGACATGAAACTTCCAAAGTCAACGGACATGGGTTCAGTACTCCATGCCCCAGGGCATAACAGCCCTTTTACAAAAGCGGCCATAGGGATAGACCCAATTTCATCTACTTGAACCTTTCTGGACACCGGCCCTCCACTGAGCCCCTCTCCCATATCAATGAGGACCAGATCCAAGGGCACTGGCAAATCCAGGTGAAGGGGAGGGGTATGGGAATTTCGAGTGCCGTAGTAACTCAATTCAATAATTTCTTCCACAGCCTTTTCATGAATAAACCTAGTTATATCGTGAAATGTCTTGCAATGGTGCGGACTGAACTTTTTGTCCAGTGGATCAAGTAGATTCAAAGGGGAAATTTTTTTCAACACTCGCCTCAGCAACCGGTATTCATAAGTCTCTTCAAAGGGTTCCTCATTGAATTCATAGTAACAAAGCTCTTTTACTTTTCCCTCATAAACGACGTTTTCTTCAGCGTCAACCGTAATCTCCTGGCCTTGTTTTAAAACCTTGGTGGCGATACCCGTGTTTACTATGGTTGGGACGCGAAATTCACGGGCTATGGTTGCCATGTGCCCGGTAGGTGAGCCAATATCTGTGAGGACTGCAGCGGCTTTTCTTATGACCTTGGCAAATCTGGGAGATGTGTTACGGGCAACAAGCACGGCGCCCTCTGGAAAGCGGTCTAGATCTTCGTCGCTTCTCACGAGGAAGGCCTTGCCGATCCCTATGCCTTTCTGGGCAATGTCTCCCTTGCCAGAAAATATGGTATGGGCTCCCCTCAATGCAGAAGGAATATCACATACTAGCCTTGCGCCTTGTGAGCCGATGTTTAGTTGCCTAGATTGAAGTATATAGAGGTTGCCACTGTGATCATAGGCAAATTCAATATCCTGGGGTTTCTTGAAATAGCGCTCAATCATTATACCGTGTTCAGCGAGTTCACGGAGTTGGTCATTAGTCAGACATGCCTTTGTTTGGAGTTCATCCGGTACTGGTACATTTTCGGTTCCGCCTTCTTGCTTTACCACCATACGCATGGCCTTTCTAACTACTTTAAGACCCTTCACCTCATGAGGAGGTTCCCGAGATACCTTGAATTGATCCGGGGGCACTTCTCCTGAGACAAGGGGTGCTCCAAGGCCCCATGTAGCGGAGATCACCATGAGTTCCTTTTGAGGATCTTGAGGGTCCAGCGTATATAGGACGCCACTGACTGCTGCATCCACCATGAGTTGGCAGGCCACTGCCATTACCACCTCTTTTTCACTGTAACCCCTCTCCCGCCTGTACTCCATTGCGCTAGGGGAGTAAGCGCTGGCCAGGATCTCCTTGTAAGCATGGATGAGATTGTCAGCAGGCTCGTTTAGGAGGCTGAGGAACTGACCTGCAAATGTGTTTTCAGTGTCTTCACCCCAAGCGCTACTTCGTATGGCCAAGAAAATCTCTTTACCCGATTCATATTCTGAGAGGGATTCAATTGCCTTTTTCATTTCTTTCTTCAGCCTTGGGGGCATGGCTCCCCCCTTGATCAACCTTTGAATCCTTTTTGAAGCCTCTGTGGTGCTTATTTTCCCCTGGGCCCAGCTATCGGCTATGGCATTGACCTCATTCCAGAGACGATTGTGATCCATGTAGGCCTTGAAGGCCCTTGTGGTGATGGCAAAACCTTCGGGGGTCCTAACGCGCAAGAAGTTCCTTATTTCAGCCAAGTTCGCATTCTTGGCCCCGACTACATCAGAAAAATCACGACTAACAAGATTGTAGGGCATGGTGAAGTCACTTTCGGGGATGACTATCCTGCCCTCCAATTCTTCTTCGATCTCAGAGTTGATCCTGCTGAAGGCGTCATACAGTGGCAAGTACTTATGGGGAGCTATGGCATCAAGGTTGTAAATAAGCTTGTAAACATAATCGGCCATTTGTCCACATGCAGACCGAATGTACTGTTTGTCAAAGATATAATCCCCACTGAGTTTGTCTCCCATTTCTGCCATCAGGTCCAGGACCTTGTTGTTGAATTCAAGAATGGTTTGGAATTTCGTAAAAATTTCCACAAAGGGCAGACCCTTTGAGCGCCTCCCCATGATGGGATGCAGTACGGATCTGGCCCATTGCAGAACAAGGTTCATAAAATGCTCTCTTTAATGCCCCCCTTTGCCCCCTTTGAAGATTATGCCCATGATCAAGCCGGCAATAATGGCAATCACCGTGGCAAGTACGCCGTAAGTGGTGCTGTGCTGGAATGCCAGCGACGCAACTAAGTTGGGTAAGCCCTTTTCTTCCGCCTTCAGTATTTCCTTTGCAGAGGCAATAACCTTGCCGGAGTTTATGGCCGCTAAATGGACCTCATAATTCCCGGGGACAAGCTTAGAGGGCAAAGTAACATTACAAGTAAAGGGCTTTATTCCATTTATACTTTTACCATATTCTAACGCACCTTTGTTAATAGAATAAAGCCCTTCCTTGGTCTTTAACTTTAGGAACTCCCGGAAAAGAAAATCCTTATCTTCTGGCTCAGGTGTTATTGATATCTCCTTTTTCAAGGCCTCAAATCCTATGGGGAGTGATTTGATGTTGGCCTGGTCACTGGTGAAGAGAAGATAGAGGTTCGGCACGTCATGGAAAACCACAGTCCCAATATTCATCCACAATAAACCAAGGGCCTTGCCTTTTTTCTTGAATTCTGTATCCCGGCGGTGCCCCGTGACGTAGATCACTGCCTCAGAACCCTGGGGCACTTCCCCCGTAACCTTAATGGATGCGCCATTGTAGGTTGCTCCAATAATGATAACGTTTGGCTCCAGTCTAAGCTTCAGACTGCCTCCCATGCCAATACCACTTAAGGCCAACACCATGGAAAGGCCAAGGCATATAATCATTGTATTTATCCCTAGTTTCTTGAGTGAGCGCTTCACCTTAATGACCTCCTTTGTAGGCTAGCATAATATGTGGAGTAAGCAAGAGACTCAAAAGCATCTTAACCATGACAATCAGCACAATTGAAGCGAGCAGTATTTTTAGTTGGTCTCCCTTGAGTTTTTTGCTGATCATTGCGCCAAACTGAGCACCCAAGGTGGAACCGAGCAATAGGATAAGGGCAAGGATAAAATCCACCGTGTGATTGGTATGTGCCTGCATTATGGTGACGTTAACACAAGTAAAAAGGATCTGAAAAAGACTTGTTCCGACCACGACGTGCATGGGCATTCTGAGCAGATATACCATCACAGGGACCATGATGAAGCCTCCTCCTACCCCCATAATGGCAGCTAGGATTCCCACGAAAATCCCCAGAATAAGAGGCATAAGAATGGATAGCTCCACCCCAGATTTTTCAAAATAGGTCTGCCAAGGCAGTTTCTTGACCAGCTTAGCATACCTAGATTCGCCTTTAGGGGCGGTCTCTTTTGCCTCCTTTTTGCGCATTGCTTGTAAGCTTTCTATGAACATGTAAATGCCGACAAATCCCAGCATCAAGACGTAGGTGATTTTGATCAGGAAGTCTGCATTTCCAAGTTCCCTGAGAACCTTTATGATCTGTACGCCCACTGTTCCTCCTGCCACACCACCTATGAGCAAAAGGATCCCCATCTTGAAATCCACGTTCCCAAGTCGGTAGTGGGCTAAGGTACCAGAGGTGGAAGCCCCCACAATCTGGTTAGAGTCCGAGGCCGCTGCCACAGTGGGCGGGATACCCACCATTATGAGCAGAGGGGTCATTAAAAAGCCTCCTCCCACGCCAAATATCCCTGAGAGCAGACCCACAAAACCACCCATGGCGAATATAAGGAAAACATTCACGCTACTTCCTGCAATTGGTAGGTACAAGTGCCACATCATTCACTCCTTTTGCTAGTTATTTTAACCCCTTTTTCGTTCACAATTTCTATCCTGCAATCAACTCTGCGCCTTATCTTTTCAACAAAATCGAAAAACTTGGTGCTAGCCCCCTTCTTGCAAGACGGGGGCACACCTAGCACCAATAGGGTTACCTTGTTGTCCCTTATGAATTTAACGACCTCTTCATCGAACGCGCCAGAGGCAATGTACAGCTCCACTGAAATGCCTTCCGAGCGAGCCTCTTCTATAAGGGATTCAACCTCCTCTTTCAGTCTCACCGGAAGAGGCTTTTCAAGGCCTTCCGACACGGTGCATCCTGAGACAATTAAGATAAAGAGCTTAGCATGGATTCTTCTTGCTAGATTCAGACCGTGGACTACAGTCCAAACCGATGTTTTTTCTGGATCCAGGGCAACGAGGATTTTTTCCATGAAAAATTCAACCTCCCCATAGGCACTCATGCAATCTCAGTTCCAATTTGCGGTGTGAATTTAATGGGGATTAACGATTCTACTGGAAACTAATGGGTTCTCGCCTATCTATTTGAAATTACAGTCTAATATGGGATGAAGGCAGAAGGGAAAGAAGGGGGGTGCAAACTTAAATTTGACTGAGGGGGATTCATTTTATTTAAATATCTTCAAAGTGAAACAAAAGCCTTGTTCAATTTGGAACAAACTCCACTGTCCTGTTTAATTCCCCATAAGTCCGTATTTGCGCATCTTCCGCCATAGGGTAGTGCGCGGAAGGTTCAGGATTTTGCTTGCAAGGCTTTTATTAAATCCCGTTTTTTTGAGGACCTTTTCTATATAATCCTTTTCAACTTCTTCCAGGCTAAGAAGGCCTTCACCTAGTACTGATTTGAATTCCAACCTCTGAAGGTCGGAGGGAAGGTCTCGGGTTCTTATAATTTCGCCCTCGGCCAGCGCCACAGCACGCTGAATTATGTTCTCTAGTTCCCTTACGTTTCCCGGATAATCATAATGCATCAATATTTCTAGGGCTCGATCAGATATCTTCTTGGTCTTCTTGCCAAATGATTTATTATACTTAGAAATGAAGTGAGAGATAAGCAAAGGGATGTCGTCCTTGCGCTCGCTCAACCTGGGTAGTGAAAGGGAGACCACATTTAGCCGGTAGTAAAGGTCGTTCCTGAAACTTCCCTCGCAAATGGCCTCTCTTAGGTCCTTGTTGGATGCGGCGACGATTCGTATATCAAGGTCAATGGGTTTTGTGCCCCCTACCCGAAGAATCTTCTTGTCCTGGATCACCCGCAAGAGTTTTATCTGCATTGAGAGGGGCATCTCTCCGATTTCGTCAAGGAATACGGTCCCACCATCGGCCGATTCAAGCAAGCCTATTTTCGTTGCAGTTGCCCCTGTGTAGGCACCCTTTTCGTGGCCGAATAGTTCATTGGCGATCAGTTCGTCTGTAAAACCACCACAATTAAATGACACAAATGGGCGGTTTTTCCTTGGGCTAAGCACGTGAATTGAGCGGGCGGCTAGCTCTTTACCTGTGCCGGTTTCACCCTGGATAAGCACATTGCAGTTAATGGGTGCAACCTTTCGAATGGTGTCAAAGACCTCCTGCATTACCCGGCTATTTCCTATAAACCCCTTGAACACATCTTCGTGGCCCAGGGATTCCTTTAGGCGTCTGTTTTCTTCTCTCAGTTCAATTTTTTCCTTTGCGCCCTTTGCCAGGAGGCGAACCTCATCAAGGCGGAAGGGCTTTGTGAGGTAGTGATATGCGCCCATTTTTATTGCTTCTATGGCAGTTTCAATGGAGCCGTATCCGGTTATTATGATAACCTCAAGATCTTCATGGACAGGTTTTAGTCGCGATAGAACATCCAGCCCATCCATGTCCGGGAGCCGTAGGTCCAGAAAAACTACCTGAAAGGGGTGAGTCCCCTGGGCTTCGAGGAAATCTGAAGCTGTTTGGAATACCTCAACCTCAAATTCCTTGTCTGAAAGTGCCCTCTTCAGTCGATTGCCCACTGTGAGTTCATCGTCCACAACCGCCAAGCGCATCTATTGCCTATCCTCCTTGTTTTCCTCATCTTCTCTACATGCCGGGATATACACAGTGAATGTGGTGCCGACACCCTCTTGGCTTTTTACCTCTACGTAACCTCCGTGCTTCTTAATTATGCCATAAACTATTGACAGGCCCAAACCAGTACCCCTTCCTGCAGGCTTGGTGGTAAAAAACGGGTCAAATATTTTCTCTAAGGCATCGGGCTTGATGCCCACACCTGTGTCGCTTACCTCGATGGCTACATAGCCCTCCTCTGCTTGCTTTGCGCTAATGGTGATTTTCCCCCCGTCTGGCATGGCCTGAATTGCATTCAAAAGCAAATTTAGGAACACCTGTTCCAGGTTGTGAAGGTTTCCGCAAATGGGTAGGATATCCTCGGGCAGATTAAGCTCCAGCTTCACACCCATAATCATAAGTTGATTTCGCACGAGTTTTACGGTCTCCTGAATCACGGTTTTCACTTCCAGCTTCTTAAGTGAAGGGGCCTCGGTTCGAGAAAAATCCAGGAGGTTACGAACCACCTCACTGGCCCTGCTGGCCTGATTGATGATATCCAGTATCATCTCCTTAGATTCGCCCTTGTCCAGGGTATCAGATTCCTCCAAGAGTGTTTCCGCGGTGAGCGAAATGTTGTTAAGGGGATTATTGAGCTCATGGGCGATACCAGAGGTGAATGTTCCTATGGAGGCCAGTTTTCTGGACTCCACCAACTGCTCCCAGCGGGATTCCAGTTCTGCTGCCATCTTATTGAAGGCGTCAATGAGCTGTGTAACCTCATCATTGGTCTTGCCAGAGTTAGGAATAGGCGTAAAGTTGCCCCTTGCCACCTCTTCTGTGGCCTTTTGAACAAATGCTATTCTGCTCAATATACTCTTTGCCAGGGACTGGAACATAAAAATTATTAAAATAACAAACCCTCCCATATACGCCAGGGGAAGGATAAGGATCTGCCTTAACATCTCATTGATTCTTTTTCTTTTCTCCTGAAGTAGCTTTTGGGTGAAATCAACCATTGATGTGCCAATGCCCCTGAGCTCTACTAAATCCGGCTCTCCGCATTTTCTTATACATGCTTCAATGGCAGTTCTATATCGCAGAAGATCCGCCTGAAATTTCTTGTATCCCCTCTCCCCGACTATAGCCGTTATCTTGGGTGCTAGTCTTTCCGCTTTCCTGCTAGTCTGATCTAAATAGAGAGAGATTTCCTTAAGACTGCTTATTTCTCGAAAATACATGAAATTTTTTTCATATCTCCGAACCTCTAGAATGTCCTCAAAGAGGCCATGGAATTGTTCCATCAACAGAAGCTTCTTCTTAAGGTTCAGGACTTGCCAGGAATAAACCCCGGTAAGAATCCCTGCAAATCCGATACAACCAATAAAAATCACTATAATTTTTCCTCTGATTGTTGAGAACTGACCCTTGAACATGGAGTACCTCCAACATAAGCCGCGCGGATCGTTTCAAACTGGTACATACTTGGCCAAATTGAAACAAGAATACCATCTCAAGACCCTATTGTACATCCCTTAACTTGAGAAAGGTTCAGGATTTCTTTCTGCAGGCTAATCAAATACCATTCAGCGATGTTGTTTTGTTTTGAAAAGTATGATATTTGCCAATCTTAATTTCGAGCAATAGAACGTCTAATTTCTTGTTCCAAGTAAGTTTGATGGAATCGTAAAAAGTGAAAAAGCCCCTACTTTTGTTATTCCCGCGCCAGCCTGCGTCGGGCAGGCCCGCCTGCAGCAGGCAGGCCTACGCGGGAGTGACGCTTGAAAGGACTTTTTACGACTTCATCAAGTTTCTTCTGGTAAAGGCAAATGATGGATCAGTCATAGGCGATGAAAGGGGGTCTTAATGGCAATTATCACTATTTCGAGGGGCTCTTACAGCCACGGCAAAGAGATTGCTGAAAAGGTGGCAGCCAAATTGGGTTATGAGTGTATCAGCAGAGAGGTGCTGATAGAGGCCTCGGAATTTTTCAATGTTGCCGAAATGAAACTTACCAAATCCATCCATGATGCTCCTTCCATTTTGGAAAGAATGACTCATGGCCGCGAGCGTTACCTGCTTTACATAAAGGCAGCCCTTCTGGAACATGTGAAGAATAACAATGTGGTATACCATGGGCATGCCGGGCATCTGTTGATCCCAGAGTTTCCCAATGTGCTCAAGGTACGGATAGTAGCGGATTTAGAAAGCAGGGTAGCCTTTATGCAGCAACAAGAGGGGATTTCTAGGAACGAGGCACTGAAAAGGATAGAGGCGGATGACAGGCAGAGGGAGCTGTGGACACGGTATCTTTATAATAGGGAAATCAAGGATCCAATGCTCTATGACATGATCATTCGCATTGACCGGTTAGGAGTAGATGAGGCCTGCGATCTCATATGTACTGCGGCAGAGAGTGAGCAATTCAGAGTTGATGAGAAAATTTTACAGAATTTGGCTGATCTGGCTTTGAGGACCCGCGTAGAGGCTGCTCTTGTTGATGTATGCGAAACAGAGGTTTCCGTCTCAAATGGGGTAGTTCAAGTTAATGTAGAGGCTGGAAAAATCAGGAAGACCGGGGCAAGCCGTTTGGAGGTTCAGGAGAAGGTCAAGGAAAGGATCGTGGCAGATATATTCAAGGAAGTATGTAATATAGTGGGGGCCATCCCTGGTGTAAAAGAGGTTCATTGTGAGGTGAATCCACCGGATTATTCATAATCAATTTCCACCGACCAAACAGTTGATTGCCTTATTTACTTCCTTGCAAATTTTTTCACAATCTGGTAGGGATAGCTCGTCTTTGTTTCAAAGTGAAAATCATACGTCTGCGAAGTCCCGAGCCGGACGCACCTCGAAATTAGTGAGATGGAGGAATAGGCTGTGACAACTGACATGATTCTTACCCTTGCTGTGCTTGTATTTGCCATAGTACTCTTCGTCTTTGAATGGGTTCGAGTGGATGTGGTGGGCATCATAATGATGGTGCTGCTCCCCCTCATAGGGCTAGTCACTCCCCAGCAGGCCTTCTCTGGCCTGAGCAGTAATGCGGTTGTATCGATCATAGCAGTAATAATTATAGGTGCCGGCCTGGATAAGACCGGTGTTATGAATAAGGTGGCTGCCCCAATAATCAAGCTTGGTGGGCGCAGTGAAAGGCGGATAATGGCCCTTATTGCCACGACAGTGGGCCTAATCTCATCAATGATGCAAAATATCGGGGCTGCTGCTCTTTTTCTCCCTGCCGCCCAACGTATTGCCAAGCGGCTGGATATCCCCGTTTCCCGGCTCCTGATGCCCATGGGTTTTTGCGCAATTATTGGGGGAACCCTAACGCTGGTTGGAGCGAGCCCAACTATTCTTTTGAATGACCTCCTGGTTCTAGGTGGCAAAAAGCTGGAGCCATTCGGGCTGTTCACCCAGACCCCAATCGGCGTGTGCCTGCTCTCTAGCGCAGTGCTTTATTTTCTGCTTTTCGGTAAGTTCGTGCTTCCTGCCAGCAAAGGAGAGGCAGACAAAGGTATAACGGCCATGCTAGTGCAAGAGTACCGGGCCCTTGACCAGCCCTATGAGCTGCACATTCCAGAGGATTTCGATGGATCCAAGACCCTTGAAGAGCTGAATATAAGAAGGAATTATCTGGTCACGGTGGTAGCAATAGGAAACGCAAAGACAGGCAAAAAAAAATTGATCGCATCCAAGGCCGACAGCATATCTCCCGGGGATGACATTGTGATAATGGGCGCGCTCGAAAGAATTAAGAGGCTCGCTCAGGACAAACGGTGGACACTAAAGCCAGGACTTGATTTCTTTGCAGACGAGTTTGCCCGAACCAATGCGGGACTTGTAGAGACGGTGGTTTCTCCTCGCTCGGAGCTGATAGGAAAGACCCTTGGGCAGGTCAAATTCCAGGAACGCTTTGGGGTCAATCCTGTGGCTGTTAACAAGGGCCCAAGGATTTACTATGCGGGGATTAATCATGTAAAGCTTAAGATGGGAGATACAATACTGCTGCAGGGTCCGTGGGACCGTTTCCACAGGATAAAGAATTTGCCCCAGCCCCGTATTGTGACATTTGCAAGCCCCTTGGAGGGCGAGATTTTGAAGCCTGAAAAGGCCAAATGGGCTGTTTTGTGGCTCGTGGTTGCGCTGGCACAAATAATTATTTTTGATGTCCGTCTGTCGGTAGCCCTGATGTCCGGGGCCCTGGGTATGATTATTACGGGCGTTTTGTCCGTGGACGAGGCCTACCATTCAGTAGACTGGATGACCGTGTTTTTGCTCGGCGGATTGATTCCGCTGGGAATTGCCTTTGAACAAACGGGCACTGCCGCATTCATCGCGAAGAAGGTGCTGGACATTGTTGGGCAAGTCTCGCCTATTGGTTTGCTTGCCGTGGTTGGTGTGATGACTTCATTTTTTACCTTGGTAATTTCCAATGTTGGCGCCACCGTATTGCTGGTGCCGCTTTGTATGAATATGGCCATTATGGCGGGAGGAGACCCTCGTATGGCCGCGTTGGTGGTGGGCCTGTCGGCATCGAACACCTTTGTGCTTCCCACCCACCAGGTAAACGCCCTTATCATGCGGCCAGGGGGGTACCGCACCACGGACTACGCGAAGGCCGGGGCCTTTATGACCATCATCTTCCTGGCAGTAATGCTAACGGTTATATATTTCTTCTATGGGGTGAAATAATTACAAAAGAAGGAGATAAGTTTTTTGGCCTGATTCCTCTGGGGACCCTTCTCATATGTCTCCACATGTGCGGAAGGTGGGTTGAAATCGCCTAAGGCAGCCCGGTGCTTTGACATTTAGACGCTAAGGCGTTATAATGGTGTTTTGAAAGAGGAGGTGACACCATGGCCAATGCTGTTAAGAGGGCTACCATATATTTTGATCCGCTCGTTCATAAGGCATTAAAATTGAAGGCCATTGAGAAGTCCACTTCTGTTTCTGAGCTTGTCAACCAAGCTGTGAAGGTGGCTCTAGCCGAGGATTACGAAGACCTTTCCGCGTTTGAGGAAAGGGCTGAGGAGCCTTTGCTTTCCTTCGATGAGATGGTGAAAAAGCTGAAAAAGAATGGGCGGATATAAGGTCTTTTTCAAGGCATCCGTTGAAAAGGATTTCTCAGATATACCCAAGAAAGACCTCCAGAGGATTCTTAATCGCATCAAGGGGCTCGGAGAAAATCCCAGACCCCCAGGCTGTGAGAAATTAACTGGCAAAGAGGGAAGGTATCGCCTCCGACAAGGCAAATACCGAATAGTCTATTCGGTCCAGGACAAAGATCTAACTGTCCAGGTGGTCAAGGTGGCCCATAGGAAGAATGTTTATCGCTAGGGCTACCAAAGAAGATTTTTTCATTTTTTGTTTTCCTTGCGGAAAAAGAAGCAAAGAAAAAAACAGCATAGAATTAGAGAAATGCCGAATATGAAATGAGTGTCCATTTGCTCTCCTCCGTTTTTGTCATTTTCCAGACAGACAAAGCTGAACGCTGATAGCTGAATGCTAATCCCAATCAAGCATTTGCCAGACAAAATACCGGTATGATCCCCTCCTCCACTTCCTCGGTCATACTAGGGGAAAGATCAGGATCGCAGATGACGAATTCTATCCTCTTTATCTCCCTATGGATATCTCTTATGCATTGTTCCGGATCACCGGTCCTTATAATATGGTGAAAGGGTATATTCCTTTCTTCGCATGCATTCTTGAAGTATGACGCGCTTTCTTCACACTTGGCCTTGAATTCCTCGTTGATCAGCTCGCAATACGGTGCCAATTTAGGCGAATCAGCAGGTAGAGGAAGAACATTCACTGCCACTATCTCGTAGCCCATCCTTTCAGCAAATCCCAAGGCGTAATCCATAACCGGCTTTGAAAAAATTTCCTCTTTGCCCACTACTAAGACCTTCCTTGGCTCTGCCTCATACTCCTCAATAATCTGCTGAGCTACCTGCGGGGCCCCGGCCTCGGCAAAGGTAATGGCCTCCATTGTCTTATCGAATCGTTCGGTAAGGGTGCTCTTTCCTTCTAATTCAACATCTTTGTTCTTACCAAACCTTTTCTTTATCTTGCGCAGCATTTCCAGTCCTCCTAAGTAAGGATTAGTTTGTGTGTGTCTTGATCAAGCCTTGTAAACCCGAGCCCTAGGGCGTGCCCTGCGGGCAGTCCTCTTACTAGCCCTTTTGCTCGGCCTTTTTGCCTCACCTTGCTTTACCATCTCTCTTGCCGTGTCCCATTCTCCCACTTCTGCAAAAGAGGCTGCCATAAAAACCCTTCTAAACTTTTCTATCCATCTCATGGTTACTCCCTCCTTGTATTGTCATTTCTATGAGCATTTGCCCTTCATATAAGCAAGGAGGGGGCCAAACGGTTATTGTTCTTGTAATTAGTTGATATAACGAGAGAATCGTCATGCTCAACAATACCGGCAAGTTCTTAACCGCCATTGCACATTGCAACGAAAAACCGTGGTGAAGCGCAAATAGCCAGTAATTTCGGGTAATTACTTTTTATTGCAAAGAGGGATTGTAAGTTGCACATCGCAACGCTAAATCTTAAATATTCCAATTTTGCTCATCCAAAAGTGGTTGTGGAAATATGGCCTCACCTACTAAGATGCGTAATAGTTCAATAAAGAGGGGCGAGAGGGTTTTTCGGAGGCCCGGAGCGGAAGAAAAATCCTCTTGCCCCGATGCTACATTCGCTAATATCCCCCTAATTACTGAGCTGATACTAAGATGCTTCCCTGCAAGATATGATGCTGTCTTGGGTGGAGTCTTCGGGGTGTTACCTGGGTTTTTGCAGCAGAGTAAAATTCTTTGAAAAAATGCTCATAATTCGGCAGAATACGTAAATGGACCTTTTTGGAATTGGAAATCCTGTTCGAAGATTCTTCAGTGAGTACGGAGCTGGAATGTGGAAGGAATTATAATGCCATATATAGGGGGGTTGTTTCCCAATGAGCGAGTTGTGCTTTCCTCCTTCATCAACGCATTTCCAGTGGGTGCTCTAATCCTGGATACCAATCGCCGGGTGGTTCTCTTGAATCGGGCGCTAGAGGGGTTGCTTGGCCTTTCGAGTGAAGAGGCAGAAGGGCTCCCCTGTTACGCGGTGCTTCGCGCCAGGGCCTGCCTGAGATGCTGTCCGTCCCTAGCTCTGGATACTGCCTCTGAGTCGGTCTCTGTTGAAAGTGACATCATAAATCGAGAGCGGCAATTGGTACCAGTGAGGATAACTACCTCTGCTGTGAAAGGTTTTGAGGGGAATCTTGTGGGGTTCCTGGAAGTGATTGAAGACCTGAGGGCCATGCAAGGTCTCCATAAAGAAGGCCCAACAGCATTCAGTTTCGGTGGTATTGTGGGTAAGAGCCCTGAAATGGAAAAGATCTTCCGGATTCTACCGGTCTTGGCCGAGAGTGACTCTTCCATCTTGATAACGGGAGAGACGGGCACGGGGAAGGATGTGATTGCAGAGGCCATTCATCAGGCCTCCAATCGGGCCAAGGGACCTTTCATCAAGGTCAATTGCGGTGCCTTACCTGAAACCCTTCTGGAATCCGAGCTTTTCGGCCACACAAAAGGGGCGTTTACCGGGGCGGTGGATGACAAGCCGGGCCGCTTCCGCATGGCCAATAACGGCACCCTATATCTCACTGAAATAGGGGACCTGCCTCTTCCCCTGCAGGTAAAGCTTCTTACATTCCTTGACGACAAGACAGTCTATCCCATAGGCAGCACGAGGGGGTACAGTGTTGACGTCAGGGTCATAGCTGCAACTCATAGGAACCTTGAGGAGATGGTTGCCAAGGGAACCTTTCGCAAAGACCTGTTTTACAGGTTGAACGTGGTGAGACTTCATCTTCCTGCGTTGAGAGAGCGCGGGGAGGATATACTTTTGCTCTTGGATCATTTTGTTCGGTTATTTTCCCACAAGCTCAATAAGACCATTGAGGGTTTTTCTCCGCAGGCATTACGCGAACTGAAAAAATACCCTTATCCCGGAAATGTCAGGGAGCTAAGGAACATCGTGGAATATGCGGTTAATGTATGTGATGCCAGATTAATTTTTCCAAGGCATCTGCCCCCATACTTACTTGAATCCGAACAAGAGCAAGCTGCGCTGATGGCAAGAACTCCTGTAGATACCAGCGCGGGGATGCAATCAAACCCCCTTGCCAATTTTGCCTCCACGGATAACTGGTCTGACATCGAAAGAAAGATCATCTTGGATGCCCTGGCAAAGGCCAAGGGGCGGCGTAATGAAGCCGCCAGATTGTTGGGGTGGGCAAGGAGTACCTTGTGGAGGAAAATGAAACAATATGAAATAAATTAGAATCAAATGTTGTGGCAATAGATGAATCTCTGTGGTATAGATTGAAACATGATTTGGTATGGCTTGTGTAGGAACATATGGGTAACAGGATCCTTATACCTCTTTATAAAAGGGAAGTGGCCCCCCGTTTTGACCTGGCACTGGAAGCCCTTATTGTGAGCTGCGGAGAGGAGGGGCCCGGTGCAGAAGAGAGGGTGGTGGTATTGCCGCACGCCTCGGCCGAGGAGATGTGCAACTTGATTCTCACGGAAAAGGTGGACACGGTTATTTGTGGCGGGATTGCGGAGGAACACTATCAATACCTTTTATGGAAAAAAGTCAGGGTGCTGGATTCTGTAATAGGCCCCTATGACATTGCCTTAAAGCGATTCTTGGAAGGCAGACTGAAACAGGGTGAGATCCTTGAGCAGGCCAAGAAAACAGGGGTTTTAAATGGCAGAAGGACTTAAGCCAGGAAGCGATGAGGCCATAGAAAGCCGATACAAGAAATTGCGTAGGAACATTCTTTTCCTTATGCTTGTGATGAGTCTCGTTCCGCTGACGATAATGGCTGTGATCAACTACAATGAATATCGGCGAACGCTCAGGGGAGAGATCGTCGAACCCTTGAGGGGCCTGACCGGCAAGGCTGCCCACTCCTTAGATCTTTACCTGGATGAAAGGCTATCGGCCATAAGATTCTTGGCCTATGCCTATTCTCTTGAACAGCTTTCCAACAAGAGCAACTTGAAACACGTGTTCTGGGCATTGAGCTCCC
>Ga0190359_1000753_pt1 | contig 21542 bp, 13 predicted proteins | sample 48721823_MG_FD_161269 | JGI IMG/M metagenome (GOLD analysis project Ga0190359, IMG submission 161269) | Hydrothermal vent microbial mat bacterial communities from Southern Trench, Guaymas Basin, Mexico - 4872-18-2-3_MG | ecosystem: Environmental > Aquatic > Marine > Hydrothermal vents >... | reverse complement strand
CATGCAGAGCATAAGCTGCTATTCCGGGTATAACAACAATTAAGGGAGTCAGAAGTTTTAAATATCCTGCAAAAGCAAGACCTCTTTGAGCTTCTTTTAAACTTTTTGATGCCAGAGCTCTTTGGGTAATATACTGGTTACATCCCCAGTAAAACAGATTTGCAATCCACATACCTCCTATAAGAACTCCGATTCCGGGTAATTTATCATAATTGGGATTGCTTCTTGAAAGAATCATGTCAAATCTGTCAGGCACCTGTTTTACAAGATCCAGAAATCCTGCAATAAATCCCGAACCGTGGCTTATAGCATTTAATGCAAGAATTGTTGTAATAAATCCACCTCCGATTAATACTGCAACCTGAACTACATCTGTCCATGCAACAGCTTTTAATCCTCCGTAAATCGAATATATAGCGGAAAATGCCGCAAGACCTATAATTCCCCACCATAAACTTACACCCATTATAGTACGTAATGCCAGAGCTCCGAGATAGAGTACTGAAGTAAGGTTAACAAAAACATACACAAGAAGCCAGAAAATAGCCAGACTCATTCTCACTCTTCTGTCAAAACGAATCTCAAGAAACTGTGGCATTGTATAAATTTCTTTTTTTATAAGAATAGGTAAAAAGTATTTTGCAACAATAATCAGAGTAAGAGCAGCCATCCATTCGTATGAAGCAATAGCAAGACCTATTGCATAACCTGAACCTGACATGCCTATTACCTGCTCTGCGGAAATATTTGCTGCAATTAATGAAGCACCAACAGCCCACCATGGAAGTGCCTTACTGGCAAGGAAGTAGTCTTTTGAGTCTTTTTTATGTCCTTTTTTCTCCCTTGAAACAAAAAGACCCAGAAAAACAATGAACATAATATATCCCAGAAAAACAGCGTAATCAAGAAACGAAAACTTCATTTTTATCTCCCTGTATTTTAATTTCCCGAAAAAACAGTCTCCGCAAACGTTTGTGTAATATAAAACAAAAGTCTGTTTAAATCAATAACAAATAAATTTTTTTCTGATTATAATTTTTACTTGACATTAAGATTAGAATAAATTATGTTATCTGTGTTACGTTTTATTTTTTCGTGTTACTAATTATCAACAACTTGGGAGGAGAGATGTCTTCAAAAACAATTTTATCACTGTTTCTTGTGATTTTCTTGTCAACGAGTATTTTTGCAAAGGAATCGGATAAAACCATTCCAGACGATTCCATTAAAGTAAAATATCACCTCAATCCGGTAATTATAACCGCGACAAAAACAGAGGATACCGAAAGAGATATAGTTGCTTCTGTTTCCGCTATAAATTACTCTGACATTCAGAATCTGCCCACTTCTTCCGTTCTGGAGGCAATCAATCTTTCAATTCCGTCAATTTACATAACAGAATGGGGAGTTATGGGGTTTGGCGTTGCCGGTAATGCCGCAGGAAAGATATCCGTGCGGGGACTTGGCGGAAGCGCTGCAACTCAGGTACTTATTCTTCGTAACGGAAGACCTGATTTTATGGGTTTAATGGGCTGCACCATAGCAGATGACTTTTCAACAGACGGCGTTGAACGTGTTGAAATAATCCGGGGTCCTGCATCATTTATTTACGGTACTAATGCAACCGGAGGAGTAATTAATCTTATTCCCTATCAGCAGAAAAACGAGGGAATTTATTTGAATTTTAACGGCAGCACCGGGACTTTTAATATTAAAACCGGTTCTGCTTCTCTTGGAACAAAGAAAAACAGAATTTCCTCTTTTACAACAATTTCATTAAGACAAACAGATGGTCACAGAACCGATGCAGAATCCAAGTATAAAGGTAACCATGTCACTTCAAATTTTACATATGATATATCAGACAATACATCACTTAAATTTAATGCTTCTTATGCTGACATAACTGTTTATGACCCCGGTACGATTGATGATCCCCATACAGACAACTGGTATGATATTTTGAGATACGGCGGCGACGTAACTCTTACAAATTCCGGTTCTCTTGGTAAAAGTGTTGTAAAATTTCACGGAAATTTTGGAAATCATAAATTCTATGACGGATGGAAATCCGATGACAGAACTCTTGGAGTAATGGCGTACAATACATTTAAACCTTTTAGCGGGAACTCTACAGTAGTAGGTTTTGACTATAAGAAATATGGAGGTAAAGCAGAAAATACATTCGGAGATGTGAATTTCGGTGAGTTTTATGTATCCGAATACGGCTTATATATTCATACAAAACAGATATTCCTGAACCGTTTTATTTACAGCTCAGGCATAAGAGTTGAAAAGAGCTCCCAGTTTGGTTCCGAAATTATTCCACAATTCGGATTAATTACGCATATTTCATCAACAACTTCCTTAAGAGCCTCTGCAGGGAAAGGATTCAGAAGTCCTTCTTTAAGAGAGCTTTACTTTTTCGCTCCTAAAAATCCGGATTTGCAGCCTGAAGAGATGTGGAATTATGAAGCAGGGCTCACACAATACATTGGAACCGGCCTGAAATTTGACCTTACTTTGTACCAGTCAAAAGGGAAAAATATGATAAGACCCAGCAATCCAGGTTTTCCTTTTACATGGGTTAATTCAGGCGAATTCGATCATACAGGTTATGAACTTTCTGCAAAATGGATCCCATCTGATTTTATAAGTTTTAATGTTGCCTGGTCACAGGTTAATCCCGGCAACGAGACCTTATATTCTCCGGGTAAAAAACTTAATGCTCAGGCAGTTTTGCATTTCAGATCATTCACATTGTTTGGAGATTTGATCTACGTGGGAGATCTTTACGGAGCTGATAACAAAGAAAAGCCTATGGACGATTACACTGTTGTAAACTTAAGTATAAAAGGCCCCCTATACTCAGGCTTTGGATTTAAAGTTGCAGTAAAGAATCTGTTTAACAAAAAATATCAGTCAATGTACGGATATCCCATGCCCGGTACATATATTTTGGGTAGTATGACTTTTAATCTGGGGAAATAAAATTAATGGATCCGCAAAAATCCAAATTATTAATTTTAAGCGGGCTGTTTATTGCCCTTGGTATTCTGATTCCGTCAGTATTCCATGCTGTGGGAGCAGGCGCGGTTTTTCTGCCGATGTTCTGGCCCATTGCTGTTGCATGTTTTTACCTGCCTGTGCCAATGGCAGTTTTAATTGGTGCAGGCACACCCTTAATATCTTTTTTGGTCACAGGTATGCCGCCGGTTTCCCCTCCGGTGTTGCAAATTATGATACCCGAACTTATGGTTTTCTCATTTACAACATCATTTTTTTACAGAAAACTCAAATCTACACCGATAATTTCACTTTTAGCAGGTATCATCATTTCACGTTTTGTTGTCGCTGGGCTCTCATGGATTGCTGCGTTGATTTTCAACCTTCCAGGATATATTTTTTCCATAGGCGCTGTAATTCACAGTATTCCGGGCTCATTAATAATTATTTTTGTAATACCCGTTGTAATCAGGATTATTGATTCATCAAAAACAATTAATACGGAGTAAAAATGCCTGTTGAGCACAGAAATTATTTTAACGAACTTGCATGCCAGTGGGATTCAATTGCAGATAATGATCTATCATTAAAAGATTATCTTATTAAGTTTAATGTCAGCAAAGGTGATAAAATTCTTGACACAGGCGCAGGTACCGGACGAATAAGCAGATTACTGTGGGAGATTACCGGAGATAAAGGGCTTGTTATTACTCACGATTTTGCAATTGACATGCTTAAATACAGCAGGAACAGTAACTTAAAAAAAAGAATAATCCCTGTGTGCAATGATGCGCATTTTTTAAGTTTTAAAGATAATTTTTTTGATAAGATAATATGTTTTTCAGCATTTCCGCATTTTCTGGATCAGTACAGAGTATTAACAGAAATGTACAGAGTGTTAAAATCCGGGGGTAAATTTCTTATTCTGCATACAAGCTCAAGTAAAAGTCTGAATGAATTTCATAAAAACCTGGGAACAGTTGTGCACAGGGACGTACTCCCTGATTCTGTAAGCATGTCCGCAATGCTGAAAGTCTCCGGATTCAAAGTTCTGAAAGCTGTTGATAAAGAAAATCTGTACTGGGTTGAGGGATTAAAAGCCTAAGCCAATCTGAAAAAATTGGCTTAGGCCTTATATCTTATTTCCCTTCTAAATTCAAAGATGAGATATCCATAAGAAATAACGACAATTTTCTTTCTCCCGGTTTTGCTCTTCTGCTGGAAGAAAAAGACAGAGTTTTACCGTCAGGAGAAATTACCGGAAATCCGTCAAAAGCTTCATTAAATGTCAATCTTCGCTGCTTCTTGGTTTCCAGATTCATTAGAAAAATTTCAAAATTATGAGGCGGAAGCACTTTGACAAAAACAAAATGTTTTCCGTCCGGAGCAGGAAAAGGAGACCAGTTAGTTGTTTCTGCATCAGTAATCTGTTTTAGATTTGTACCGTCCTCATTTATTGTAAAAATTGCCATTGGTACACCGCGTTTACCCTGATCTGAAATCTTCCATGCACGATATATAATGGTTTTATTATCCGGCAGGTAAAATGCTCCCCCCTCCTGCCACTCAGGAGTATGAGTAATCTGCCGCTGGTTTGTTCCGTCAGCATCCATCAACCACAAATCCATTTTGCCCTCAATCTGTCGCCCAAACAGAATTTTTTTACCATCAGGAGAATATGACACTTCTGCATCATAATATTCATTATAGGTTAACCTCTTTACATTATTCCCTTCAAGGTCAGAAATGTATAATTCAGCGCCCTGTGGGTAATTCTCCGGTTTTGAATAATCTCCTTTTTCTTTCATATCCAAATGATCTCTTGTAGATGTCCAGATTAAACTCTTGCCGTTCGGATGATAGTAAGAGCATGCATCCTCACCTTTATCATTGATTTTTTTTATATCCGTACCATCAATATTAAGAGTATAAACAAAAAATGATTCATCACCTTCCATCTTGGCATCGCATATAAGCCTTTTCCCGTCAGGAGAAAAATAAGCCTCTGCTGCTTCCGGAACATTGGGAATTTTCCAGACACGAAACTCTTTTTGCTGCACCTGTCCGTTGTTTTTATTATCTGAATTACAACCGGTTAAAACAATAAGTACAGAAACAAACAGCACACTAAGTATATTTTTTTTCATTATGCCCTCCCATTTTTATTACTTTATTATACTATCTTTCAGATAGTACTATTTCTGCCACATACTCTTTACCATTCCTTAAATAAATAACTTTCACTTTATCTCCAGGTTTGTAACCTTTTAATGCGTCCGAATAATCTTTTAAATCAGTTATTTTATTCTTGCCGAATTTAATAATTATATCACCTTTCTTCAAACCAGCTTTGTCAGCAGGAGATTGCTTATTTACTGCTGCCAGTTTAACTCCGGAACCTGAAAACGAAAAATCAGGTACACTGCCCGTACTTGAACGTCTCACTCCCCTGTTAGCATTCTTTTTTAATACTGGTTTTTTAATATTAACAAAAGTCAACGGCTCTTTTCTGTCTGCAAGATACAGTATTGCTTCCCTTACAAAAGAAGCTACTTTAACCATTCCTGCAGCATCTATTTTTTCAAATGTATCTGTTGGCCTGTGATAATCTGCATGAGCTCCGGAAAAAAACTGCACAGCAGGTATTCCCGCTTCAATAAAAGCCATCTGATCACTTGCATCAAGGTTTTGATTAACCATTTCTGCATCCACACCAGTAACATATCCTGCACCCATAAAAATAAATTTCCATTCCCGTGCGCTTGAAGTATTAAGTACAAGCAATTTTTTATCAAATAATCTTCCTACTGTGTCCAAATTTAGTGCCCCGATAATTTTTTTTGCAGGATACTTTGTCGCATTCTTCACATAATACCTTGAACCGACCAGCCCGTTTTCTTCAGCAGTAAATGCAATAAAAACAATTGTTCTCTGAGGTTTTAACGATTTCCCAAGTAAATTGGCAAGCTCAAGCATAACTGCAACTCCGGATGCATTATCATCTGCTCCGTTATGAATTTTACCTTCATTACCTTTACGTACATCAGGCCAGCCCAGACCAAGATGGTCGTAATGGGCACAAACAATAACCGACTCTCCTGCCATGCTTTTATTTGTTCCCGGAATTATTCCTATTACATTTCTGACAGGGCCTTTATCTCCTTGTTTGTTAATCACATCCTTCCACTCCTGAAAATATGTTCCGTTATCAGCACCGGGAAGCAAACCCGCATTTTTAAATTGTTCTGCAATAAAATCAGCAGCACTGTCTATCTCACTGGTTCCAAGACCGCGGCCCTTTAAATCATCACTTGCCAGGAATTTAATATACTTCATCATGCGATCCGCAGAAAAAACAGGTGCAAGATAAGCCAGTGCTTTACGGCGGGGAAGCTCCAAATCTTTGCCAGGTAATATTTCTTTATCCCACTTAATAACTCTCTCTAAGGGTGAATGAACAGCTTTCCACTGTCCTTTTGCAATGTTTACCGGTTCACTCCCCTCAAAAACCAAATAGCTGTATTTTCCATAGTGGAGTAATTTTCTGGCAAGCCCGTCAACTGCTTTTGGTTCTGCAATTGTTAACCATGCTGCAACTGACTTGTTATTTTCAGGATGTCTCACTGCAATTACAAAACTATTTTTCTCTGTATTAAAATTCGATTTATTAAAACTAATAGTTTTCTCGTTTATATCTGCATTAAAATCTTTTATGCCGTCAACTATAATATTTTTATAGGAATTATTATCTCCGAATATCCAGACAGCCCTGTCTGAAGGCAGTTTGGTAATTTCCGAATCTAACTTAATAATAATATTTTTTGTTTTATCTTTTGACCATTTTTGTGCAAGCAGCTTATAATTTTCCAGTTCACCTTTTGCTGCTTTTGAAGGCAGAATAATTAAGATATTCTTTGTTCCGAAAATCTTTGAAAGAGCCGGGGGTATTTCATAATAGTGCAGTTTTCTGAACAGCTGGAATTGCGGATCAATTTTTATTATCAGAGGTCTTTCTTTAAAAAACAGTTTATATGATTGTGTTTTTGATGTCATTTTAATTTTTTTTATTTCCGTTTTATCCGAAAACCATACAGCCACAGGAACATTTAAAACAAAAACATTACCACCCTGTCTTTGATTTAATGTGAACTCAATACTGTATCCGTTTTTTACTTTTTCAGCTTTAACATCTTCCAGACCAAGCTCAGGCGCGCCTGTTCTGTTTACCCATTGATCGAAAAATGACTTTAAATCCTTCCCGCTAACCTTTTCCATTGCCATACGTATATTATCAAAGGAAGCTATCCTGTACTTATTATCACGGTAGAATTTCTGGAAGCCCTTTATAAAAATTTCATCTCCCACATAATCTCTAAGCATATTAAACATCATCATAGATTTACCGTATCCAACAGCTTCTGATGCAGCATCATGTCTTGCAAGAAACTGGTTTAAGGGGAAATCATTCTCCGGGTTTACATAATCAGTATATTTCTGAATTGTTGCCCGTCTGTATTCACTGCCAAGACCGCGCTGTTCTTTTATCAGATGATCTGCCATATAAACTGTAATACCTTCACACCAGTTACCTGTAGAGAAATCTACATAAACACTGTTACCCCAATAATTATGCAGCAGTTCATGCGGGTATGAAGAATGCAGTATAAACGGGAAACGGATTATTTGTTCTCCCAGCAAAGTAAAAGAAGGCATTCCATATCCAGTCTCCCAGAAATTCTCAACAAGAGCAAACTTGGAAAAAGGATAAGGCCCTACTAGTTTCCTGTACATTTCAAGATATTGAGCTGTTGTTTCAAGATACTTATTTGCCAGACCTTGGTCGGGCGTACGAAGAAACGCCATAACATCCACAGCACCAGTACTTTTTTTATATTCAGTAAACTTTGCAGCAATAAGATAAATCTCTTCCATAGGTTCCGGGCTGTCCCAGCAGGTAATTCTCTTTCCATTTACTATTTCATTCCTGATGCGTTTTCCCTGGCTAACTGAATTCCATTTCCCCGGTAAAATTGTTGTAAGTTTAAAAGAAATAAGTTTGTTATTGAACCAAGGTACCCAGTATGTACTACCGCCAAGATAAACTCCCTTTTCACAGATTATTCCGGGAGTCTGACTGAATCCCCGGGCATACTCCTGACCCGATTGTTTTATCTTATAGTAAATCTCCCCTTTAATCCTGATTGTAAATACAGCATCCCCTTCAGGCTTGTTCTTAAAAACAACTTTATACTTATTCTGTGTTATTGATGAGGATAAAGAAAAATCTTCAACATCCATGCCAAATTCTTTTCCTTTTATTCTGCTTTTATCAAGCCTTATTATAACACCGGGAGTTTCTGAAGTTACAGTTAGATCACTCACCAGTAAAAAATAAATTGCTTTATCTACCTGATCCTCAGGAATTGTTATTGTATCAGTTGCTTCAATATAGTGATTCAGCGGATCAACTTTTGCTGTGATGTTGTGATTAATTGTGTTCTGTTGTGCAAAAACAACAGAAATTGACAACATTAGAATCAGTGCTAATTTTTTTATCATTTTTTACTCCTAATTATTATTTTGTAAAACTTATATATTTGCTAATCTATACTTTTTTTAACGGGGCAATAAATTTTCATACATTTTATTTAAAACTTCTTTACATGTATCCATTTTTTCCTGAGAAATACCATGCCCTGCCACTGCAATATTTTGTTGGGTATGAACTATTAATGGTTCCTTTATTGTGTTTCCGTATTCTGTAAGGCAGACAATTTTCTGCCTTTTATCTCTGGTACCCTTCTGACGTTTAATTAAACCATTTTTTTCCATATTGTTCAGAAGTCTTGTTATGCTGGTTTTATCTTTACCTGTCATACCTGCAATTTTTTGCTGTGTAATTCCTTCTCCATTCCAGAGGATTACCAACACAACAAACTGTTCAACTGTGATATTGTAGCCTGCCTTAGCATAACTTCTGTTCAAGTGGTTGTTAAATGCCCTTCTTACCTTTCCGACAAGATGTGCAACAGACTGACCTGACATTAAATCTTTGTTTTGCATAAACGGAAACTCCTGATTTGGTTGCATATACAACTATTTAATTAAATTAACCTGTCTATTTTTAAAAGTCAAGGATATTTTTATATATTCCGGCACTTGCAATTTAAAGCGTTCATATCATAAAATTTATCCAATTATATTCACAACACGAATTTTTTTTATCATTAAAAAATAATCGGGAAAATTAATTTATAACTGATATTAACCCTTTTCGCGCAACAATAGAAACTGGAAACTATTGTAAGGTGGGAAGAACAACTTTACTCGTGTTATCTCTTACTGGCAGTTTATTGATCTGTTTTATACTAAAATATATTAATGACTCTTATATGTATCTTTCCCTGGGAAAAAGAATTACCTTTTGCCAGCCCATAATCCACTCCTATTACACCAAGAGGAGTTTCAACACGTATTCCCGCACCATACCCCATAACAAAGTTTCTTACTTCACTGCCATCTTTCTCCTTTCGCTGATACATCCCGGCATCAGTAAACAGAAACAGCCTTGATTTTAAACCTGTAATAAATCTGTACTCGGCATTTAACCATGCTACGGAATTACATAAAAATGCGTCCTCATCGTACCCACGTAAAGTTGTTGAGCCTCCGAATCTTATCTGATCGCTTATTGGTATAAAATTGTCTCCGTAATCAATACTTTTGTGATGAAAGCTGAAAAACAGAACATGTTTCTTATGTAAATTAAAAACCGTTTCTATATCCGCACTTATCTTTTTATAAACAGAATAATTTCCTATTAAAGAAGTATCAGCCAGAAAATCAGGGCCGAGTATTTTTCTTTTACCTGCGGAAAAATTAATCCTGTACATAACTCCTGATTTCGGATTATAGGCATTGTTAAGTGTGTTGTACTTAAACCCGCCATCAATAAAAACAGAGCTGGTTCTCGGTATATGATTATATATAACTCCTGCAGAATCAGGGAACACATCTTTTGTACCGCCCGATACAGAAAGTGACAAGGTACTGAAAGGAGAATATTTTGCATTCAATTGAAATCTTCGTTCAACATATGTGGAATCTCTAATCTCCTGTTTAAATGAAAAACCTAAACTAAACGGTACTCCCAAAATCCATGGTTCTTCAAAACGGAAATCCATTACCTGTGTCAGCCTGTCTTTTTTTTCCCAAAATAAATTAATAAATCTCCCTGTACCGAGAAAATTTTGAAAAGTAAACTGAAGGCGGCCTGTCACATAACCGTTTTCCCGGTTATTCTGAGGCGGATTATATCCCATTACACCATCAATTGTGCTTGTTTTCCCCTCCTTAACATACCACAAAATTTCAGCACTGTCACCGGAAATAATAATCAAGGGTTCTTTTACAAATTCAAAAAAGCCAAGTCTTTTTAAACTTTCTGCTGCTTTTTTGACTTTTTCTTCGTCAAATACATCTCCTCTTTTTATTTTTGTTTCTCTTAGTATAACCTTTTCTTTTGTAATGTTATTACCTTTCACTTTCTGTGATGCAAATTTTATAACTGAACCGGGAATTAATGTAAGAACACAATCAACAAACAAATCTCCTTTGTTCTGTCTGACATAAAGAGATGTTATCTCTAGATTAGCAGTGGGATATCCGTGCTGCTCCATTTCTGCCAACAGAGACATTATAAATTCCTTAAGGACATTTGAAGAGAAATACCTCCCACTTAGAGCCGGAAATTTATTTTCAATTTCTTCCATACGCTTTATTTCAGGGTAAACCAAATCAATCCTGCCAAATTTTGCTCTTTTACCCTCATTAATAAAAATAAAAATATTACCATCCCGGACCAGGGCAGAATCAATATTAAATTGAAAAAAACCGTTGTTAAAATACAGGCTTCTTATTCTTTTATTTATTACATCTATAGAATCAGGCAAAATAATTCCGTTTTGTCCTAACATTTTTTCAATTGTTTTTTTTGATATTTCTTCTGTTCCGTAAATATGTAAGATGCTTCTTTGGTTCTGAATTGCAAAGACTGCTGTATTTAAAATCATACAGGCAAATATCATTTTATAATATTTAATTGCCATATTAAAAAAACGCCCTTATTTCCATGCTGCCGGTTTGATATGTTTTTTCTCTCCAGGGCTCTTTTCTTCCCCTGTAGTTAAAAGTTGACTGAAGGTGGTTCGAAAGTTTATAAGTAAAAAGAATCCTCCATCTCATTGTTAATCCGGGTTGATCACCACTGAACATTTCAAAAGGCAGCCCCCTGTTCTCAGGATCAGCAGATATTCTACCGGCTTCGAATTCCGCACGCAGGCGGCCTCTCTCTTTTATAGAATAAGATACTCTCGGGATCATAAAAAATAAAACAGCCCTTGTTACCGGAACAGGGGTTCTGTCCTCTGCAATACCGGATTTCAATTTTAAAGCAAATTCAATTTTCTGTTTTGGTCTGTAGGAGATTTCACCTGTTATAAAAGATGAAATAATATCCCGATCAACAGATGAGCCTGTTGTAAAACTCTTTGTATCCTGCTTGTTTTGATATTCAAGAAAATAGCCGCCTTTTTTCAGAAAGCCCCCCTTAACCCTTATACTCTTCTCCTTTTTATGATTAACAAAATGTCTTGCATACAATTGATTATTTTCAACACTGTTATTTTTAATTCTGAATCTTAACGACGCATATTTCCCGGGCAGCCTGTATTCAATATCATGCTGCTGAAACAGAGAAGCAGAAACCGTTAAAGTATCAGGGCTCCAATCAGGAAACAGGGCGAGTCTGTTGACTTTATAAAAATCCCTCACCCTGTCGCTTCTTTCTATACGTATCTTTGAACGTACAGTAATATTTGTTAAAGCCTTCAGATGCTTCTTGTTTTTCCTGAAGATACGATTCAGTCTCCAAAACATATCTCCGCCAATCCGGACCTGATTAACAGGCATAAAATCACCTGTCTGAATAAGCCTGAAAATAACATCACCATCAGGATCAGGTACATATTCTCCGGTTACTTCATCAAATCTGTAACTGCCCAGGCCTTCTCCCACTTTTATCGTATCTCTGACCATCTGAGAAACACTTGTGGATGTAAACTTGTAGTTCAGGGAAGATCGTAAATAACCTCTTTTTGGTGTAAACTTTATCTTCAAATCAGCAAGATCTGACTTTTGATCATTTATTTCCTCATCAAAATAATCTTTATTCCTGTGAGTAAACATAAGAGACCATATAAATGTTTTTGCCGGGATAAAATTAACATGAATTGTTTTTGTTTCCGCAACCGAATTTTTCTCAAGAATCTTTCCCGAATATTCACTATTATTTCTCAACGTTCTGCTTAGATTTAAAGAAATAATTTTTCTTTTGAGCCCTAATTTTGCTGTAATTTCATTAAATTTAAATCCAGTGGCAGTAGTATTTGACAAATCATCTCTTTTATGCTCGGCGTTATATATTATTGCAGGAGAAAGTCCCCAATACGTCCATTCAATTTTTCCTGAGTCTCTAATCCATACTCCACCTTTTGAACTGTCGGTCTTTGTATTTATGTCTTCTCTCTGGAAATTAAGTTTCGGAGCGTTTTTCATAATAAAATTAACAGAAAAGAAATTTCTTTCCGATCTGAAAACACTACTCCTTTTCAGAAGCCCTTTCTCACCTTTTAATATCAGATATTTAAAAGGAGAATAAGAGATCTTTAACCTTCTTATATCCTCTCCGGAAGAAGTTCCTTCGGATGTGCCCCACACTCTCCCGTGTTCGATCTCACTCATTCTTCCCATTGGATTAAATCGTGTGCCGACCTTTCTTACATTACCGGAAAGACTTATTTTACCAAGTCCTGCTCCTGAAATTTTAATATTTTTATTTTTTATTTTAAAATAAGTGTTATAAGCTGAACCGGAATTATCATTGTCATTCAGAGGAGAAAAAAGATTTTTATCAGTTAAGCTTAAAGCAAATTCTCCTCCGGCAGAAAAATCCTGCATAAAATTCGCTTTTAAAGAGACATCTGCCATACTGCTTGACGTTGCCAAAGGTAGAAAAATTATAGGCAGATATGAGCCTTTACCCTCTCCTTCATATATGTAAATTCCGTATCCCTTAAAACTGTAATCACCCCTCCCTGTTCCGACATAAGAAAATTGGACAAGATAATCACCATTATTCGGACCTACATATTTATATACATCTTTTCCGTTAATATTCTCTTTTCTGTAAGCCCCTTTATTGGTTCCTGCAAACCTTGCTCCGCTTGCAAGGGCAGAGTCAGGATTATCTCCCGCTTTGGAAAGGATTTCTCTGTACTCATCCGTAATTGTTAAATTAAAAGGATTGTCAATATCGTCTTTTTCTCTGACTATAGATGCACTTATCTGTACCCTGTTGTCAAAAAAAGCTGAATGTCCTTTTACTCCGAAAACTTCTTTTTGAAAGTTCTGGGCAGAATACTCAAAATCCACTGTTATGCGTGAATCACCTGTAATAAGCCTGTTTCTTGTAAAAGTTATCTGACCGCTGCTGTACTCAATTGTATAATCTCTATCTTCTCCTCTCTGTATAAGCTCTCCGTTAATCCATACGCGCTCGGTTCCGGCAAGTATAATAATTTGTCTTTCTCCTTTAACACCTTTAAGCTGATAAGGCCCCTGATTACCCTCCTGGCCCATAAAATGGTTTGTTGCAAACACTCCACGTGATGCAGCAGCAAAAAACACAGCTTCTCCTTTATTAAATTTCACTTGTGCTGTTGCTCCCTGCAATTTTCTTTTATAAGAGGCAAATTCGGTTCCGCTTGATTCAAAAACATAATCCCCGAAAGTCGTATTAAACCTTTTTGTTTTCAAAGTTATAAAAATTTTATCAATTTCCTGGAGTGTCTGCGTATTTCCTTCAGGCTGTATAGGTGAGTTCTGATCCGTTAAAGAAGCTGTCAGATCAACCCCCTCCATTATCTTTCCGGAGACCTGCAGTCTTAACCCGGATTGGAGTCTCATACCGCTGTTTGTTCCTATTTCTATCCCTCTGAAAATTGAACCGGAACGTTTTAAATTATCAGAATAAAAATCGTCACTCCTCTTTTTTCTTTCCTCTCTCTTTTTTTTATAAACAGTCGTTTTCCTTTTGTTCAGAGTAGAATCAGACCTATACCAAAGCTGATAGTTTGTTTTTAAATCCAATGGAATGTACCAGTATGAGATCTCTATTATGCTGCCTGAATCAGGTGCTGTTCTGAACTGAAAAATTCCTTTTATCAAATCAAGTCTTATATCTTTTTTCAGATCCTCAGGTACAGAATTAACTGTTAGTAAAACAGAACCAGGCATAATAAATTTGTGTTTTAATCGAAACACAGTATTTTCACCATCCGAATAAAACACTTCTTTTACGTAAAGGGATTTAGACACGGATATTTGTGCTGTTGCGCTAAAGGCAGAAATAAATATCATGGAAACAATAATGTAATATTTTTTGGCCATTTACATCCTGATATCGATTTTAAAAACATCAATTGCAGATCTCCCTGCATCAGCAATAAAAAGATAATTTTCAAAACATGCAGCAGCTGAAAGTTTTTGAAAACTTAATGCCGTATAATCTGACAAAGAAAACATTGCAAGCAAACTGTTATTTTGGGATAAAATAACCACTTTTTTTAATGCAAAATCAGGAACTGCAAAAATGCCCCTGGATACTTCTGCTAATCCAACAGGTTTTTGTAAAAATTCCTTACCAAGATCCGCAAGAAAATTTCCATGAATATCATAAACTTTTAATAAACCCAGTTCTTGATCTGCAATATATATTCTGTTATTTTCAGAAATTAATATTGCAGAAGGATCTGCCAGCTTTCCTCGCCCTGCATTGAATCCTCCAAACTCAATCTGCGGCTTTCCTGTAACATCAAATTTTATAATCCTTATATTTTCTCCGTCAACGCAAAAAAGTTCTCCCTGGTCGGATATGTCAACGGAAACAGGAAACCCGAATCTGAAATCTTCATCAATGTCTTTGTCAGTACCAAGACATGCAATATAATTAAGGTCTCTGTCGAATCTTACCAGCCTGTTGTTATAGTAATCTGCAACAAACACATCAAGACCGTTCTTCGCACAGATTGAGACCGGATTATCAAACTCCTTTTCTCCCCATCCGAATCCTCCTGCAGAGGAGATAAAATCACCATGTAATGTCACTTTCAATATCCTGTTATTTCCCGTATCACAAATATAAACAAACCCCTGAGGGCTTACGGATATATCTTCAGGTTCTTTTAATTTTATCCCGCCAAAATTTCCATACCATGATGCAATATAAGTAATTTTAATTTTTTCAGAACTCTGCTGACAAGCAGAATAACGTGTTAATATAAAATGGGATAACAAATATACAACAGCAAAAACCCGCAAGGTATTTTTATATAAATTACCTGACATTGTCACCTCTTTTAATAAAACCAAAATTCAGGGATTGTTATGAAATTAAGCCTAAAAGGTATATTTGTCAACAATAAACATCATGATTAAAAAAACACAGTAATTTTTAACCATACAGAGAAAATTTTTCCCTTGACAAAATTGCAAAATAAATATATATTTATACGCACATATAACCGACACTTAGACTGAATACTGATTAGTTGATTACTTTTGTTAAAATTTGGTTTAACCGATTTAATTTTGATTCCGGCCGCAACTATATGTTTCTATTGAAAAAGTGAAACATTATTTAGCTGTATTATTATGTTATTATATATAATTTTTACCTGTTAATATAAGCAAACATGGCCGGCTTTAGTCTTAATATTTTATTTAACTTATATTGTTTAATAATATGTCTAAACAAAATAATACATTTAATAAAGATTCGGAAGCAAAAAAAGAAACAAACCCGAATATTTTTTCAGACCAAATATTTAAATTCTCTCCTGCCGCACTAGTGTATATTAACGCAAAAGGCAAAATACTTGATATTTCCAAATCCGCATGCAGCTTATTCGGTTACTCTGAGCCGTCTGATCTTTCCGGTAAAAACATATGTAAACTAATTCACCATTCTTTATGCAAAACATTATTGGCAGATATCAATAATATATGTAAATTGGAAACTGCTATTGAATATCAACTCGTCAATAAAAACGGAAAAATTTTCAACGCGCTGCTTAAAGCCTCCCAATTACCTGAAAAGGTTGATACTGTTTCAACATTTTTACTAAGCTTCACCAAAACAACAGCAACAAATAATCATAAGAGCACCGAAGAATACCTCATATATTCCAGGCAGTTGCTTGACAGAACCGATTTTGCCTCATGCATACTTGACAGTAAAAATAAAATGAAATATATGAACCGTGCATTTACTGAACTTACAGGATATACAAAAAAGAATTTCAGAGATAAAACATTTATTGAGATTGTTTATAACTATGACAAAAAGCTTGTACTTGAACACATAAAAAAACTTACCAAAACCGAAGACAGTATTTCAACCAATGTTGTACTTTTAACAAAATCTAAAAAGAAAATATTTGTTAATTTATCAGGCTATTTTGACAGCTCGCTCAAAAGCAACCTATTGTTTATCCATGACTTGTCACCTCAACATCAAAATCAGGAAGTTCTGAGCTATCTTTCCAGAGAACGAAACGATATTTTTCAGGCAATCGGACAGCCTGCTTTTATTCTTGACATGAATCGCACAATTCTTGAAGTAAACAATGCCACCTTAAAACAAACAGGTTTGGAAGAACACCAATTAATCGGAAGTAAATGTTACAAAATATTTCATAAAAAAAATTCTCCGCCGCCGGGATGCCCGTTTAGCAAAGCAGCAAAAAATAAATCTCTTCTGACAGCGGAAATGAAAGTTGAATTTCTGAACGGTTACTATCTTGTATCATGCACTCCAATATTTAATGCAGACAATAAAGTCTCAAAGATGATTCATATTGCCACGGATATAACCGAATTGAAGAAAACTACAGACAAGTTAAAACAGAATGAAGAAAAATTCCGTGTTATGTTTGAAAACACAGGAACAGCTATTTGTCTTATTGATGATAACGATCTTATTGTCACATGTAACAATACTTTTTCTAATCTTGTTAATATCCCGCGGAAAAAGATACAAAATATAATTATACTCACAAGTGTCTTAAAAAACATAGAAAATAATCAAAGCAGCAATTGCAGAAAAAAAACTAAAAAAGTTGTCTGTTTTAAAGGGGAACTGAAGACATCGGAAAACATAATTAAAAAGGTTTATGTACAGATAAGTCGTTTTAAAAACGACGGATATCGTATTGTATCTATTGTTGATATCACGCCCCTTGTCAAGGCTGAAGATCAGGTTATTTCTCAGTTAAAAGAAAAAGAACTTTTATTAAAAGAGGTTCATCACAGAGTAAAAAATAACCTTCAGATTATTTCCAGTTTATTAAGTCTTCAGCACAGGACAATTGCCCAGAAAGATGCAGAATATGTATTTTTTGACATTCAGACAAGAATAAGATCAATTGCTCTTGTTCATGAAGAGCTGTACAGATCCGAAAATTTATCTCAAATCAACTTTTATAATTATGTCACTAATTTAACAAGATACCTTTTACAGACAATGAGCAGTTTCTCTCCTTATATTGATATTATACTAAATACTGAAGTAGAGTCGTTGAGTATTGACAAAACAATTACATGCGGCCTAATTCTGAATGAGATAATAACAAATTCTCTGAAATATGCTTTCCCTGATAATTTAAAAAAGCAAAATTTCATCTCAATAGATCTTAAGAAGAAAAACAATTACACACTTACAGTTAAAGACAACGGTATTGGTATCCCGGACAATATTGACATAAAAAATACAAACTCTCTTGGGCTTAGATTGATAAATATCCTGGTAACAGATCAGTTAAACGGCTGGGTTACAATATCCAGGATTAAAGGAACAACATTTGAAATTGTATTCCCTGAACATGCTTATAAATAAACTTGCCTTAAAGAAACTAATCGTATTGGAGTTCTGATGACGAAAAAAGTACTGATCGTTGAAGATGAAAGAATTGCAGCAGAAGACATTAAAAATAAGATAAAAGAAATGGGACTTATTCCTCTTCCTATTACAGCAACAGGAGAAGAAGCTGTTGAGCTTGCAAAGAATGAAAGGCCTGATTTGATAATTATGGATATTAAACTTCAGGGAAAAATCAGCGGTCTGAATGCTGCGAAAGAGATAAGGAGATTCTGCAATGTACCAATAATATTTATAACTGCACTTGCAGATATGCTTGCAAAAGATAATCTTAAAAAAGAGAAAAATATTGTTTGTCTTTCAAAGCCTTTCTCAAATATTGAGTTTACAGGTCATATAAAAAAATTTTTAAACCTTTGAGTAAAACACTCATTTTAATAATTCATGAAGATAATCCTTGTATTTTCAATTATTTCTCCTTATTTTTTAATGTTGGTCAGTAACTTGCAAATTTTTCTGTTAAAGTAAAATTGATCTCTCAAATGACACTGATCTATGTCTGAATTTTTAAAATTAACAATTCTGCTTATTTCCGGCATTATTGCAGGGTTTATTAATGTAAACGCAGGTGGTGGCTCATCACTGACTCTTCCCATTCTCCTTTTTTTAGGACTTGACAGTGCTACTGCAAACGGAACGAACAGAATTGGTATTTTAATTCAGACAATATCATCTACTCTGTCTTTTAAGAAAAACAACCATTCGAATTTAAAAAAAAGCCTGATACTTGCATTATGTACCTTACCCGGAGCAATATCCGGTGCTCTTATTTCAGTACGACTGAGTGACGCGAGTTTTAAAAAAATTCTAAGTATAATACTGATTGGAATAATTTTTACTCTTTTTATTAAACACAAACCTCAAACAGAAGATTTGACTGATAACAGCAAGGCATGGTTGGTCTATCCTTCTTTGTTTTTTATCGGTTTTTATGGCGGTTTTATTCAGGTTGGTGTTGGATTTCTTCTCATGTCCGCTCTTTATTACACGCTTAACATTTCGCTGGTTAAGGTAAATATGCATAAAGTATTTATAATCTTAATTTATACAATACCTACAATTATCATCTTTACTGTTACAGGCAATATTAATATAATATTCGGAATTATTCTTGCCGCGGGAATGTCTGTTGGCGGCTGGTGGGGAGCTCATTTTGCTGTTAAATCAGGAGAAAAATTCATTAAGGCTGTTCTTGCTGTTGCTATAATTATTATTATTGTAAAACTTTTAAATTTAATATAAAGACCTGCCCTTATATGTAAAATACGGGAGGTATGGACATGAAAATTTATTCTCAGCTAAAAAATGCAGTCGCATTACTTTTTCTGCTTTTACTTAGCAATGCCGCTGCACAAGAATTTGAAGATCTCTTTAAAATGCCTTTTGAGGATCTGTTAAATATTGAAATTACTACAGCAGCCAAGAAACCGGAAAAAGTATCTGAAATCCCTGCAAGTATTGTAGTAATCACAAGAGATGATATAGAGAAATACGGGTACCAGTCTCTTCAGGAAATTCTGGAAAATGTTCCTGGCTTTTACATGATTGACGATTATTTCTGGATGGGCGGATACAATTTTGGTGTAAGAGGCTTTTACTCAACCGGTGTTTTTAATGATCTGATAATACTTGTTGACGGAGTAAATATGAAAGAGGATTATTACGACTCCTACAATCTGGCAAAGATCAATATTCCGGTGGAAGCAATTGACAGAATAGAAATTGTCCGGGGGCCAATGTCTGTTATTTACGGTAGCGGGGCTTTTTTAGGCGCAATAAACATTGTTACTAAACACAATACTAAAAATATTAATGTAAACGATAATATTGCATCAGTCTTAATCGGTTCCGACAAAGCTCAAAAAATATTTCTTCGTTTGTCCAGAAGAAACAAAGATTTTTCAATTACTGCAAACGGGAACATTTATCGTAATAAGAGAATAGGGCCGAAAATTTCGGACATGGCACCATATCCTTTTCCGGAATTCTGGGGAATCTCAGATAAAAATGCAAGGATCAGGCAAAGATATAAGAATCAATATTTCAATATAATTGCAAAATATAAAGATTATTCTATAATTTTTAATCAGTCAACAAGCACTCAGAATGTTGTTGACGGCGCACCTGCTCTTCTTGACGGCGATCTTTCCAGAATAAACAATGCTTCCATCTCATTGATTCTGGATAAAAAAATCAATGACAAATTATCTGTTTTTTCCAAAATATCATCATTTTTCTACTCGCAATTAAATGAATATGATATGTATTCACAATATGCTCCTCAAATAAAAAACATCTTTGGATATGCTGAGCAAAACATGAGGAGTTGGGAAGGAGAAGCAAATCTTTTTTACAATATTTCAAAAAACACAGAATTAACTGCAGGTATTTTTACACATATCACCCACTATCTTCAGACAACAATAAACATCCCTGTAGTTAATTACGATAATATTTTATACAGTCTGCCCCCTGACGAAAACATTATGACACAAAGCGCTTGGGCACAAGTAGAAACAAAATTGATCCCTAATTTTAAAACAATTGCAGGATTAAGAATTGAGAAGCTTAACGATTACACCCTTTCTATAACAGATTTTTCTGATATTGAGAACCCAAGGTATAGTGAATTAACTTTTACCGAAGATAAAATGTCATTTATACCAAGACTCGCATTTATACTTACTCCCTCAAACTCACTTAGTTTTAAACTTATGTACGGCAAAGCTATCAAACAACCGTCATACGGACAAAACAATGAAGTATTTAAAGCATACCATTTTAACAATACACCTATAACGCTGCTTTCTCCTGCGCGTATCAGCACTCTTGAGTTTAATATTACTGCGAATATATCAAATTCAATTAATACAAATTTTTCTGTTTTTCATAACGACCTTGACAACCTTATTACAAGGGAAAATTTTTATAACGAAAATGATAAACTCGCATGGCGTATAGGAAACAGCGGCAAAATGGCAACAACAGGAATGGAATTTTCTCTGTGTGTTCGTCCTGCTAAAAACTGGAAGATAGAAACAAGTTTTATTATTCAGAAAACAAGAAATAAACAAACCGGTTTTAAGAATATTGAGCCCGGCTATGCTCCAAAAACTCTATCTTATCTTAAAACAAATTTTACTCCTTTTAAAAATTTATCCGTCGCTTTAATCGGAAGATATGTAGGTAAAATGTATTCTATGTGGGATATTACATCCGGCAAAAGAATCGGAATGCCATCCGATCCATCATTAGTTATGGATGCCAATATCAGAATATCTTCCAATTGGATAAAAAGGAATTTTATTTCGTGTCATATTTACAATCTTCTTAATACTACAATAAGATACCCTGCAACAGGAAACAGCAAATGGGCTCCTCTTGGAACCATAGGTATGGGACGGACATTCTTTATAACCTTTGGTATTAAATGGTAAAATTATATTAAAAATAACACTGCTGTCCGGTTAAGAATTAAATA
>Ga0190359_1000751_pt1 | contig 21570 bp, 18 predicted proteins | sample 48721823_MG_FD_161269 | JGI IMG/M metagenome (GOLD analysis project Ga0190359, IMG submission 161269) | Hydrothermal vent microbial mat bacterial communities from Southern Trench, Guaymas Basin, Mexico - 4872-18-2-3_MG | ecosystem: Environmental > Aquatic > Marine > Hydrothermal vents >... | reverse complement strand
GGGACAATACCATATTAATATGTTATCTACCACCTGTCATGTGTATTTTGGCAAAGTAATGGGTGCTACACCCAATGGCAGGTTGGCACATAAAGCCATCTCGGACGGTACTTCTCCGTCACATGGCGCCGACACCCACGGTCCGACTGCCGTCATCAGATCGCTTGCCAAGCTGGATCAGACAAAATCCGGAGGTACCCTGCTGAACATGCGCTTTCTGCCTGATTTGTTGAAACGCGAGCAGGATTTAATCAAATTGGGCAAACTGATCCGAAGTTATTTCACGCTCGGGGGTCATCATATTCAATTTAACGTGGTGGGCACGGATACGCTGTTAACGGCACAAAAGCATCCGGAAGAGTATAGAGATTTAATGGTCAGGGTTGCAGGATACAGCGATTATTTCAATGATCTGAATGGTGAATTGCAGGATGAGATCATTGACCGTACTGAGAATGAAACTTTTTAGTGGTCATTGTTAATGATTTATTTTAATGGGATTAATCTTTGATGTCAAGCCTTATTCGATCAATGACGGTCCGGGTATCCGGATCACCGTTTTTTTTAAGGGCTGTCCGTTGCGATGTACCTGGTGTCATAATCCTGAAGGGATTTCTCCGGATGTTCAGAAGCTTTATTCGCATTCGAAATGTATCGGTTGTTCTACCTGTGTCGAATATTGTCCGGAAAACGCTTTAACGCTGACACAGGAGGGTATAGTGACTGATTTTGAGGCTTGTACGATGTGTGGTTTGTGTACCATTGTTTGTCCGGCCAAAGCCATGGAAATGTCGGGAGAACAGGTCACCGTATCCGAACTGATGAAAAGGATCACACGTGAAATCACCACCATGGATACTTCTAACGGGGGGGTAACCGTCTCCGGAGGAGAACCGTTGATGCAGCCGGATTTTTTAATTGAGTTTTTGGATGCCTGTGGTCGTGAGGGGATTCATCGCGCAGTGGATACTACCGGGTTTGCTTCCCCGGAGATCCTGCTGGAGGTAGCCCGGCGAACCGATCTTTTTTTGTATGATATAAAGTTGATGGATGCAGAAAAGCACCGGTATTATACAGGGGTAAGCAACGAAAAGATTCTTTCTAATTTACAGGTACTTGCCGAATACGGAGCTCCCGTCAACATCCGGATTCCACTGATCAGGGGGGTTAATGCGGATGAAGACAATATCCGGCAAACGGCTCGGTTTATCGCTTCACTGGCTGGTGTCAAAAAAGCGGTCAGCCTGTTGCCTTATCACAATATTGCCATTCATAAATATCAGAAACTGGGACAAACATATGACCTGAGTGGAATGGAAGAACCTACGGAAGAGGATATCAACCGTACTATTTCCATTTTCAGCGAATATGGTATAGAAGCTACAGTTGGGGGTTGATGGGGTTTTTATAGTTTCCGATTTTTTCGATACGGACCGGGCCGGCCGGTGTTACTTCGATAGGAGCCATTTTCAGTTTCATTATTTTACCGTTAAATTCGATTTCTGACAGCCGGTTTTTTGTCAATGTAGTACCGAGTTTATTTATAAAGGGGAAAAGGTCTTCACCCACGGCAATACTCATATCGGTGATCATTTCATCCCATGTGAGCCGGTGTTGGGGGTCGTTTTTCCAGCGGGTATGCTGCACGTATTTCCATCTGGGGTACCATGTAGGACCGTAGCGATCATCCAGTTTTTGCCACATGTACCAGGTTTTAATCCAGTCTTTTCCTTTACCCCATTTTTCGTAGAGTTCGCGATTCTCATACGTAGTGGCTAAATCGAGTCCGTTTCCTGCAGGATCCCAGTCAAACATGGAATTGCAGTTCCGGTTCGACTGATCCCGGATCGATTCTTTAAACAGTGCGTTTACTTTACCCTGGAACCAGCCGGCGTGTGCTTCTCCACGATCGGGTATAGGTGCAATACCGGCAACATTTCCCTCATCATTTGGGGGGCCGAACAATGTATGGGTCAGTTCATGGGCAAAGATTGAAATGATGCCGTAGGGATCGAGGCTGATAATTCCGTTCTCCTTTGGCCGGTATATGTTTACTGCCCAACCGCCGCCACCTCCGGCACAGAGAATCAGGTACATCGGTTCTGCAGTAGGTTTTGACGGAAGTCGCTGCAACACGAATTTTTTTGCTTTCGGGATATCTTCTCTGACAGTTTTGAGTAATTCAGGTTTCTGATTGGCAGCATAATACAGGACGATCCCATTGAAATTTTCTTCCAGTTCGGGATATATCCCACCGCCGCCATCCATCGGCTGGGGCAAACGAGGCTCATCACGTAAAGATTTCTGGTTACCTGTGAGCCATTCAAGATATCCGCGCATGACCAAATCCGCCGAATCTTTCTGCTTTTTTGTGGCTTTTCGCGGATATTGTCCTTCACGCGGGTTTCCGGCAATGATCAGGTGCCCCTTGCCAAATTTTATTTGCTGAACACCTTTGTTCGTTTTTGCTCCGAACGCTTCAACAAGGGTTCGTATGGGCGGAATGGGGTTTTCTTTCTTATCGGCGGACGGTGACATGGCTCCGCCCCTGCAGCGTATCATCAATCCGCCTCCGCGGGTGACAAAATCTTTAAGAGCTTCTATCTCTTCAGGCAGATAGGGCTGGGATCCGGGATTGGCCTGACTGGTAATGATAATCTGGTATTTTGCGTTGGGCCACCAGGCAAAAGGATTGATCTTGTTAACCGTATCCCAGACAATCCGGATGCGGCTTTCCCCTTTTGGATCAAGAACAGTATTGAGGGAGGCATGACTGCCTGCCGCCCGGTATCCCAATTGATTTAATTGTACCGGTAATCCCCAGAGGGTGGCAAAATTACACTCATGCGCCATATCAATCAGGATATTATATCCCAAATCATTGACTACCGGTTGTGCCGGAAGGGGAAATGCACGGGTAACGGTTGACGGCAGGGTTTTACCGCTGGTCCAGTATTCCGTGATCTGGTCAGAGGTCAGTGAGGGCTTTGGGTTACAGGAAGATAATAGGGCCAGGAGGATTAAGAAGGTTGAGAAGGTTGAGAAGGTTGAGAAGGTTGAGAAGGTTGAGGTAGATTTCATGAGAGGGAGGATTTATAATATTGGATAATAAGTTACAAGTTACGAAAATTCCAGTTTCATTTGCGAATCGAAAAGTTTGAAGGTTTTACGGTGCCATGGAGTGATGCCTTTTTGCATTATGGCAAGGCGGTGGCTCCGGGTAGGGTATCCTTTGTTTTGATCCCAGTGGTATTCAGGATATTTTCGGTGAAGCTGTTTCATAAATGCATCCCGGTGGGTTTTGGCCAGGACTGAAGCGGCAGCTATGGAGGCAAACCGGCCGTCGCCCTTTATTTCGCACCGGTGACGGATGGTATGATACGGATGAAACCGGTGACCGTCAATCAGCAGCAGATCGGGAACGATCTTTAATTGTTGAATGGCCAAGTGCATGGCTTTAATGCTGGCATTCAGGATGTTGATCTCATCGATCTCTGCCGCATCAACACGGGCAACCGCCCAGTCAAGAGCCGATTCTTCAATTACCGGGCGCAGAAAATCCCGTTTTTTTTCTGAAAGTTGCTTGGAATCATTCAGCAGGGGATGAAAAAAATCCTCAGGTAAAATAACCGCTGCAGCAAATACCGGTCCGGCCAGGCAACCCCGCCCGGCTTCATCGCAACCAGCTTCGGTTTGTCCTTTCAAAAAGTATGGTTTTAAATAAGACATGTTAAAGGCGAAAGGCTAAAGACTAAAGTAAGTTTTAAGTTCAAAGGTAAAGGGGTTAAGGGATTCTTTCAACTTATCAACCTTCTAATTCTTTTATTACCTCCTCACTCACCCGTTTTGCCGTTTCGTCCCATGAAAAATTCCCGGCCTGTTTTAATCCTTTTTCAATAAGATTCCTGCGTAGTTCAGGTTTGGTGGCCAGTTTTTTCATTTGAGCGGCGATCTCTTCAACGGATCCGGGATCGGCATAAAGAACTGCATCACCCCCCACTTCAGGAAGGCTGGTGACATGGGATGTAAGTACCGGTACTCCGGCCTGCATTGCTTCAACTACCGGGATACCGAATCCTTCAAACCACGGAACAAATGTAAGGGCAAGGGCAGCACCCAGTACCTGACGGAGTTGACCGGGTTCAAGACGCCCCGTCATAATTACTCGTTCGTTTTTCAGATACTGCTTGGCGGATGAAGTATGCCACATTTGTTCACCAACGATCACCATTTTAATTTCCGATTTTAACTGCTTACAGAATAATTGAAAAGCTTTCAACAGGTTGATCAGGTTTTTTCTCGGATGCAGTGATCCGATGAAAATGAAATAGGGCGTACCTCCGGAGTAACGATCACGAACTTTTTGAATCTCCTCTTCAGGGAGGGGCCGGTATTTTTCATGGGCTCCGTTGTAAACCACCCGGATCCGGGATTCGGGAATGTGGTAGGTTTTATGAATATCTTGTTTTGAATATTCGGATACGGTAAGGATCTTCTCAGCCTTTCCGGCGAAGCGGGGGAAGAAGAAGTTGTAATAAATTCTCGGCCACCAAGGCAGATCTTTGGGCCGGTGAGCAAAGTTTATGTCATGAATCACCGTAATGGAACGAACCGGGATGCGCAGACTTAGAAATCCGTCAGGTGAAAAGAAAAGATCGGGATGCAGCTTTCGTAACAGTCGTGGTATTCGCCACTCAAACCAAATATACCATAGTAGCGGATGGCGGGTAGGGGGACCGGCGACTACCGGCTGCACATTATCACCGAAAATAAAACCGGGATCATACGGCCGGTCGAAAATAAAAATGAATTGATGCTCCGGATGATCTCTCGTGATGCGCTTTAATGTTTCATAAGCAAACCACCCGATCCCTTCAAGTTGATTCTTAAGCAATAACCTGCAATTCACTGCAATGATCATGCTCTAAATTTACGTAATGAATGGCGAAAATTACTACATTTGGACGCTTTAAATATGAAAAACCCCGGGCCGGCAAGGCGAAAACAAGCATATCTTGAAACGAAAATTCGTCACGAACCTGATTCTCATTATCCTGCTGAACCTGCTGGTAAAACCCCTTTGGATATTCGGGATTGACCGGGTGGTACAAAATACCGTGGGGGTAAAAGAGTTCGGGTTTTACGGAGCACTCCTGAATTTTTCATTTCTCCTGAATATTCTGCTGGATCTCGGGATAACCAATTACAATAACCGGAATATCTCGCAGAATCATCAACTCCTCAGGAAGCACTTTTCAAATATAGTGGTACTCAGGTTGTTAATGGCTGTAGGATACGGTCTGATCACTTTTGCAGTAGCTTTGTCTCTGGGATATTCAGGGCGACAGTTAAACCTGCTATTCTTCCTGGTCCTGAATCAGTTTCTTATCTCATTCACCTTATATCTTCGTTCTAATATCGCCGGGATGCAGATGTACACGGTGAATTCACTGGTTTCGGTTCTTGACCGGATGCTGATGATCATTTTCTGTGCCGTACTGATCTGGGGTAAGATAGACGGCTTCACCTTTTCTGTTGAATGGTTCGTATATGCCCAGACTGCTGCGTATGTGCTTACCACTTTAATATGCTTTATGATCGTTGCCAGAAAATCCAGGTTCCCGAAATTCAAATTCGACCGGCGGTTTTTCATGGTTATTCTTCGGCAGTCATTCCCGTTTGCTTTACTGACCCTGCTGATGTCAGCCTATACCCGTCTGGATGCTGTACTGCTTGACAACCTGATCCGTCCGAACGGGGATACGCAGGTAGGAATTTATTATCACGGTTTCAGGATATTCGATGCGGCCTACCAGTTTGCACTGCTGTTTGCAGTATTGCTTCTGCCCATGTTTAGCAAGATGCTTAAAGAACATCAGTCGGTCAAAGAGCTTACCCGGCTTTCGGCCCTCCTGTTGTTTGTTCCCACTATTGCCCTCGCCGCGGCATCCCAGGTTTTTCGTACCGAGATCATGGATATTCTTTATACCGATAATATTACGGAATCAGCAACCTTTTTTGGCATCATTATGACGGCTTTTCTGGGAATGGCCGGCACCATTATTTTCGGTACACTGCTGACCGCCAACGGAAACCTGCGTGTATTGAATATTACATCCGCAATTGCTTTGGGTATCAATTTGTTACTAAATCTGATCCTGATTCCCCGGTACGAGGCTTTCGGGGCAGCCGTAAGTTGCCTGGCGACTCAGGGATTTGTCGGCTTGAGCCAGTTTCTGATTGCTGCATGGAAATTCAGGTTCGGGTTTGACTTCCGGTTACTGGCACGTTTGCTGTTATATATTTCAGGCATTGTACTTTTCGGATGGGTAACTTTTCAGGTTGAATGGCCCTGGGGTACTGAGTTTTTAGGGATGATTGCCGCATCACTTCTGTTGGCTTTTCTCCTGAAACTGGTAGATGTAAAAGCAATGTTTATCTTAATCAGGGATGGCGAGCGGGAAGGGGATTTTTAAAGAATGACAAGTATTAACTGAACTATTATAGAATGAAAACAAAAAGTATTACATCGTTTCCGATATTTCTGGCATTTCTCTGCATGGGTTTCGGAGATGCCGTGGGGCCTTTCGTGGGACTGGCCAGAGAGCATTTTGAGATCAGTACTTTAATGGCTACCCTGATTCAGTTTATCGGGTTTACGATGTTTCTGATCCTCTCTATACCGATGGGTATTTATCAGGATAAAAAAGGGAAAAAACATGTGCTGGCACTGGGCTTGCTGGTTGCTTTAGCCGGATTGGTCATTCCGATTTTCGGAGGATTAAACTCTTATCCCCTTTTTCTGTTGACCATCATGCTTCTGGGGGGAGGAGCGGCTATTTTGCAGGTATCGGGTAACCCGATTATGCGGGATGTATCTCCCGAAGGAAAATATTCACGAAATCTTTCACTGGGGCAGTTCATTAAAGCCATCGGTTCTTTATCCGGACCGGTAATTCCGGTGATTGCGGCGCGGTGGTTTGGGGCAGATTGGAGTCTGGTATTTCCCATCTATTCGGTATCATTATTAATTACACTTGCCTGGTTGACCATGACCCGGATTGACGAACAAAAAGAGCCTGACAGTCACCCGGCTACATTCGGTTCGAGTTTCAGGTTACTGGGTAACGGATTTGTGGCGATGATGGTTTTCGGGATATTTATGTATGTAGGTGCCGAACAATGCATGAGTTCGGGTATCCCTCTTTTATTAAGCGATAAATATGGCATTGATATTCAAAGTCTGGGTGTCGCCGGAACCGGTCTCTTTTTCCTGGCCCTGATGATCGGCCGTTTTCTGGGAGCAGTAATCCTGAACTGGATCAGTCCGCGCTCTTTTCTGATTTCTACCGTCGTGCTGTCCATCATTGGCAGTATCACGATATTACTCGGCATCAAAGCTTTGGCTATTGTATCCATCTTCTTTATCGGATTGGGATTTGCCAATATTTTTCCGCTGATCTTTTCCATTACGGTTGACCAGATGCCGCAGCGTACCAATGAATTATCCGGTTTAATGATCAGTGCCATTGTGGGTGGAGCGATATTGCCTCTGATCATGGGACAGTTATCCGATTCATTCAACATCACGATCGGATTGCTGGTTCCGCTGGTTGGTATATTATACGTGGCTTATGTGTCATTGCGTCATTTTAAAGTTGTTAAATCCATTTAAATCATGAAAGAGGTAACAGCAGGTATTGATATAGGAGGAACCAATTCGGTTATCGGGATTGTGGATCGTGAAGCACATATCCTGGCCCAGACCAAAGTGGCTACAAAAGATTATCCGGATGTGAAGAATTATGTAAAAGCGGTACATGATGCCATACAGAAAGCCTTAAAGGAGGCCGGTGAGGTGACCCTTCAGGCGATTGGGATCGGGGCGCCTAACGGAAACTATTATCACGGTACCATTGAACATGCTCCCAATCTGGTATGGAAAGGGATTGTTCCGCTGTGTGAAATGTTTAAGAAGTACTATACCTGCCCGGTGGTACTGACTAATGACGCCAATGCGGCGGCTATGGGGGAGATGATTTACGGAGGAGCTAAAGGGATGAAAGATTTTATCGTGCTGACACTGGGGACCGGTTTGGGTAGCGGGATTGTGATTAACGGTGAGGTGGTGTACGGCCATACCGGATTTGCCGGCGAGATCGGTCATACCATTGTAGAACCTTTCGGTCGTGATTGCGGATGCGGACGGCAGGGATGTCTTGAAAATTATGTTTCGGCTACCGGGATTGTCCGAACCATGAACGAAATCTTTGCCGACCGCAGAGATCCGAGTCCGCTTCGCAAACTGGGTGAGGATGAACTGACTTCAAAGGCCATTGCCGAAGCGGCAGCCAGCGGGGATACGCTGGCGCTTGAAGCATTTGACCGAACCGCCGAAACGCTGGCTCTTGCCATTGTGAACTCAGTGGCTTTTTCAAGTCCGGAAGCTATTTTTCTGTTTGGCGGACTGGCACAAGCGGGGGATTTGCTGTTCGAGCCGGTCAGACGGTATGTGGATGAGATGATACAGGTTATTTTTAAAGGCACGGTGAAAATTTTGCCATCCGGACTTGCAGAGGCGGATGCAGCGGTGCTCGGAGCCAGTGCATTGGCATGGAAAGAGATTGGAGGATAGCAGGTTGATAATTAGTAATTAATTCAATGGAGAGAAAAACAATCAAGGTGCCGTTGCTTGAATTATCCGGGCCTTATCCGGATTTAAAGGAGATTTCACAGGCGTTAAATATACCCGGCGAATGGCATTCTGTGGATACCGTGAACTGGCCGGAATATGATTACCGGCCGGAGGTCAGATTTAAAATCGCGCATAACAACCGTGAGATATTTATCAAATATGTGGTCAGAGAGCATTATGTAAAAGCAGAGAAATCGAAATCAAACGAAATGGTTTGTGAAGATTCATGTGTGGAATTTTTTGTCTCTCCGAACCCGGATGACGGTATCTATTACAATATTGAGATGAACCCGATCGGCACCTGCCTGTTGGGCAGGGGTACCGGCAGGGCCGACAGCCGGGTGGTGGATCCCGCTGTGATCCGGAAGATCCGGCGTATGGGCACGCTGGGGGGTGAGCCGTTTCAGGAACGAACGGGAGATTATCGCTGGGAGCTGGTACTGGCTATTCCACTGGAGATTTTCGGGGATGAAACGGTATCCGGGTTGAGTGGACGGCAGTTCAGGGCTAACTTTTATAAATGCGGGGATAAGCTGAGCCGGATGCATTTTCTCTCCTGGAATCCCGTAAAAACCGGCCGGCCGGATTTTCACCGGCCGGAATATTTTGGGGTGCTTGATTTTGAGTAATATAACAACAGTTTATTATCCAGATAAATAGAAGTATTAATGAAAGGAAATTGTGTAATCGGCCAGTCGGGAGGACCCACTGCTGTGATCAATTCGAGCCTGGCCGGGGTCATCTCAGCCGCTGTGGCTTCGCCAAAGATTGATCAGGTGTACGGGATGCGTTACGGGATCGAAGGATTGATGAATGAAGAGCTGATTGATCTTGGGGCTATGGCAGGGCAAGCGATAAAAGGATTACGGAGTACACCCGGTTCGGCACTCGGGTCATCCAGGCATAAGGTAACCGATAAGGATTTTACCCGGATCCTGGAGGTGCTGAAAAAGTATAATATCCATTATTTCTTTCTGATCGGCGGCAACGATTCGATGGATACCATACACCGGGTAGAGGCTTACTGCAAAGAGCAGCATTACGATCTCACCGGGGTGGGGATTCCCAAAACGGTGGATAATGATCTTTTTGGTACGGATCATACACCGGGATTTGCCTCAGCGGCAAGAAGCAATATGTTGAATGTGATGCAGGCCGGTGTGTTGGCAAGGGATATGAAGCGGGTAGATCAATTTGTTGTTTATCAGACTATTGGTAGGGATGCGGGTTGGTTAGGTGCCGCTACGGCTTTGGGTAAAAAGGATGAGGAGGATGCCCCGCACCTGATCTACTGCCCGGAGTTTGTTTTCAATCGCGATCGGTTTCTGGCGGATGTGGAGTCGGTGTATAAAAAGATCGGATGGGTATCCGTGGTTTGCGGAGAAGGATTAAAATATGCCGATGGAACGCCCGTGAGTGCTTCCATGACAAAAGATAAATTCAACAATACCGAATTCGGGGCGATGGGAGGGGCCAGTGTCGGGTTGAATTTACACCGGATGATCTCGGATGAATTTGGCTTTCGCGGAGAGTTCCAGATCACCGAATCGCTGATCATGTCGGATTTCGTGAGGGCGGTACCATTGGATCTTGAAGAAGCCTGGCAATGCGGACTGGAGGCAGTCAGGCTGGCTGAGGAGGGAATATCCGGATATATGGTGACAATTGACCGGATAGCTGATGATCCGTATCAGATACGGTTCGGGAAAGCTTCCCTGAGTGAAGTGGCGGTGAAAGCCCGGCCCATGCCAAAATCCTATTTCAATAAGAAAGGAAATTTTGTTTCTCCCGCTTTCGTGAATTATCTTCGCCCTCTTATTGGCGAATTGCCTGAATTTTGGAAGATATGAACTTTAATAAAACCGTAGTTGCGATTCATGCACATCCCGATGATACCGAAGCCTGGTGTGCCGGGACTCTGAAATTATTGAAAGAGAGCGGATACCAAATCGTGATCGTCACTATGACGGCAGGTGGTATGGGGGGTATCGGCTCTACTGAAGAAGAGACCATCCGCCTGCGACAACAAGAAGCCCGGAAAGCAGCAGCCGTGCTGGATGCAGAATATATCTGTATGGACGGCCGAGACGGGTACCTGTTTGATACCCCTGAACTCCGTATGGAGGTAACCCGTATTATCCGGAAATATCAGGCAGGTATTGTGATGACCCATCTTCCCATGGATTATCATGCAGATCACCGTACGTGCAGTAACGTGGTTGAAGCGGCGACTATCGTGGCCTCTTTGCCGAATGTACCGGTTAATGAAGAGCCGCTGCCGGTTACCCCGCTGTTGTACCACACGGCACCCCTGACACTGACTGATCCGATCGGAGCTCCGATCCCGGATCCTCACTTTTTTGTGGATGTCTCGGGAGTAATGGATACAAAACGTGAAATGCTGCAATTTCACCAGTCGCAAAAAGAACTGATGCGGGTGATGCACAAAATTGACGATTTTTTCGGAATGGTCTATCAGGGGAATAAAGATTACGGTGCCATGGTGGATGTCGACTATGCCGAAGTATTCTGGCAGCATCTAGGCGGCGGATTCCAAAAAGATCCCCTCATCCAGCAGGAACTCGGCAACCAGGTAAAATTCCAAAACTAAACCTTCTAAACCTTCTAAACCTTCTAAACTTTTTAAACCTTAAACAATGAATCTGCAGGATCCAAAATACACCCGCTTCGCGCTGGTGCGCGAAATGATGGAAACTCCATCGGTAGTCCGTCAGTTTGATAATCAGGTGGTGATCCCTTTTGCTGAACAGGTGAAAAAGAAAAGGGCCCTTTTTTTAACCGGCGAGGGCAGTAGCCGTATTTTCCCGGCAAAAAGAGCCATTTATTCGGCGATGCAACATAATGACCCCATTCCCGTTTTTACCGAAGGAGCCACACAAGCACTTGAATATCAGCTGGACGACTATGCTGTGTTTGGAGCATCCAATTCCGGTAAAACCAAAGAAATCATCCGGTTGTTGACCAAATTAAAGCAGAAGAAACATGATGCATTATTCGGACTTACCGCGCATACGGGTACCAAACTCGAAGAGTTGACCCACCGGACACACGTGCTTAACTGTGGTAATGAAGATGCCGTGGCAGCTACAAAATCCGTAGTGGAACAGGCCCTGTTCTATGATGTATTGCAACGCCGGTTGTTGGAAAAGGAACTTTGCCATTGTGATAACCTGGCCGGTGATCTCGAAAAATCCCTTACTGTGCAGATAGACGATGAGATGATTCGGGCACTGAAAAAGGCCGGCAGGATCTTCTTTGCCGGGCGCAATGACGGGGTAGCGGAAGAGCTGACCCTGAAAACCAATGAAATCACCCGGAAGAAATCGGACTATCTGGAGGGCACTTACGCGGTGCATGGCATCGAGGAGGTGATGGATGCCGATGAAGTGGTGGTGGTGATCGATCCCTTTGAAAGCGAAGAAGAAAAAATGACCGAATGCCTGGTCAAGGGGGTGGGAATGACCGTATTGGCTATCGCTTCCAGACCGACTTCATTTCCCACGATTATCATTCCGGATAATAAACAGTTTGCTTCTTATCTCCAGTTGGCAGCAGGCTGGAACCTGTTGGTAGAGATCGGACTGGCACTGGATATCAATCTGGATAAACCCGTCAGAGCCCGGAAAGTGGGCAACGAGTTCTAAAACAACTATCCGGCATTCTGCTTTTTTCAGAAAATTAATACCTTGCAGGATAAACCACTTGCAGTATCTATGAAAAAAGTAGCAATCGGAATTGACATCGGAGGCACCAATACCGATTTCGCCTATGTTAACCGTGATGGACAGGTAATCGCCGAAGGGAAGATTAAAACCAATTATGGTGAAGCCGAAGTATTTGTAGGAGCGCTGGTTGAAAAGCTTCGTATCGTACAAAAAAAGATTGGTGAACCGGTAAAAGTGATTGGTATCGGGGTTGGAGCCCCGATGGGGAACATCAACAAAGGAACCATCGAGTATCCGGCCGACCTGCCCTGGAAAGGAATTACCCCGATGGCTGACCTGATCAATAAGCACTGCGGTTTGCCGGTTTTTGTCACTAATGATGCTAATGCGGCAGCCGTGGGAGAGATGATATTCGGAGCAGCCAAAGGGATGAAGAACTTTGTGGTGATCACGTTGGGCACCGGATTGGGCAGTGGCATTGTAGTGGACGGGAAACTGGTGTACGGGGAGGATGGATTTGCCGGCGAGATCGGGCATACTACCGTCAGACCGGGTCGTACGAACCGTGAGTGCGGCTGTGGCCGGGTTGGATGTCTGGAGACTTATGTTTCTGCTACCGGGCTTATACGAACCATGTTCAAGATCCTGGCTGACTCTGTTAAAGATTCTGAACTCAGGGATTACAGCTACAATGAGATGACCTCCTTAAAGATCGCCGAGGCAGCTGAACGGGGTGATGAACTGGCCATCCGGGCATTCAATCATACGGGTGAGATACTGGGTCTGAAGCTGGCGGATCTGGTGGCACATACCAATCCCGAAGCAATCTTTCTGTTTGGCGGACTCACACTGGCCAAGGGTTTGATCCTGGAGCCCACACAGAAAGCCTTCAAAGAAAATATGCTCTCTATCTATAGAGATAAGGTAAAGCTACTCCCGTCCGGGTTGAACTCAAAAAATGCTGCAGTGCTGGGTGCCAGTGCGTTGGCATGGGAAAAGTATAACGGGGAGGATTAAAAAAGGCTAAAGGCGAAAGGAGGATCATTTTATGAAACGATTATTATTGTTTTTTTGGGTGGTCTGTTTTCTGCCATCCGGGGTTATTTTACCGGCCTCCGGTCAGTCGTCAAGTCTGCAATTTGAGGTTTCATTTTCCGGTAACATACACACAGATGTTATTACCGGCCGGGTGTATGTGATGATCTCAACCAATAACCGCCGGGAGCCCCGCTATCAGGTGGGGGTGAGAGGGGTGCCTGTGTGGGGTATGAATGTGAAGAATCTCCGGCCGGGTGAAGGTGCTGTGATAGATGAACAGGTTTTTGGGTATCCGCTTGAGAGTATCCGGGATATTCCTGCCGGGGATTATTATGTGCAGGGATTCATCAATGTTTATACAGAATTCAGACGCTCTGACGGTCATACATTATGGATGCATCAGGATCACTGGGAGGGCCAGAACTGGAGGAGGAGTGAGGGCAACCTGTACAGTAAAGTCATGAAGATCCATTTGGATCCCTCAAAATCCGGAATAATTAAATTGGTTTGCGACCATGTGAATCCTCCGGTGAAGATACCTGAAGACACCAAGTGGGTTAAAAGGGTACGGATCAAAAGCAAACTGCTCTCAGATTTCTGGGGACAGCCCATGTATATCGGGGCCACCGTGTTATTACCAAAGGGATATGACGAACATCCCGATCAATATTATCCGGTTAATTACCAGCACGGTCATTTCAGTCTGCGTGTGCCTTTTGGTTTCAGGGATGATAACCGGCAAAGCAATTACCGGAGCAGATACGGAGAGGATTTTACCGCGTTTTGGAAATCGGATACCTGTCCGCGCTTCATTGCCGTTAAGTTGTTGTATCCCTGTCCTTATTATGATGATTCATATGTGGTTAATTCCCCGAATGTCGGTCCGTATGATGATGCCGTCAACCGGGAGTTGATCCCTTATCTTGAAACGCATTTCAGGATTATCCGGAAATCCTATGCGCGTATTTTATCAGGGGGTTCTACGGGGGGATGGATTTCGCTGGCGCAACAGATTTTTCATCCGGATTTTTACGGCGGGGTTTTCTCGAGTTGTGCCGATCCGGTTGATTTTCATTATTATCAGATTGTCAATATTTATAAGGATAAGAATGCCTATTACAAAGAGTATGAATGGATGAAGATTGAGCGTCCGGATACCCGCAGGCCCGATGGCAATATCAGCTCTACCATGAGAAATGAAAATCTGTATGAGCTGGTTATCGGGGATAAAAGCCGTTCGGGAGGGCAGTGGGATATCTGGGAGGCTGCTTTTGGTCCGGTTGGAGCGGATGGTTATCCGCAGCGGGTGTGGAATAAGCGAACCGGTGAAATTGATCACCGGGTTGCCGAACAATGGAAAAAATTTGACCTCCATGAATATCTGAAAAACAACTGGTCTGAAATCGGCAAAGATTTACAGGGAAAACTTTTTTTATATACCGGGGATATGGACTCTTATTACCTGAACAATGCCATGGAGCTTCTTGGGGATTTCCTTGAGCACACCACCAATCCCTATTACGACGGCCGCATTGAATACGGAAGAAAAAAGCCGCACTGTTTTGGTCCCGGAAGTATAGAGCTGGTACAACTGATCGCTGCGCAGATTGTCTTTAATTACAGGTAAAAACTACCATATCTTCCGGCTTGCTAAATACAAAATAACCGCTGAGTTCCATAGAGTATAAAGGATATTGTTGCAGGCTGAAACGGTAGAACCGGCCGGTTTTAAGATGATCGGTCAGGTTGTCTTTGATTATGCATCTGATCCAGCCTGCCTGTGTCCGGGTTTTAAACTCAAGCTGTACATAGTGGCTTTTATTGATGGCAGGTTCTGCCGAAGTCCCAATTTCTTTCTCAAGCAGGTATCCTCCCAGGGAGGTGGCCCAGTTGACGTTCTGCCAATCGATTTGATGATTTATGAAATTGTCGAGATTATCAGCCATCCGGGCGCAATCACCGCTGAAAAAAAAATTCCGCAGGTGTTCATCTTTACGGCAACCGAACAGCAGGAGAACAAATGTCAATGCAATCAGTACCGGTTTTTTCATACATCTGATTTGTCATGTTTTATTAAGGGATCAAGTTACACAATAAATCAGGAACCCCTACGCACTTCATGATCACAAAGAAACCGGACTTTTCATTAATTTACTATGGCAATGTATTTGTTTGCAGTATTTCCCAGACAAATGCGCGGATGCCGACCTCTTTATTGATGGCATCTAATTTACGTACGTTGTCTAAGACGGCATCTACCCGGTCATCTTCAATCACGGTCAGAACTCCGGAGTTTATTTCAGGCCAGGTATGGGTGCCCATATGCGGATCTCCGGTCTCTGTTCCCCGTCCGGTCATCTCGGGCCATTTTGAATAACCCCGGATCTCCAAACGGTCCAGCAGGTATTCGACTTTTTCTGTATGTGCCTGGTTATATACGATAAAAACTGCTTTCATGAGGTTGATTTTCAATAGTTACTCATCCATGAATTTATATTTTGTCTGGTATGACTCTTTCTTTTTACGTTCACCTCTCCGTGTGAAAACGCGGTACATAACCGGTACCAGGATCATGGTGATCAGGGTTGAAAAGACCAGACCGCCGATTACGGAAATACCCATGGGGCTCCAGATCTCTGAACCGTTACCGGTGCTCAGGGCCAGCGGCAGCATCCCCAGAATGGTAGTAATGGCGGTCATGAGAACGGGACGAAGCCGTAGCCGGGCTGACCGGGTGATGGCTTCATCCAGGGGATATCCCCGGTCGCGCATCAGGTTGATATAATCTACCAGTACGATCGCATTTTTTACCACGATACCCACGAGTAGTACCGCTCCCAGTCCGGCAACAACGCTGAGCGTGGTATGGGTCAGGTAGAGGGCAAGCAGTACTCCGCTGAAAGCAAATGGGATTGAGAACATAATGATCAGCGGCATTTTCAGCGACTCAAACTGGGAGGCCATGACCAGGTAAACCAGCACCAGACTTAACAGCAGTAGCAAAGCCAGGTCTTTAAAAGAATCCATCTGGTCTTTATAGGCTCCACCTACCTCCATTTGAATACTTGAAGGGGTATCCATTTGATCGATCTCTTTCTGAATGGACACGGCCAGTTCATTAAGACTGATCTTAAAAGGGACTGAAGATACGGTCACAACCCGCTGGCGACGTTTTCTTTCAATATTTGGTGGCGACCAAACCTCTTTTACATCCGCGATTTCACCCAGGCGAACGGTATTACCCTGCGGGTTCATCAGGGCAATATTCTGGATGTCGGTGATTGAGTTCCGGTATTTTTCAGGAAATCGTACGATGATATTGTATTCGTCGCCCTTTTCTCTGAATTGGCTGGCTGTAAGACCTTCAACCCGGTTTCTGATAGCCATTGAAACCATGGCAGTATTCAGTCTGTTTTCAGCCATCTTCTCCTGGTTCAGAATGATCTGCAGTTCAGGTTTGGCTTTTCCACGACTGATGGTCACTTCCCTGGCACCTTTAATGGTTTTAATCCGGTCAGCCACCTGGTTGGCTATTCTTGTGGTCTGATCCAGGTCATACCCGTATATATCCACATCCACATTATTTTGAGCCGTGGTCATCATGCTACCGCCCAGGGTAAGTTTATAAGTGCTGATTTCAGGGATATCAGCCAGCTTGTGTCTGACCTCTTCGGCAATGTTAAAAACAGAACGGCTTCGCTTTCTGGCATCGGTCAGTTTGACGCTCATATTGATGATATTGGATCCTGTGGATCTGAAAATACTCAACATGCCTCCCTCTTCGTCTGAACCTGAAGTAGTTGAATAATATTCTATCTCAGGAAAATCGCGATCGAAAATATGCTCGATCTGCCGGGCCACTTTGACGGTTTGTTCCACACGTGTACCGGTTTGTAATTCAACGGTTAAGGAGAACCGGCCTTCATCTGACTGGGGCATAAATTCAGCACCGATTTTGGTGGCAAGCAGCAGGGTGCTGAAAAAAATGGCAAATGAGGCGATGGTAATAAACAGTTTATGATGCAGGCTCCATTCAATGATTCGTTCATATCCGCGGTCGATCCCGTCGAGGATCGGTTTAATGATCCGGTCATGACTTAATACCGGGATTTTCGGTTTTTTCGGTCGCAGTTGCATCAGCTTTGAACTGAGCATCGGAGTCAGCGTCAGAGCCGTCAGCGTTGAGGTAATTACGGTAATGGTTACTATCCACCCTAATTGTTTGAATATGACCCCGGTGAGACCGCCGATCAGGGTCAGCGGAAAGAATACCGCCACCACCGTGAGGGTAGTCACAATAACGGCTAGCCATACCTCATTGGTGGCATAGATAGCGGCTTCACGCGGATTACTACCCCGTTCGATGTGCTTGGTAATGTTTTCCAGAACCACAATGGCATCATCCACCACCATCCCGATGGCAATTGAGAGAGAAGAGAGTGCAATGATATTGATGGTATTGCCCGAGATAAACAGGTAGATAAAGGCCACAATCAATGAAATCGGTATGGTTGCCACGATGATCAGCGTGGCCCGCCACCGCCCGAGAAAAAACAGGATGACCAGGATCACGAAAATAAAAGCAAAAAGCAATGTTTTGGTCAGGTTATTAATGGAACTGATGATGAAATTACTGGAGTCGTAAATTTCTGTCATCTCCATATCGGGAGGCAGGGTGGGTTGGATCGTTTTCAGCACCTGTTTCACCTTTTTTGCGATCTTGACGGTATTGGCACCCGATTGTTTCATGATCATCATCCCAACTCCCGTTTTACCGTTTCTGCGTTCATCCACAGATAGTGTCCGCAATGAATCCCTAACGGTGGCCACATCTTTCAGGAATATGGGCTTTCCCTGAAAATTTCCGATCACGATATTTTTAATTCGGTCGCTTCTGTCAAATTCACCCTGGATACGCAACGGGTAATTTAAATAGCCCATTTTGATGTTTCCGGCGGGCATATTCATATTTTCTGCCTGCAATACACTCCCGATCTGTTCAACGGTCAGATGATATGCTTCTAACCGGACCGGATCTACTTCTATGGATATTTCCCTCTTTTGTACGCCGGTCAGGAGAATGGAACCCACCCCGTCAACCCGGTTTAATGGATGGATGACTTTCTCATTAAGGATTTTATCGATGCCCTCCATACTTTCTTCGGCCGTAAAGGAGTAGTAAGCGATGGGCATCATACTGGAGCTGAACTTCAGGATGGTCGGTTTATTGGCATCATCGGGCAAAGAGGCCTCCACAAAAGAGATGGCATCCCGGATTTCATTAATGGCTGCATCCAAATCGGTGCCGAATTCAAATTCAAGAGTGACAATGGATACATTATCCCTGGATACGGAACTCACCTCTTTCAGGTTACTGATTGTGTTGAGGGAGTTTTCAATAGGTCGGGAAATATTGGTCTCAATATCAGCAGCATTGGCACCCGGATAACTGGTCATAATGGTCACCGCCGGGAGCTCAATTTCAGGAAACAGATCAACGGGTAGTTGGATAAGGGAATAGATACCCAGTGTGATCAACCCCACAAAGATCATGATGGTGGTGACCGGTTTTCTTACAGCACTGCCATAAATACTCATATCTTGATTACTTAACGAGTTTAACTTTTGATCCTTCCATCAGGTTGGTCTGACCGGCGATAACCAGTTCATTGCCGGGATGGATCTGATCTGAAATGATCTCCAGTTTGTCATTATACCTCTGACCGATTTCAATCCGGATTTTCCGGACTGTTCCGTTATGGTGGATGAAAACAAAACGGTTATTGGTGCCCTCCTGCTGAATGACTGAAATAGCGGGAACCACGATTGCAGGTTTAATGCCCAGATTCAGAAATACCCGGCTGAACATTCCCGGCCGTAGGTGTTTATCCGGATTTTCAATCAGCAATTCAACCTGAAATGAACGGGTCACCGGGTCTATAGTTGGATAAACCCGGGAGATCTTTGCGCTGAAGGAGCGACCGGGGAAAATATCACATTTCAGATCCGCAGTCATATTTTGATGGATCGAAGGATAATATCGTTCTGAAACATTGATAATTGCTTTCAACGGATTGATCTGCATCAGGGTCAGGATCGCCGCTTTCCCGGCCTTGGTATTGGGGGCTCCCGAGAACATCTCTCCGTTTTCAAAATACCTGCCGGTCACTATTCCGTTAATGGGAGAGAGCAGATGCACATTCTTTTTAAGAAACTGTACATTGGATTGTGCCAGGTCATACTGTGTTTTAGCTCCTTCATATTGCTGCTTAGAGAGTGTGGATAATTGATACAGCGTATCCATACGTAGAAAATTGGTTCTGGCACTCTGCAGCTGGATCAGGGCTTGGTGATACTGTGTTTGGTCCATCCTGACCAGCTCCTGGCCTTTTTTTATCCGACTGCCCACTTCGACGTTGATTTTTTCAATCCGGCCCGGAGCAGAAGGTGCAAAGTTTATTTCTTTAAAGGCCAACAGGTTGGCTGTATATTCAAGTTTTACGGGAATAGTATCCGTTTTTAGTTTAATAACTTTTACCGGTATAAGTTGTGTTCCGGCCTTTTGTGAATCAGAACCGGTGCTTCCGGTTTTTTGTGCAGACTGGCTGCAACCTGCCAATATTACGGTGATGACCAGCAGGTGTGAAAAGCGGGTAACTGCTTTCATATTGAGCGATTTCATATTTTCGGTGTTTTATTATTTTTATTTCTGTATACAATGTTATCCAAGTCATTGATAAGCTTTTTACCCTCAGGTGTACAAATCCCCACTATATAAGGTCTGATAATGGATTGATATACCTGTTCACGTGTAAACTGATTGTTATTGATTTCATCATGCATACTGTTGTGTTTGCCTTTTGCCTGGAAAAATGAAACGACCAGTTCGGGAGTCAGATCATGGAGGAACAGTCCTTCGGCCATACCCTGTCTGATAAGTTGTAATAAGATTTTCCCGTCATTCATTTCCCCGTTCTCCCTGAGCCTGTCTACTACATTAGGGTAATATTTTTTTAATTCGGATGAGAAAGTTTCCGTATCTGAATACTTTAATTCAGAGTAACGAATGATCCGGATGATGGCTTCAATGGTGTTGTCTGACCGGGCAATCAGTTTTTTAATTTCTGATTTATGTGCGAGTATGAGGTTGAAGATGCTGTCATAGATGATTTCATCTTTATCCGTAAAATTTTCATAAATGGTTCTTTTAGAGATACCCAGCTCTTCAGAAAGAATATCCATGGTTACCCGGCGAATTCCGGACTTAATAAAAAGTTCAGTAGCTTTTTCAATGATCCTGGTTTTTACATCCATATCCTTTTCTGTTTGGAGAGACAAAACTAAAAAAAATATTATAGTTTTGTCAGTTTTATAAAAAAATAACCTTGAACCCTGCTACTTTGTCCTTAAGCTTTTTGCCTTTAGCCTTTGGATTTACTTTCTGCTTCCATCCTGATTTTGGCCACTTTTTCAAGGTCTCTTTTGTAAAAGACAGAGCCGGTAAAGAACAGGGCTGAGGCGATCAACAGAAACACCGGAAGGATAGCCAGTGCGGTGGGTAATCCGATCCTGCCTGACAGCCAGCCGATTACAATAGGGGCGGTAGAGGCTCCCAGTAAATTTTGTATCAGGACGGCTGTGGCGTAGGAGGTAGCCCGCATGCCGGGATGGATCAGATCTTGTGTAGTGGCGGATGCGGCGGGAATAAAAGAAGTGATGGTCATTCCCAATAACAGCAGAACGATATATTGGATAGTATCTTTAAAAACCACAAATGCCAGAAATGCCAGTCCGGCTCCAATCAAAGCCGACAATCCGGGTAAAAGCAAACGTGCATTGATTCGTTTACGCCGCCAACGGTCGGCCAGGTAGCCACCGAGGGGTGCCCCGACGAGGGCCAGGAGCATCACGATAGAGGCTTTAGGACCGGCTTTTTCCATCGGAAGGTCATATACCCGGTGGAAATAGACTGACAACCAGGTCAGCAGGGAGGTAGTGACAAATACCATGGCACTGAAACCAAAATAGGTAAGGATCAAGGCAGGTTTGGATGAGAATTCATGAAATTTATCCCTGAGATTCATCTTTTTTGTGACAGGTTGTTCCCCGGCAACAAGGTGTTGTTTATTCAGGATGACGGTTTTATAGTCT
>Ga0190359_1000750_pt1 | contig 21579 bp, 20 predicted proteins | sample 48721823_MG_FD_161269 | JGI IMG/M metagenome (GOLD analysis project Ga0190359, IMG submission 161269) | Hydrothermal vent microbial mat bacterial communities from Southern Trench, Guaymas Basin, Mexico - 4872-18-2-3_MG | ecosystem: Environmental > Aquatic > Marine > Hydrothermal vents >... | reverse complement strand
CACATAAAATCCATAAGCAGAAGTCAGTAAAACTCCCTCAAGCCTCGTGATCTTCCTTTCTGTTACCGAGAAGACAAAAACACAAAGTGAAAGAACCAGTAGAACGAACAGATCAACCCAGTAGTTATCGACATTAACATTCAACCTGCCAGCAAGCGAAGAAAATCCCAGTACAACAAATATGTTCATTATATTGCTTCCCACAACGTTTCCAACAAGAATACCTATTTCCTTTTTGGCTACAGAAGTTATCGTCACGACAATCTCAGGCAAAGATGTTCCCACAGCGATGATCGTCAGCGCAATTAAGCTTCGACTAACACCAAGCTGGTAAGCGATCCCGACAGCTCCATCGATTGTGAATTTTCCACCAATTATTACGCTTATCACTCCGATGATTATCTTAACTAACAACAAAGATAACCTTTGCTCATCGTGAGCCTCCAGGGAAATTTCGTCATCTACTATCTCCCGCGCCGAAGTAAAAACGTAATAAGCATATATCGCAGAAAAACACAGCAGGACAGCTCCATCATTCCAGTAAAGAACATAGCTGTGATTTCTCAAAAGCATGAAAAGCAGAACACAACAAGACAGTATCATAAAAGGAACTTCTGCTCTTACTGTCTTTCGTTCAATGGGAATAGGGCGAATAATCGCAGCTACCGCCAGACATAAACCGATGTTTGCAATGTTACTTCCAACGACATTTGAAAGCGGTACATCGCCAAATCCCTTCACCAATGCCACCATGGAAGAGACCAACTCGGGAACGGAAGTTCCCAATGCCACCAGTGAAAGCCCCACAACTGTCTTTGAAACGCCGGTTTTGAGGGCAAATGAAGCGGCTCCGGTCACAAGAAGATCCGCTCCCTTAATAAGCAGAACAAGTCCTACAAGAAGCAGAATCAAATCCAACCTCATTCCACCTCGTGTACTTTGATCATGTTCGTCGTTCCAACAACTCCACATGGCACTCCGGAAGTCACTATCACAACATCACCGGTTCTAACAAAACCCGAGGCTTTCGCCCTTTCTGCCGCCACGTGTATCATCACGTCCGTCGTGTTCACTTGAGGTATAACTATCGGCGTTACACCCCACACAATTGATAATCTGTGAAACGTCTTCTCCTCTGGGGTCGTGGCTATAATAGCCGCTGAAGGCCGAAATCTGGATATCCTTCTTGCGGTTCCTCCAGAAGCTGTTGATGTAATTATCGCTTTTGCTCCAATGCATTTTGACAGATCCCAGCAGCTCTTTGCAATGGCTTGTGGTATATCCTTCGTCGCGATGTTTTCAAGCTTCGGCTTGTCGTGTCTAAGATCTTCAAACCATTTCTCTGCTTCTTGAGCTGTTTTAGACATGATTTCAACACTTTTCACTGGATAATTTCCTATCGCAGTTTCACTTGTCAGGAGTAAAGCGTCTGCACCATCAAAAATGGCATTCGCTATGTCTGCGATCTCAGCCCGTGTGGGGGTTGGATTCTCCAGCATCGATTCAAGCATCTGCGTTGCGATTATTACAGGAACAGCGTGGTCTCTCGCCATTGCAGTTATCCTTTTTTGAAGGATAGGCACTTCCTCGAGCGCTGTCTCGACTCCCAAATCACCCCGGGCGACTAAAACACCGTCGCTGACCTCACATATGCGTTCAAGATCGTTCAGAGCCTGAGCTGTCTCGATTTTCGCGATTAAACCAAAATCACCAAACGAACTGATAACCTTTCTGGCTTCAACAATGCTTTCAGCATTCCTCACAAAGGAAAAACAAAAATAGTCCACGCTCTCCTTGGAACATGCCTTGATAAATTCCATGTCTTCGTCTGTCAGAAGCGGTAAATCAATATCTACATTGGGTATGTTGACACCTCTTTGCGCTGTGATAGAGCCTCCCGAAATCACATCACATTTAATCCCTTTGTTTTGAACCTTTGTTACCTTCAGTTCAACTTTTCCATCATCGAGCAGTATCTTCTGGCCCGGCTTGACTCTGTTGGCGAGTTTCGAGTAATTTATATGCAAGATACTCTCACTTCCGACAACGGGTTCTGATGTGAGAGTAACTGTTGCTCCTCGCTTCATTTCTATCTGCTCGCTTGAAAGTGAACCTGTTCTAATCTTTGAACCAGCAAGATCAACGATTATGGAAAGCGGTAAACCCTTGTCTACCCGAACTTCGTTTATCGTGCGAATCAGATCCACACATTTCTGAACCGTTAGGTGTGAAGTATTCAGTCTCAGTGCATTCGAACCCGCTTCTATTAGTTTTTGTATCTGTTCTTTTGTTTCAGTTTTCGGCCCTACAGTGCAGATTATCTTCGTTTTTCGCATGTCCACCATCTCCTTAAGACAATTGATAGGCTAAATTGTAGAGAGACATGTCGAGGGTTTTCTTATTTTCAATAACTTCCTTCAATGGAACGTGAACTATCTTACCAAGCTCAAGAGCCATCATCGTGCAGTGGTCTCCATTGAGCAAGGCGTGAACAGCTTGTGCTCCCATCCGCGAAGCGAGCAACCTATCAAAAGCCGTTGGGCTTCCACCACGCTGAACATGTCCCAGTATCGTGATTCTGGTGTCGTATCCTATACGATTTTCAAGACTACGTGCTACCTCATAAGCGCTGGCAGCTCCTTCTGCAACCACAATTATGCAGTTTATCTTACCGCGCTTTCGTTCTTCAAGGAGTCTTGACGATAGCGTATCGTAGTTGACAGGAACTTCTGGAACGATAACCGCTTCTGCTCCAGTAGTTAATCCCGACACAAGAGCGATGTACCCAGATTCTCTGCCCATTGTCTCAACAATAAAAGCTCGTTCATGAGAGCTTGCCGTATCTTTTAGCTTCTGAATCGCATCAACAACTGTGTTCAAGCAAGTGTCAACACCCACACACATATCCGTCATACCTATGTCATTGTCTATCGTACCAGGAATGCCAACAACTGGTATGGTGTGTTCTTCATAAAGAATCAATGCCCCGGTAAGGCTACCTTCGCCACCTATTACAACGAGTCCATCGATGTTGTGTTCTCTTAGTTTCACAGCAGCCTTTTTTCTTCCTTCTGTAGTTCTAAACTCCTCACATCTGCTGCTTCTCAAAATGGTGCCTCCTTTTTCCATTATCCCGGCCACGTCGTTGAAAGACATCTTCTTTATCCTTCCTTCTATGAGTCCACAAAATCCTCTTTCTACTCCAAAAACTTCGAGACCCTTTCTAACTCCAACTCTAACAACGGCTCTAATAGCTGCGTTCATTCCGGGAGAATCTCCTCCACTGGTTAGAACAGCAATTCTTTTCACTTAAGCCACCTCCAGGTGTAAAATAGTTGTTGTAAGATTATACAACTCTGGAGGTTTGAATCTTGTGGAAAACTCTTTTAGAAACTGATGACATTTCCAAGGCAAATTTGATAAAGGGTCTGTTGGAAAGTGTGTCAATCCCAGTTATTTTAAAAGGTGCCGACTGGCTGGATCCCGTGATTTTCGGTCAAGGCGGTGCTGTCGCGTTGATGGTACCAGAAGAATATTTTGAAGAAGCGCAGAGGATCTTGAAGGAGGGGATAAGCGATGAAGAAAACCGCTCTTTATGAAGAGCATGTCAAAAGTGGTGCAACTATTGTCGAATTCGCCGGATGGCTGATGCCCCTTCAATATTCCACTATAAATGAAGAGGTACTGGCTGTCAGGCACAAAGCGGGGCTATTCGATGTTTCTCACATGGGCGAAATTGAGATTACAGGCCCAGATACTTTTAAATTCGTTGATTATATTGTTACAAATTCCTACGGATCTCTTGAGATGGGACAGATTATGTACACTGCGATGTGCAACGAGGAGGGGGGCGTAATAGACGATCTGCTTGTGTACAGCTTTGGTAAAAACAAAGCACTGCTTGTTGTGAACGCCGCTAACACGGAAAAGGACTTCAAGTGGATCCATCAGAACGCGAAGAAATTCGATGTTGAAGTGGAAAATGTCTCTTCGCAGTACGCTCAACTGGCCCTTCAAGGACCAATTTCTGAGGAAATTCTACAGCGCTTTGTAAGCAAGGATTTGTCTGCTGTGGGATACTATCATTTCATAGAATGTGAAGTTCTTGGTGCAAAGTCTTTGGTTTCCAGGACAGGATACACAGGAGAGGATGGGTTTGAGATTTACTGTGATCCAGAAGCGGTCGCATCTATTTGGAGAGAATTGATTAAAGCCGAAGTGAAGCCAGCCGGACTTGGGGCGCGTGATGTCTGTAGGCTGGAAGCTTCTTACATGCTCTATGGAAACGATATGGACGAAACAACAACCCCCTTAGAAGCAGGGTTATCCTGGGTTGTGAGGCTTGACAAAGATTTTATAGGCAGAGATGCTCTTGCAAAACAAAAGGAAAGAGGAATTGAAAGAAGAATCAGGGGGCTTGAACTCTCATCGAAAAGAATCGCCAGGCACGGTATGCTTGTCTACATGGGAGAAGACCAGATTGGAGAAGTAACCAGTGGAACGCTTTCACCAACAATTCAAAAATCCATAGCCATGGCTCGCCTGAAAAGCAATGTGAAAATATCTTCAGAGGTTTCCATAGATATCAGAGGTCGTCTTGAGAACGCGCGTGTTGTTAAACTACCATTTTACAAAGGATCAGTTAAAAGAAGTTGAGGAGGTGGCTTGAAGTGAAAAAATTTACAAAAACACATGAATGGATTCAAGTCGAGAACAGTGTCGGTACTATCGGAATAACGGAGTATGCCCAGGAAAAACTTGGAGACGTTGTCTATGCGGATCTTCCCGAAGCTGGAAAAACAGTCAAAAAAGGGGAAATACTGTTGAGTTTAGAATCAGTCAAAGCCGCAAGCGATGTTTACGCACCCGTGAGTGGAAAGGTTGTGGAAGTTAACACAGCGCTGGAAGACAAACCCGAGATCGTGAATAAGGACGCCGAAGGTGAAGGGTGGCTTGTGAAGATTGAAATCATCGACCCAGCAGAACTCGAAGATCTACTCGATGAGGAGGACTACAAGAAACTCTGCGAGGAGGAGGGATAAATGTATCCGTACATTCCTCACACAGATCAAGAAATCAAAGAAATGCTCAATACCATAGGCGTTGCGAATATCGATGATCTGTACGTTGATATTCCCGCTAAAAGTAAGAAGTTGAACATTCCATCATCATCTGATGAATTCACTGTTTTTTCCAGGATGAAGTCTTTATCTGAATCCAACGCTGTAATTCCAAGAGAAAACATCTTTCTGGGAGCTGGTTACTACGCTCACCACATTCCAGAAGTCGTGAAATTTCTTGCAGGCAAGCCGGAATTCGTCACCGCTTATACGCCATATCAGGCGGAAGTTTCGCAGGGAACTCTTCAAGCTCTTTTTGAATACCAGACAATGATGTGTGAACTCACCGGTATGGAAGTCACAAATTCATCGATGTATGACGGAGCAAGTGCACTTGCCGAAGCAATCATGATGTCTTACAGAGTGAAGGGCAAAAGTAGAATTTTGATTTCTGAAGCTGTTCATCCCGAATACATAAGTGTCAGCAAAACTTATGCAAACCCCCACAATATCGACTTCAACATGATAGAGCTCAACGAATTGGGACAAACAGATATAGAAGCAATGAGATCGATGATCACAGAAGAAACAGCAGCTGTTGTCGTTCAGTATCCAAACTTTTTCGGAGTCATTGAAGATCTGAAGGCTGTCAGAGAGGTCGTCCCTGAAGATGTGATGCTTATAGTTGTATCTGAACCCATATCTCTTTCGGTTCTTGAAAGCCCTGGAAAGTTTGGTGCAGATATAGTTGTTGGAGATGGTCAACCACTGGGGTTACCTCTCAGCTATGGAGGTCCTGGTGTTGGGTATTTCGCAACGCGCGAAAAGTACGTGAGAAAAATGCCTGGAAGAATTATCGGCGAAACAAAGGATCTTGAAGGCAACACAGGGTATGTAATGATTCTTCAAACAAGAGAACAGCACATCAGAAGAAGCAGAGCGACATCGAATATATGCAGTAACCAAGCTCTTTGCGCGGTTACAAATGCGATATATCTCAGCATCCTTGGTCCCAATGGGCTTCGGGAAGTCGCCATGCGTTCTTACAGAAACGCGCACTATCTGGCCGAGAAGTTAGAAAACGAGGGATTCAATCTGGTTTTCAAAGGGGCATTTTTCAACGAATTTGTATTCCGTGTCAAGAATAACTACGACAAGAAGTGGAAAGCGGTTTTTGAAAAGGGATTTCTGGCTCCGCTGCCGCTTCAACGGTACTACAAATCCCTGAAAGATTGTGCTCTTGCTTGCGCTACAGAGGTTAACACCGCAAAGAGTATTGAGCTACTTGTAAAACACCTGGGAAGTGATGAAAGATGATGATATTTGAAAAATCAGTGCCCGGAAGAAAAGGATACAAATTTCCAGCAACCGATGTGCCTCAAATCAAACCAGAACTGCCCGAACATCTTCTAAGGAAAGAATTACCTGAACTTCCGGAACTTTCAGAACCCGATGTTGTCAGGCACTACACAGATCTGGCATCGAAAAATTACTCGGTTGACAAAGGTCCTTACCCGCTGGGCTCCTGCACCATGAAGTACAATCCCAAGGTCAACGAAAAAGCTGCTTCACTCGAAGGATTTGCAGAGATTCATCCCTATCAGCCTTGGGAATATTCACAGGGCGCTTTGCAACTTATGTACGAACTCAAGCAATACTTGTGCGAAATAACTGGAGTCGACGAAATGACTCTTCAACCTGCTGCTGGCGCACACGGCGAACTCGTAGGAATGCTCGTATCGAGGGCTTACCATTTGTCCCGGAATGACACAAAACGACACATAGCGCTGGTCCCCGACTCCGCTCATGGAACAAATCCAGCCTCGGCATCAATGGCAGGCTTTGATATTGTTGAGTTGAAATCTAATGCAGATGGACTTGTAGATTTGAATGAACTCAGAAATCATCTCAGTGAAGAAGTTGCCGTCTTGCTATTGACAAACCCGAACACCCTTGGATTGTTTGAAAGGGACATTCTCAAGATAGCTGATTTTGTGCACGAGGCGGGAGCCCTCTTGTACTATGACGGTGCCAATTTGAACGCCATAATGGGAAAAGTCAGACCCGGCGACATGGGCTTCGACATCGTTCACCTGAACCTGCACAAAACGTTTTCGACACCTCATGGCATGGGAGGACCCGGTAGTGGTCCGGTTGGAGTTAAATCGTTCCTTGCGGATTTCTTGCCCATTCCCATTATTAGAAAGAACGAATCTGGTTTCTATCCGGATTTCGATCTACCCAACAGTATTGGCAGAGTACGTTCTTTCTTCGGTAACTTCCTCGTGCTCGTCAAGGCGTACGCTTACATCTTGATGATGGGTGAAGACGGTCTCAAGCGAGCGTCAGAAATGGCGGTTCTGAATGCCAACTATCTTCGCACTTTGATTTCGAAACATCTTAAAGTCGCTTTTGACAGAATTTGTATGCACGAATTTGTGACAGATGGAACAGCGTTCAGCAAAAAGACGGGTGTCAAGATTCTTGATGTTGCCAAAAGACTTTTAGATTACGGAGTTCACGCACCAACCGTGTACTTCCCACTGATAGTGCATGAAGATCTAATGATAGAGCCAACAGAAACGGAATCCAAGTCAACACTGGATACTTACGCAGAAATAGTGGCTAAGGTAATAGAGGAAAGTAAGGAAAATCCAGAGCTTGTGAAAACCGCGCCGCATACAACCCCTGTTAAACGCCTTGACGATGTTACTGCCACAAAAAAACCAGTCTTCAGATGGAAGAAGCAGAAAAAATAAAGGGGTCCCGATTGGGACCCCTTTTGTTCTTCACATCTGGGGAGCAGATAACCTGTAAAGTGGTTGTACTAAATCCTTTTTATCGATTCGCTGAGGAGAACTTGAATCATCCACGTCTATGACATACAAGCCGTCTGATGATGAAACGTAGGCATATTTTCCAGAGGTGTAGTTTCTCACGACAACGCTCGCCGCGAAACTACCCGAATCCCAATCGGTAACTGTCCCGCACTCTGTTAATTCAAGGTTTGAATCCAGCGCACTTATGGGAAAAACCACAAGTCCCCCGTTCCCAGCGGCAACGTAAAGGGTGTCTTCATGGAATGATATTCCCGCCATCGCCTCGAGCCCAATTTCTCCAAGTTCGTCACTTGTGGCGTGAGGCGTTATGTTGTTCGCTGTGACGCTGTAGGATTCTACGTACACCGATCCTCCGCTCTCTCCGACCAATACAACATAATTCTCCGTTCCTGATGATGCAATAGTCATGTCCAATGGATCAAAATTCAACTGTACTCTTGACTGGAAGTTAAACGTTCCATCTCCTCCCAACTTCAAACAAACAAGTGAGGGCTTGCCACTCAGATCATCACCTGCAGCAAACACAGTGTTACCCTGGGAAACTCCGAGAGCTGAGATATTCCTAAGGCCATCGTATGGAACAGGAGTATTTCCAGAATTCACATTGTACGCAAATAGCTTTTCCTCTCCTCCTATAAGCAGGTATGTGACTCCTGACAAGTCAGCGGCCTGTATCCTTCTACCTTTTATTGGATAAATTCCAAGGCTTTCAAGAACCTGTGTTTCGGGGTTTTCACCCGCAAGGTAATTTGCCATGTTAGCTATAACGATATCCCCGGATTCGTTGATAATATAAGCCTTTTCTCCGTATACATAAATTTCCTTTGCACTGTTCAGTTGATCTGTGAAAAACTGTGGATACGGTATCGCGTTCGGCCGTGTTAGATCGAAAATAGCTACCTTATCTGATCCTGCAGCCGCAAAAAGGTAGTCCCAAACATTTGGAGGATTTGTAACCTGCTCAATGGAAAACGTCCAGGGACCGCCCTCGGATGTTGCACCTTTTGAATCTTTCGCAACTATTTTCCAATGATAAGACTTACCCGGCTCACAGCTCATTGAGTACTCAGCCTTTGAAAGATTTCCCACGTAGGGAGCTGTCAATTCTTGTCCAGTCTCTGCAATGTAGAAATCATAGGTAAGAGCCCCACCCTCTGGATCAGATGATTGCCACTGGAACGTTATGTACACGGAACTGAGCACATCACCATCTTTGGGATATAAAGCCTCAGGAGTTGTGGGAGGTTTGTTTGTTGGCGTTGGAGTTCCTCCAAACCAATCTCCGATACCCGCACATGCTTGGAGAATAAATATTGCTACCAACGCCATCACCATAAAGGATACTTGTTTCCGCATCTGTCTACCCCCTTTTGTGCTACCTTACCTCATCATGAAGTTAACAGTTATGCTTTTTTCAAGGCAAAATTGTCAGCCAAGCGCCACTTCTCAAAGCCTACATTTCTACCATCTTCTTGCAAAAGCGGTGCATCACTGGAAGTTTTTCTGCTTTTTCTCTGTAAATTTTACCACAGCGCTGTGTTCGAATGAGCGTTCAATTATTGTAAAATTCTTTTAGAGGTGAAAAAATTGAAAGCTGTTCTCTTTGATTTTGATGAAACGCTTGCCAAGGTCAATGAAGAGCTCTTTGCAAAGAATTACTTCAAGAACCTGCAGGAATTTTTTTCGACAAAAGGAATATCTGCAAACGTTCAGTTGATTGTATCGTGTATAGAGCACATCACTGTCAAGGCCGATGGAAAGAGGGACAACTACGATAGGTTTATGTCATGTTTTGCGGCAAAGACAGGGAGATCAGACGATTTTTGGAAAAATTTGTTTCTCGAATTCTATGAAAGTAGATTTTTTGAAGACCTCAAAAGGCATTTTCGAATCAACACACAGATCAAAGATATACTTGAAAGCTCAAAAAGAAACGGACTCATAACAGTGCTCGCGTCAAATCCTATATTCCCTGCAATCGCAGTTGAGAAACGGCTTCAATGGATTGGACTCAATGCAGACACATTCGATCTTATAACAACTATGGAGGAGTTTCACTACTGTAAACCAGATCCACGATACTACACAGAGGTGTGCACCAAGATAGGTGTGGATCCTGAGCAGTGCGTGATGATAGGCAATGATCACAAGATGGACAAGGCTTGTGAAAAAACAGGCATGAAATTCATACATGTCTCTGAGGGTGAAAGTTTTGTTATTTGATTGTATTTCAAGGTGGAAGGGGGAACAAAAATGGTCACTACACTCACGAATGAAAAGAAAATCAACATTGGCTTTGCCGTTATATCAGTGATTCTCAGTTTGATCTCATGGGTGGTTGGTATCGGAACAACGTTCAGCGCCATGAGATCTTTTTGGTGGGGCCAGACAGCGGATAGCCCGTACTTCATGCATGAAGGTATGGTCATGCTCACTGGGGGAGTAATTGCTCAAGCAATTATCGGTATAGTAGCTGCCGTTTTCATGCTGATAGTTTTGAACCAGTGGAATCAGTCGTTAACTGAAAACATCAAGAACACCAAAATAATGATCAATTATGTGAAGGAAAGTACAGATGAGAAACAAAAATTGCTCAGTCTATCAACTGTGGAAGTGCATTTGGAGAGTTTAGACCTGAGAAGCTGGGCTTACTGGTTGTACGTGGGTTTCTATGTGATATCTCTTTTCATACCGGTGATGGCTGTAATTTTCAGCTTGCTTGCAATCATCTTCTTGGCTATTTACCTTCAAAGCGTGTTCACCGTTTCTAAAAGGCTTGAAGAGATAAAGAACACAATGTATTCAGTGATGGGGATCAGTACCCTTCAGATGCAAAACATCAAATCCAGAAATATAGGTCTGTTCATACTGTTTGTTATCATCACACTCGGCATCTACTGGCTCTATCTATTGATAAAGCTCTCAAGTGAAATAAACAACTATCTCGACACCGATCAACGGCTTCGCCAAATGGTGAATCCATAGTCGAATCGCTTGGAGGGATTCTTTGATCATTGGAACTGGTGTTGACATTGTTGACATCAACCGTGTCAACGAAAGGATCGCCAAGAGAATTCTCGGAACAACAGAAGTTCGCGAATTTGAAAGAAAAAAGCACAAAAAGCAGTACATTGCAGGAAGATTCGCCGCAAAGGAGGCTTTTTTCAAGGCATTAGGAACTGGCCTTAAAGAATCTTCCTTCCAAGACGTAGAATTTATCACAAACAGTCTTGGAAAGCCCGTTGTGCTGTTGCACAGAGACTTTCCGGGCTTTAATTACGCGCACGTATCCATTTCTCATGACACGGTAGCAACAGCTCAGGTTGTGCTCGAAAAACAAACTGGAGGGATCATTCTTTCTCTTGGCAGCAACTTGGGAAACAGATTTAAGAACATGAATAAAGCATTAGAAATGATCTCTCGGGCTGGAATGAAGATTCTCAAAAAGGCACCGATATACGAAACAGAACCCTATGGTTACACGGATCAACCGCGCTTCTATAACTCTGTTATTGAGATTGACACAGACAAAACACCGTTGGAGCTGTTAAGATCTCTGCTTGAAATTGAAACTCACATGGGAAGAGTGCGAACCAAAAGGTGGGGACCTCGCATAATAGATTTAGACATCCTGCTCTTTGGAAACATCATTTTCAAGACGCAAGACTTAGAGATTCCCCATTACGATATGCTCAACAGACCCTTTTTATTAACCCTTCTAAATGATATAGACAGACTCTTTCATCCAATTGCAACTGAAGTATCTCTTGAAGAAAGGGAGCATGAGCGTTGCAAGCTGATAACGAAGCTCTGGTGAAACAACTCACTCAGATCGAAAAGGAGCTTGACATTTTGATCGACTCAGAGCGCTATGAAGAAATACCTTCAATACTCGAAAAGAGAGCCAGATTGATCAAATCGGCGACAAAAATTCCAGACTGGCTCATCAATTCTATCCGCGAAGCCGACAAGAAAAGAACAGAGAAAATCAAGTCAGGCATGACAAAGATCTCTGAGGAAATTTCGAAGGCAAAGAAAGCAGAACTTGTTCTCAAAAACTACTACGGCATTCATGACGCAGAAGGCGGCAGAATAGACGAAAGAAGATAACACTATGCGCAAGGGCCATATTCTGATACAACTCTTGGTTTTTCTGATGATTTCCATGGTATTTCTGTCAATAGCGGCCCTCACTCTGAAGGAACTCTTCAACCACATGAGCTTTGTTCTCAACAAAATCGACAGGGACGTCGATTTTTTCATGGCAGTGGATTATTTGCGAAACGACTTTTGGTGGCACAGTATCAGCCAGGCCTATGTCTCACCGGATGGAAAATCGATGCGCTTTCTTGAGAAAGTTGACAACACCGTAAAAGAGGTCAGATATGAAGTTGTTAACAGGGACTCAAAGTATATTTTAAGGCGTGTTGCCAACAGCGGTTACAATACTGTGTTTGAATCCAGAAAAGAAATCAGTTTCTATGAACTCGAGGGGCTGTGGGGTGTAGTGCTGGAAGGGTATTCCTTTGAAATGATCAACTCAACCCCCACTGAGACACCTTTTGTGCCCGATTTTCTGCTGCCCGAGTTGGTGGAATTTGAAAAGCGGGGCTCAGAGCCCCGCTAATGTCGTGGATATATTCATCATGGATATATTCCTCGGAGTTTTACAACTTCTGCAACCTTTTTTATAGCCACAATGTAGGCCGCTGTTCTCATGTCTGTGTCGTAGTCCTTCATAGTGTACCAAACTTCTGAAAATGCCCTCAACATCATCTTTTTCAGCTTCGATCGAATTTCTTCCAAATCCCAGAAGAACGACTGAAGATCTTGAACCCATTCAAAATAAGACACGGTAACTCCACCGGCATTTGCCAGGATATCCGGAACTACGAGAATACCGTTGGAAAGGAGAATCTTTTCGGCTTCCGTTGTCACAGGACCGTTGGCACCCTCGACGATGAGCTTCGCTTTTATCTCAGAAGCGTTTTCGATTGTTATGCTCTTTTCAAGAGCCGCTGGAATCAATATATCCACGTCGAGACCGAAAATTTCTTCCCTATCGAGTCTCTGAGCTTTGGGATAGCCATCGATCAATCCATGATTTTGATCTCTGTAAGCTATTAGGTCGTCTATGTCCAAACCATTCGGATCGTAGTAAGCCGCTGAAACATCACTCACCGCTACTATCTTGGCTTTGTAATCGTCCTGTAGAATCTTCGCAGAGAAAGATCCAACATTTCCAAATCCCTGTACGGCGACCGTAGCTTCGGATATGTCTTTACCTGTCATTTTACAGGCTTCAGCGGTACACACGGCTACACCGCGGCCAGTAGCTTCATTCCTTCCGGTTGAGCCTCCTACCTCAACGGGCTTCCCTGTCACAACGCCAAGAACAGTTCTGCCCTCGTTCATGCTGTAAGTGTCAAGATACCAAGCCATTACCTGCGCGTTGGTATTGACATCGGGAGCTGGGATGTCTTTCTGAGGTCCAACAAACTTATGGAGTTCGGAAAAATAACGCCTTGATAGCCTTTCGAGCTCTCGAACAGAGAGTTTCGAGGGATCAACCTTTATGCCTCCTTTTCCTCCACCGTAGGGAAGGTTCAAAAGAGCGCACTTCCACGTCATCCAGAAGGCGAGCGTTTGAACTTCATCGAGTGTGACATTTGGATGATACCTTACACCACCTTTCGCAGGGCCACGCGCTGTGTTATGCTGCACACGGTATCCGGTGAACATTTCCGTTCTTCCATCGTCCATGATCACTGGAAACTCCACTATGAGCGACCTTTGGGGTCTTTCAAGAAATTTTCTAACTCCGGGATCCAAGTTCATTAAATCTGCCGCTCTTGAAAATGTTTTAAGAGCGTCCTGATATAGAGATTTTGACATTCGTTAGCCTCCTTTCAAGTTTGTCAGCACATTTCTTAGCAGTCGTGAATCATTTCACATCATCATTCTAACACCAATGTATATAACCATAAAAAGCTAAAGCGCGCCTATTTCGCCAGAAAATTTCTCTTAGCAGCTCACAGTTAAGTCTATCGATCCTATTCTTATGTATGCTTGTCAATGCCACAGTATACGGGAACATGTCAACATGCTTATGTTACAAAACTGTTATGTCCCACTACTTGCAACTTTTTGTGCTATAATTTCATCACATCCATTAAAAGGAGGCGAGACGAATGTTCAGGTTTACTCAGATCCTTTCTGATATGACAATGGGATTACTCTGTCTCGCCGAAAGTACGACAAGCTAACAAATTTGTCGTGAATTCAATTCAAGGACCGCGGCGAGACAGTCGCGGTCTTTTCTGTTGCTCTCTGGGGAGGTGTTTTCATGATCATACTGAACGATTTTACTTATTGTGCTCTTCTAATTGAAGATGTGACAAAGACGTTTTCCAAAGGAAAAAGCGTTGTGCGAGCCGTAAATGAAATCGACCTTCAAGTGGACAAGAACGAGATCTTCGGCCTCCTGGGCCCAAATGGTTCTGGAAAATCCACTCTCATTAGAATAATCTCGACTCTTTTGATTCCAGATAAAGGGCGCGTCGAAATCTTTGGACATGACACAATAAGAGAATCGAGATATGTGCAGAGAATTATAAACAGAGTTTCTGTAGAGGCAAGTTTTTTCAAGAAACTATCCGTCATGGAAAATTTGCTTTTCACAGCCGGGGTGTACGGCTTATCCCAGGCTGAAGCTAAGAAAAAACTCTATGAAATATTTGAACGTGTGAAACTCCCAAAGAAAAGGCTCACGGAGCCGATGGAAAATTTTTCAAGAGGAATGCAACAGAAAGTAGCCATTGCAAGAGCTTTCTTGACCAGTCCCATAATGATGCTTCTGGATGAACCAACAACTGGACTGGATCCTCGGGCAAAGAGAGAAGTTCAGAGATTGATAAAAGAAATCGTCCAAGAACACGATGCAACGGTGTTTCTCACAACTCACGATATGGAAGAAGCGGAACAGCTATGCGACAGAATCGGAATAATTCACAATGGAGAAATCGTGGCTCTCGATACTCCTGAGAACCTTAGAAAGAAAGTTGGAGCGAGAAACATGGAAGAGGTTTTCATGGCATTCACCGGCATGCGATTTGAGGATTATGAAACTGCAGAGGTGGTTTGATTATGCAGAGAATCCTGTTAGAACTGAGGGGCGCTACTGCCTTTGTGCGGCGCAATTTTCACTTAACAAAGCGTTACTGGAAATGGGAGCTTGTATGGTTTGTTTACACGATGGCCAATGCCGTGACCATGGGATTTATAGGCAGAGGCTTTCAGATGTTTGGCGCCACTGTAAACACCGAATACATCGTCACATACATGCTCATTGGTTCCATTCTTTGGGGCTATTTATCTCTGCTCTTCGAGATCACAGCAGAAACAGTCGCGTGGGAGAGATGGGAAGAAACTATCGAGTACACCTTTATGGCGCCTATTTCCAGGATAACTCATCTGGTTAGCATGAGTGTGTACAGCATTATATATGGCATCATAAGGAGTGGAGTAATACTTTTAGTTGCATCTCTCTTCTTCAATCTCGAATTGTCAAAGGCAAACTTTCTATCTGCGGGGATTATCCTGGCAGTATCAAGCCTTTCCTTCGTGGGACTTGGAATGGTAGGGGCAGTTCTTCCCCTGATTTCTCCAGAGAAGGGAACTCAGGTAGTCCATATTTTTCAGGCGGTACTGTTGATGTTCTCAGGTGTCTACTACGAGGTAGAAGTGCTACCAAAATGGATGCAAATGGTAGCCCGTTTTTCACCTGCAACCTATGCTTTAAAAGGCATTCGAGGAGCTATTCTCGAAGGTTTAGAGGTGAAGAGCCTATGGCCTATTTGTTATCCTCTACTCTTGATGGGAGGCTTCTTCATACCTCTTGGGCTGTGGACATTTCGTAGAACAGAGATATACGCCAAGAAAAAGGGGCTACTGAAAAGAAACGGCTGATGGAAGCGTGTTATAATAAAACGTCAATGAACTTCTTCTTCACACCACTTTAAAGCGCTTCCTGGGAGGTAATAACATGACACGAATTTGCGTTATTGGAGCCGGGAATGGCGGACAAGCACTGGCTGGCTATTTGGCATGGAGGGGATTCGATGTTTCTCTATACAACAGAAGTGCGTGGAGAATAGCACCCATTTCAAAGAGTAGGACCATAAAGATTGAGGGTGAAGTCTCTGCCACGACAAAGATTACCCTTGCGACGAGTAACCTTGAAGAAGCCATAGCTGATAGAAGGCTCATAATGGTGGTAGTACCCGCATTCGCTCACAGAGATGTAGCTCAAAAAATAGCACCTTTCCTCGAAGATGGACAGATAATAATCCTCAACCCTGGAAGAACAGCGGGAGCCCTTGAGTTTCGCAAAGTACTTGAAGAGAACGGCGTTGGGAAAGATATAATTGTCGCCGAGGCCCAGACATTCATTTTCGCATCGAGAGCTTCAAATCCAGGTGTTGTCAAGATATTCAGAATTAAGAACGCAGTGCCTATCGCAGCATTGCCAGCTTCGAAGAACAGAGAGCTTGAAAAAGTCGTAAACGAAGTTCTTCCTGAATTCGAAATCGTTCCAAGCACCCTGCACACCAGCTTCAATAATATAGGAGCTGTTTTTCACCCAGCAACAACCGTCTTAAACGCGGCGAGAATAGAAACCACCTTCGGTAAATTTGAATTTTACTTCGAAGGCATCAGCCCTTCCGTGGCGAAGATTTTGGAAAAAATCGACGAGGAACGCTGCAATGTTGCCAGGAGTTTTGGAATGGAGCCCATGACATCAGTCCAGTGGCTAAGATATGCTTACGATGTACGTGGAGCGGGTCTCTACGATGCCATCCACAACAACGAGGGTTACAGAGGGATACAAGCTCCACCGAGTTTGGAAAACAGATATCTCATGGAAGATGTGCCGATGAGCCTGGTTCCCATATCGTCTTTCGGGAAAGTAGCTGGCATTCAGACCAGAACCATAGACTCAGTGGTGCACATAGCCTCTCTGATGATGAACATCGACTTTTTTGAAAACGGCAGAACTTTGAAAAAACTGGGTCTTGAAAACAAGAGCACCGAAGAGATTAAAAAAATCATGGAGGTAGGCTTATGAAGATTCTTGGAGCCTCAATCGGGAGTTGCGTTCACACCGTTGGATTGCTCAATTTCTTGGATCTTGCAAAGCAAAATGGGTTTGAGGTGATCTATCTCGGCGCGGCGATACCCGTTGATAAGGTAGTTGCAGCGATAGAAAAAGAAAATCCTGAACTCGTTGCTTTGAGCTATAGATTAAGCGCTGAACCACTGCGCAACCTTTTGACCGAATTGGAAAAGACCCTGAAGAAAAAACAGCTTTTGAACAGAACCTACGTGTTTGGTGGAACATTTGAAGCGGCTAATGAAGCCAAAAAATTTGAATTTATTAACAAAACCTTTGACGGTTCAGAGGAAATCGAAGACATAATCATGTTCTTGAGAGGCACAAGCGTTGGAAAGCGTAAGGAGCAGGTGTTTCCTCAAACACTCGGTGAAAGAATAAAGTTCAAATCACCGTTTCCACTTATTAGACACCACATAGGCCTTGAGAGCGTTGAAAAAACCGCAAGAGAGATAGAAAAAATGGCAGAATCAGAGCTGTTGGATGTCATTTCCATAGCTCCGGATCAAAACTGTCAGCAACACTTTTTCGATCCTGAAAACATGGACCACTCCCAAGATGGAGCGGGTGGCGTTCCACTGAGAAGAAAAGAGGATTTCGAGCTTCTCTACAAAGCCTCAAGGCGAGGTAATTACCCACTGGTCAGGTGTTACGCGGGTACATCTCATATGGTCGAATTTTCAAAGCTTCTGAAAGAAACAATCAACAACGCGTGGGCCGCTGTGCCGCTGTGGTGGTATTCAAAGTTGGATAGAAGATCTGAAAGGCCTCTGCTCGCGGCAATAGAGGAAAATATTAAAGCGATACAGTGGAACGCTCAGAACAATGTTCCTGTAGAGATCAATGATTCGCATCAGTGGGCTCTGAGAAGATGTCATGATAGCCTTGAGGTAGCAACAGCGTATATAGCCGCTTATATCGCAAAAGCACTCGGTGTTAGGGAGTACGTTCAGCAGTTCATGCTGGAAACACCTTCAGGTCTTTCACCTCGTGGAGATATAGCCAAAATGCTGGCAAAGAAAGAACTGATCGAATCCCTCCAGAACAGCGATTTTCGTGTTTACAGAATGATAAGAACAGGTTTACTTTCAATGCCCGCTGACCCGTACTCTGCGATGGGACAACTCAGTTCATCGATGTTTTACGGCTGGCTTCTAAAGCCGCATATAATCCACGTTGTTGCGTACTGTGAATCCATGGAAAGGGCAACATCAAAAGAAATCATCGAAAGCGTGAAAATGTCAAGAAGAGCTGTCAACATGGCGATGCGTGGATTCGTTGACCCTTCAACGGATCCGTGGATAAACACTCAAAAAAATAGAATAAAAGACGAAGCGCTAATGATAGTTGAAGCCGTGAAGAATCTTAAAAACGGCAAAGACGATGACCTGCTCGAAAAGGACGTCCTCTACAAAGCCGTTGAGAGCGGCATCCTGGATGCACCAGCCCTGAAAAACTTTTCTGTGGCGAAAGGAGCTGTGAAAACGGCAGTCGTTGATGGATGTTGCCGTTGTGTAGACGACAAGGGCAACGTGATTTCTGAGCAAGACAGATTGAGGCAGCTAACTGAACATCTTTGTTGAGGAGGTCGGAGAGAATGAAAGTTGCTGTTGTTCACGACATTCCCTTAGATGAGGAAAAAAAAGAGATGATCGATGCGGTTGTACACGCTTTGAAGAGTTCCCATCAGGTGGATCCACTACCGTTCGATGAAAGCTTCATGCTGAAAGTGAAGCACTACGATGTCGTTTTCAATCTGTCGAGTTCGGCTAAGCAAGTTCATGTACCGGCGCTACTGGAACTGTTAAACGTTCCCTACACGGGCTCTGATCCACTGGGACACGCCCTTTGTATTGATAAGAGCGTCACAAAAACCATTTTGAAACACCACGGGATACCAACACCGCAGTTCATCACCGCAAAACCCAACGAGAAAGTCCCGGAGATTGACTTCTATCCCGCAATAGTAAAGCCTTCAAGAGAAGGAAGCGCCAAAGGTTTGAGTCGTGACTCGGTTGTCCATGACTACGATTCTCTCATGAGAGCTGTTAAGCGTGTCTGGAATGAATTTAGCCAACCTGCGCTCATCGATGAATTCATAGATGGTCGAGAGTTCAGTGTTGGCATTGTGGACAACAACGTTCTCCCCATACTTGAGATCGATTTTTCCTCGCTTCCCGAGGGTCTTGAAAGATTTTATTCCTACAGGGTTAAACACAACTATTCAGAGCAAACACGTTATGTGTGCCCTGCTCAGATACCCCACGATCTTGAGAATAAAATAAAGAGATACGCACTGTCTGCTTTCAAGGCTTTGAACCTTAGAAATTATGCACGTATGGACCTTCGTATTAGAGGAAGGGACATCTTCTTTTTGGAAGTGAACTCACTCCCTTTGCTCGTGCCTGAGTACTCAGACATCACCAAGATGGCGAAAGCGGCTAACTGGAGTTATGAAGAGTTAGTAACAAGAATCTTAAACACAGCCTTAAAATTTTAAGCGCGATCCACGCCAGCCGATAAGTTCTGTGAGGCTGGTGATTTGCATTGAGGATCGAAAGCGCAACCGTTGGCTTTTCAAGCTTTCATGAATTGAAAAAAACTTCATATCAAAAAGAAAGAATGCGCTTCTGGATAACCAACCCTCGTTCCGCTCGCATTAAGACGAGCGTTACCTACAAACCTAAGACTTGGAAAATTGAGAAGCTTGAAGATAAAATTCCGAAGCTGAGCGACAAAGACAAGCTGAAGTTGAAGATCGCTCAGATCATCCTCGAGCGACTCACGGGAAAAAGGGTCAAATTTGCTCTCTTGGAAAAAGAAATTTCGACAGAGCCTCAAGAAACAATAGATATCTCCCAGCACGCAGTTGAAAGCAATCAGCCTCAGGAGTGGGGGTTTGTTTACGAAAACAAACAGGTTTACAGTGAGGAGGAGAGACTCCAGTTTAACGCTGAGGCCCTTGTAAAGACATCTGATGGAAGGCAAATCAATGTATCAATTCAACTCTCTGTTAACAGAGCGTTCTATCAGGAAAACTCATTTGAGATTAGAGCAGGAGATGCTTTGAAAGATCCCCTCGTCATCAACTTCGACGGCCAGCTCGATTTTTCAAGCCAGACCTACAGCTTCGATCTGGATCTGGACGGAACTGCAGATAACATTAAAATGCCTGACAGCGGCTCCGGATTCTTGGCTCTTGATCTGAATAAAAATGGAAAAATAGACAGTGGAAGGGAACTCTTCGGACCAAAAACAGGGAATGGATTCGAAGAGCTGAAGGCCTACGATTCAGATAAAAACAACTGGATAGACGAAGCAGATCCCATTTTTGAGAAATTAAGGATATGGGCAGTGAACGAGGAAGGAGAGTACGTCCTTTTCTCTTTGAAAGAAAAGGGAATTGGAGCTATATTCCTTGGTTCAACTATCACACCATTTACTTACACAGAATCAAACAATTCACCAATTGCTTTGCTTAAGAGAAGTGGAATTTATCTAAAAGAAAACGGTGATGCCGGCACTGTTCAACAGATAGATTTCGTAGTCTAAAGTTTTTCTGGTATTCGACGATATCCTTAATGGAATCTCGTGGCCACGAGTGAAGGAATAGAAGGCACCAGGGAAGGGTGCCTCAGTCACAGGGAGGTGTTAGGGTATGAGGATTAATCACAACGTTTCTGCTTTGAACGCCTGGAGGCAGATTAACAGCACCAATTACACAATGAGCAAAACGCTTGAAAGACTGAGCTCAGGTTACAGAATCAACAGAGCAGGTGACGACGCGGCTGGTCTTGCTATCAGCGAGAAAATGAGAGGTCAGATCAGCGGTCTGAACATGGCTATCAAAAACGCTCAAGACGGTATTTCCTTGATTCAGACAGCAGAAGGTGCTCTGAGCGAAGTTCACTCAATCCTACAAAGAATGAGAGAACTGGCAACGCAGGCATCAAGTGATACAAACACAGATGCGGATAGAACACAACTGAATGAAGAGCTTCAACAACTGATAGGTGAAGTCGATAGGATAGCGCACACGACAGAGTTCAATACAAAGGTCCTGCTCAAAGGTGGTTTTGGCGCTAATCTTGTTGCATCATCATCTACCATCGATGAGCAAAACGGTGTAATCCATGTCACCCCAAACGGTATAGCTCCTTCGACTTACAAAGTTGATATTGTAACAGACGGCAGCGGCAATGTAACAATGACGGTCAGAGACACCGTTAACAGTATTCAGCAGGCTGTTACCGTTGCAAAGCCGACAGGCTCGAACACGGCCACCATTAACTTTGGAACCTTCGGACTTCAAATAGAAATAAACGCAGCTATATCAGATGCCTCAGACTTAACAATGGTGATTACTGCTGGAAGCGAGGGTGGATACTTCCATGTCGGAGCTAATAAGAATCAAACTATCAGCGTATCTATAAACAACATGGACGCGGCGGCTCTGAGTGTCAATGGCATATCCATCGCTACGCGCAGCGGTGCAGAAGCCGCTATA
>Ga0190359_1000749_pt1 | contig 21584 bp, 10 predicted proteins | sample 48721823_MG_FD_161269 | JGI IMG/M metagenome (GOLD analysis project Ga0190359, IMG submission 161269) | Hydrothermal vent microbial mat bacterial communities from Southern Trench, Guaymas Basin, Mexico - 4872-18-2-3_MG | ecosystem: Environmental > Aquatic > Marine > Hydrothermal vents >... | reverse complement strand
GCCCTTTAGGTCATTTCTGTCTAACTTCATTCCGAGGTTCCTCCAATTTATTTCTACTCTTTTCAACTTTCACAAAGGAACCTCACCTTTTTTTCTGACAATTTCAACTAAGAATAAGATAACACCATTTGTTGATATTTATGTCTCTTATATGAAACAATGCTTAATCATAAATTCAGGTATTATTGTCCTTTGGCGTAAATCAGGTTTTTTCAGGAACAGCTATTCAACGGAATCAATAAGGATATTCAAACGCTTTGATAAAGATAAACCATGACTATTAGCGCTGATTTCAATTACACCCTTTACCCCTGATGATTCCACAATAATTGAGGCAATGCCCGCTTCGGCATCTATCGGATTGCTACCAATCAATCGTCCTGGCCCACTAATTTGAAAAGTGACAGCATGTGTCGATGTTGGTACAACAGTTCCGTTTTTATCTATTATGGAAGCATACGCAAAGAAGACATCCTTTTGCCCTGATTCGGGCTTCACTTCACCAATGTTCGTTTTCAATCGAATATATTGCGGTTCCACAGGTGTTGTAACTTTTTGGTATGCAACCTCGCTATTATTAATGAAACCGCTTGCTTCAAGTACCCCCGACTGAAAATTGGCGACCTTAAAGGTGAACGGCGGATAATGTAAATTGCCGGAATTTGCGTCGCTGTCCGGATTTTGAATCCCAATCTCCTCACCGTTTAGGGATAATTTCACCCGCTGACAGTTACTGAAAATCTTCACGGTAAGGTCGGCGTTCTCCACCCAATAATCGGCAATGAAAAGAGTTGGATCAGACTCAGATTTTTGCGGCGCTTCCTGGCTTTTAAAAAAATAGTACGCAAATTTCGGTATTCTGAAAATATCCAGAATACCCGAGGCTTCGATATCATCAGCGCAACCCCTGTTGTAATCAATTATTAGCCAATTGGCACAGCCGATAGCTGGTGAAGCGAGATTGTCATTAAATGATTCCTGATAGTTCAACGCTTGTTGCAGTAAGCGTTTCTGTCCGAAAGCCCGCAACTGACGGGAATTTCTCTCGCTGGGTGTCAGGTTATTAAAATCGGTCTGATTGAAACCCGCGTTGTGGGCATAATACTCCCAATCCCCATATTCCGCGATCATGATCGGCTTTTCATTGGAATATGTCCGCCAATAATCCGGGGGACCGGCATGCTGACGGGCAGGAATAAAGACATCAAAGACAATATCCTGCCAACCACAGGTATAGCACTGATCGCCGGGGTATTCTTCATGGGCAATCTGATGGGCTGTTTCCATGAACTCTCTGGTCATATCCGATTCATTTAAGGAGACCTCCCAGAGCACAACAGACGGATGGTTGCGATCGCGGCGGATCATATCTCGACAATCCTGATAGCACCTTTGCTGGAAAAGCGTGTCTCCAAAAAATTGCCACCCCGGAATAGCATCTAGCACTAAAATACCGAGTTCGTCACAGGCATCCATAAATGCCTCGGCATGTGGATAATGAGACAGGCGAACAAAATTGAAGCCGGCTTGCTTGATCAGTAAAACGTCGCGATAATGGGCATTGTCTGTCAAAGCATAGCCGATATAGGGATACTCCTGATGATAGTTGGTTCCCCTGAGATAGTATTTTTTCCCGTTAATTGTAAAGCCTTCCGTATTATTGATGGCAAAACGTTTTATGCCTATACGAGTCACGACTTTATCGATAATTTGATCCTCTTTTAGTATCAGCGAATGGAGTTCGTAGAGATTCGGATTATCGGGGTGCCATAGCTTTGGTTTTTTCACAGCAATTGTTTGAACAATATGTTTATCACCTAGAGAATTCAGGTCGATCGATTCACTTTTTTTCTCAACAATCAACTGACCACTTTGGTTGTACAATTGAGTTAGTATCCTGCATGTTTTCATATAACCATATTCATTGATTAAATGAGTCTGCACTCGAATTTCCGCTTGCATTGAGTCCGCATGAGGATAACTGACAAATATACCACCACCGGCAACTTCTCCGGCATAGACAGCATCAGTGATATGTAGCCTGTCTGTAATATGCATTCTCACGTTCCGATACAGACCGCCGAACAGGCAAAAATCTAGATCTTTCAAAGGCTTGCCGGGCGGGACCTCGGGATTGTCCCGATTATCCAGTCTGACGGCAATGACGTTTTCACGCTCAAATGACACATCATCGGAAATATCGATGGTAAAAGGCAGGTATCCGCCATAATGAGTCGTTTTATGACGACCATTTATCCAGACATCGGCGATCTGCATCGCTCCTTCAAACTCAATAAATATTTTATAATCCCGGTAGATATCCGCCATAGCAAAATGTTTGCGGTACCAGCAGATGCCTTGCCACTGATCGTTCACTACAAGCGGCTCGATACGCGCCGTATGTGGAAGACTTACTTCCTCCCAGCTGTCATCGAGGTAGGCGATCCGTTTATAAGCCATGACCGTATCATCTGGCGTTTCACAGCGTTTGAAGCTCCATTGATTATTGAAATTGATATCTCTTTTGAATGACGAGACGCTTTCCGGATTTCGCGAACAGGTCTGGATGCCCGAACACAGCAAAGAGACCGAAATGACAGATAATCTTATCCATTGTCTAGCTAAATTCATGTGTTTTGCTCTTATATAATTCATGCTATTAATACAAAGTAGTATTGATTTTCCGGACACATTTTCTGGAAATGCCAGCCGGTTTCAAACCCTTGGCTTCGGCTTTGACAACAATCTGTCCTGTTTCGTCATAGATTCGAACTAAAGCGGTGGCAATACCTGCTTCGGTTTGCACCTGTTTGGGACTGATCAAGGTCCCCGAGCCGTTCACCTGGAAGGATATGATTTTTTTATCATTATGCACGACCGTCCCGTTCGTATCAATCAGGGAAGCATATACAAACAGCAGATCATCTCCTTCCGCTATGGTGGAATCCCGCACGTCGAAACGCAGCGCAATGGAGACGGTAGTGTCGGGTGTGATTCGGACATGCGAGGCTGTTTCCTGGTTATCTATATAAGCAATTGCTTCCAATTTCCCGGATTCCCAGGCGATATCCCGAAAAGTAAATGGCGGATGAAGCAGGTTTTCCGAAAATCTTCCGGTGTCCGGTATCTGCGAAGCGATCAGCCGATCATTCAAAAACAGGTCCACCTGCTCACAATTACTGTAGACCGTCACCGTATCGGGTGAATCTTGCGTCCAGTAATTCGCAATATAAACCATCGGACCCGAGTCGACATCTTTTATAATGTGTTCCGGGTCCCGCTGACTCTGAAAAAAGTAATAGGAAAATTTGGGTAGCCGGAAATAATCCAGTACGCCGGATGGGAAAAACTGAAAATCGATCGCCACCCAAAGACCATCCCCGCACAGGAACGGCAGACCGCGATTCAAATTCAGAGATTCCTGGTGATTGCGGGCTTGAAGCAACATCGCCCGCTCTCCGTTCATCCGATCCACATCGCTGCTGCTGTTGCCACCGCCATAATCCCAGTGACCGTATTCGCTGATTACCAGTGGCGCCGAATGAGAGTAATTCCGCGCACCGTGCTGGGAAGCCTGGAGGAAAACATCATAGATGTCCGGTAATTTCCAGCCCGCCACATAGCATTGATCACCCGGATATTCCTCGTGACCGATACACATTGCCGTTTGTGCAAAAGACGAATCGAAATCAGTCTCATTCAGGGACAATTCCCATGAAATTACCGAAGGATGATTACGGTCCCGGCGAATCATATCCCGCATGTTCTGAAAGGAATGTTCCCGAAACCGATTGCCGCCGATATACTGAAAGCCTGGCGTGCAGTCCATCACCAGAATTCCAAGCTCATCACAGGCATCCAGAAATGCCTGGTCCTGGGGATTGTGCGAAGTCCGAACGTATTGAAATCCACCCTCTTTCAGACGTAGTGCATCCCGCTTTTGGGCGGCATCAGGGACAGCCCAGGACACATACGGATATTCCTGTACCCTATTCGCTCCCATAAAAACAAATCTTTCACCATTGATCCTGAATCCATCGCTGTCAAAATCAATACGACGAATACCAATATGGGTATGGTAACAGTCAACCAATTTTTTTCCCGTATATACATTAGTTTGCATGGTGTAGAGATAAGGGTGATCAGGATGCCAGAGATGGACTCCCGTGACCTGCATTAGCTGATCGACGGATTCGTCTTCTCCTGCCTTGATGCGTGTTCGTGTCTCAGTCCTGGCGACGCGATTTCCTTCGGCATCCACAAGGACGTTTACGACCCTGCAGCGCTTTGCCATTGCATACTCATTAACCACATTGGTCCTGATTTGAATTTGGGCTGACGACTGATCCACCTGGGGATAGCGGATGAACACGCCTCCGTCAGCCGCTTTTCCGGCATAAATCGGATTGCTGATATACAGCCGGTCAGTGATATGCAGATTGACATCCCGGTAAAGCCCGCCGAAACTGTACCAGGCTCCGTAAACGGGAATATTTTGATCGACAAAGTTTGAGACTTTGACGGTGATAACATTTCCTTGATCGCCAAATAACGTCTGATCACTAATATCTACCGTAAATGGCAGATAGGCGCCGATATGTGTCGCAACGTGAGTCCCGTTGATCCATACTTCGGTCACTTGGTCGGCACCTTCAAACTCGATAAAGAGTTTAGCATCGGCAAAATCTTCAGGCAGACAGAACTGTTTGCGGTACCAGTTGATCCCTTCGAAGTCCGGTCTCCATGGCTGGCGGAGCGGCATGATCTTCGGCGCATGCGGTAGTTGTACGGTTTGCCAACTAATATCGTTATAGGCTGGGAATCGGGCGGAATCTTGTTCGATTTCACCCCGATAAAAACGCCAGTCGCGGTTGAAGTTCAATTTCAATCGTCTCGAACTTTCGGGACATTGTTCTTCGGCTTCTAATCCGGTCGTCATTATCGAGTAAAAAAGCACGAACAAAACACTAATGAATTTTCCATAATCGCATCTCATTATCAGAACGCCCTCCTTTTTATTTCAGCAAGAGCATTTTGCGGCTTTGGACACCGTAATCGGTTATTAAGTAAATCGAATAGATCCCTGATACCAGTGGGCTATCGTCATCTTTTTGGGCATCCCACAGCAGTGTGAATCTCCCCGCCGGCTGCCTCTCCCGGACAAGTGTCGAGACCAGTCGTCCTTCAATGTCATAGATTCTCAGACTCACATATGAAGGTTTATCAAGACGATAATTGATTTGTGTCAGATTATTAAACGGATTGGGATGATTCTGATCCAGTTGAAAATACATCGGAATCTGCTTCTTCTTATCAGCAATGTTTACCGTGCCCGACTCGTCGAAGTAGACCCAGTGCAGGGTTGTGTCGTGATTATCTAGAAGCAATGATTCGCTGAATGTCAGACACCGATCCGCGATACCATTTTCCCAACCGTCTCCACTGTCGTTTTCGACATAAAATTTATACTCCAGAACATTCCCGGCTACAATTACAGTTCTCGGAATATAGACAGCGCCCGACCAGAACGAGCCGCCGTTCACGCTGTACTCTTCCCGCTCAAGAATTACTCTGGACTCATTCCAGGAAAGACTCCCTCCGGAAGATATCTCATCACCACGGACCGTCACCGGACCGTTCAGCGCCGGGTCGAAACGCCCCGAAGCCGTGATTTTGCCCATATTGACGCGAAAATAGACTGCGACAGAATCGTCTTTCGTCTCAAACGGCTGCCAGAATTGCGCCTTTGTATCACCGGTGGAATTGTAATACTGCACATTGATGGTAGTATCGCATGTCCCGGCAACAATTACGCGCCGGTTCCTGCCCAAACCGCCTTGTGGACGGATCGGACCTTCCCAACCAAGCCGCTGAAATGTGCCCTGATCGCTACTGAAGCCGGTCCAGAATTTAAATGACACGGTATCATCGGGATACATCGGAAATGTAATATCCCAGTAGTCGCCGCCTTGATTCTGCATGATCAATTCCGATTCGGCATCCCAGCTCAGCTTGCGACCATCGGGGAGTACATTATAGGAAATCCCACTGATTTCCCCTCGAATCTGGGCAATATGAGATTCCCCAAGGGTGTCCATCAGAGTCGATGTATTCAATCGAACCGTAACGTTTATAGGCTCCGTATCCGGAGTTTCTTCGAGGAACACGTCCATTGAAGATAAAACACTGCCATCGAATCCAAATAGCGCATTATTTTCCCAGGGCGAGCCAATCGGCTCGACTGAAATATACTCTGGCGCCCAGTAGAATAAACCCAGCCCTTTTTGATTCGGTACGTTATGTATAATTTTTAGTAAGTCACGCAGAAAATTCTTCTGCCCGGCGACTGTGGCAGGATATCCCGATAATAAATCATTGGAACCGCCCACTATGTTGTTGACACTATCGTAACATTGCAGGGTCCAGGGATACGCTGTTTCGGCTACGACAATTTCCTTGCCGTAGCGCAAAGCCAGATCGTTGAGATTCGTTCTGAGCTGTCCCAGGGTCCCATGCCACCAGGGATAAAATGAAAGTCCAATGATATCATATTCCACATTTTGGGATTCCAAATTATTAAAGAACCATCTACATCCACCGTTATCACCTCCCCTGTCTATGTGAATCATAATACGCACCGAATCTCCGGCATCACAACTTTCTCGAACTCCTTGAATGCCTGCGGAAATTAGTTCGCCGAGATTTTCCCATTGTTGAGGCGTATCATATGAACCGCCAACATGCCCATCATTCCATAACATACCAGAAGTTATTTCATTCCCAATCTGTACCATGTCGGGCAGCGTCTGCTGAGCGTTCAATGCCTGCATGACTGTTTTGGTATAGATGTAAACGCTGTCCTTCAGAACATTGAAAGCTAGCCCCTCCCAGGCAGCCGGTTTGTATTGTTTGCCGGGATCAGCCCAGGTATCTGAATAGTGAAAATTCAGGAGAAATTTTAGATCTCTATCTTTTATTCTTTTAGCCATATAGAGAATCTTTTCAAGATTGTTATAATTTTCTGTTGGAGTGTGCCATAGCTTTAATCGAATATAATTAAAACCATGATCTTTAAATATTTTCAGGGGATCTTGGGGAATATCGTTTTCTTTGTACACTCCTCCAAAATCTTCAATCTGGGGGATAAACGAGACATCAGCTCCTTTTATAAATGCGCTTGAATCACTGTTTATGATCAGCATATCAGGTACTATGAACTGTGCATTCACAGTAAAACCGGGCAGCAAAAGCAACAAAATTAATCCAACTGTCAAGTGAAACTTCATCTATTTCCAGAAATCCTTATTCATTATGTATAGAGGAAATATAGAGACGCGAATTTCTCCGCGCCCCCATATTTCCCAAAATACACTATAGGTTAGCTAACGAATTAACGTCAACTTTCTGATTTGTTTAAAGGTATTGGCGGTCATTCTGGTAAAGTAAATCCCGGAAGGAACCGGAGTGCCGAATTGATCTTTGCCATTCCACTGCACCTTATAATGTGCCTGGTTTTGTTTTTCATCGACCAATGTGGTAACCAGCTGTCCCATCAAATTGTAGATCTCAATCCTGACCGCAGCCGTATGGGCTATGTCATATTGAATCGAGGTCACCGGATTGAAAGGATTGGGATAGTTCTGAGATAATTTGAAGGTTCTGATTAGTGTGCCACTATCGGACGGATCAACGGCAGTTGGTGTCCATAAATCCGGCGGATCTTCTACAGTAAGATCGTTATCCATCCAGAGTAACATGGGAAATGAGAATTCTGAGGGCCATTCGATGGTTCCATCTGCATTAACTGATGTCGGATGAATGAATTGATAATAGCTACGGCCTTTTCCAAAACCACCACCATTTTGAATAATTGCACCCGTTTCTGTGGAATAGTTCACTCTGAATCCAGCCGCGAATGTTGTCGGTGCTTTGAGATCCCATGTTCCAGTATAAATGAGGTTTCCATCAGGATCCTCCAATTCTATTGTTTTCGCACTGTCATAAAGACCGTATCCCTGTGTTAATGACATTAGACAACCGTAAAGTTGTATCTCGCAAGAATCAATCCCAGGTCTAAAAAGTGGATTCGCTGGATTTGTTGCCACATCGGTGGCGGGAGTCATATCAATACTAAACGTGAGAGAAATGGGTGTTTCGATAATACCTTCTGCGGGAATGCCATTAAAGTACTGGTAATCAAATCCATAATCTCCCGGGATCATCTGTGTGGTTTGATCTGTATATACGTATATTCTATTTCCGGATCCTGTTACAACCGGTTCGTCCCAATATCGTAATGGTACCTCCAAATCCAATCCAGGGATATAGTTTTCACTGGTGTTATCAACACGTGATGGATCCCAGAGTATCACAGCTTTATATTCAAAAGTGGAGCCAGGAGCTTTTATAAACGTTTCCTCAGCCATCCACAGTTGTAATAAAGGAACATAGTTCATTTCGATAGCATTATCGATATCCCAGGCTTTTGCACCATCGATTACAATCTTCTCTCCAAGACCACGGTCAAACAGCCCCAATTTTTCCAGACCATCTGTTTTCACCTGCCACGTTAGGGTCGCTTCTACTAACTCGGCGCCTGTTGGTGGCTGATCATTAAAATAAGCCCAATGAATGGTCGTATCTTTTGCTCCAGAATAGGAAAAGACCCGATTAGCTGTACTCTCCCAAACATCAGTACCCCTATAAACAAATTTGAAGGACTGCTGCTCACCACCACTAACAGAACTATTTGCTATATATGCCACGCCGGAATAAAAAGAACCGTTATCAATGCTGCCGTCTTCTCTTGTTAAAGAAATTTCAGCAGACCAATCATCCGCTGGATCTAAAGGCGCGCCACCACGAACACCAACAGGTCCATCAGTATCCGGATCAAAATCACCTGTTTCCGTAACCCCCCCCATATTTACTCTGAGATAGACAGCAAATGAATCCGGTTTTGCTTCGAAAGGTCGCCAATATTGATCCCGCACCGATTCTATCCCATTATAAAATTGAAGATCTAAGGTAGTATCCTGATTGCCGGCAATAAATGAGCGAGTATCTCCGCCAAGTGGATCAGCTGGATTTATCGGTCCTTCCCAACCCCAATTGAAAAAAGTATTCTTGCTGGCATCAAACCCGGTCCAAAATTTAAATCTCATTGTGTCACCGGCAGTCATTTGAAAGGTCGCTTCCCAATAGTCACCACCAATATTTTGCAGGATAATGCCTGTATCGTCACCCCAGGTGATAGCCGGCAGATTATCTCCTGTACATTCTCCACGAACATCTACATAATGATGTTCCATGACCGTATCTTGGTTAGTGGCCGTATTTAACTGCATCGTAACATTGATCGTCTGCCCTGTAACCGGCAAGATGAAAACGATTAACACTAAAACCATTAATCCACATTTAAGGATTTTAAGGGTCCAATAGTTCATTTTAATCCTCCTCGTTAATTTTGTTAGCATTTCACAAACAGGGGATGACACAAAATCTCTCCATCCCCGCTGTCTAAAAGGTAATCTCCAGCGTCAGATGATTGACTGACCCTAGATATTTAAAATCCTGGTAAGCATACGAAACTGTCATACAAAAATCCTTCGTAGCCGGGATTTTTAGACCCGCTCCAAGAGTGAGACCCTTTTCCCTATCCTTGAGAAAAAGCTCATTAAAACCGCCGCGCAGAGACACCAGACCCCTGAAGGTGGTAAAGTCGAACCCTATATCCAGACTCTGGGCATTATCACTTGGATTGACACCGTCACAGGCAAGTGTGAAGCGTGTATCACGGGATAACCACCAATCGCGGGACAATCCAATGCGCATTGTAATTGGCAGGCTATAATAGTCGGTCTTCAGTTCCGAAACAATATTATCATTATTACCTTCCTGGGAAGGCGCAACATCTACATAGGTATTTAAATCTTCACCACGCATACGCAAATTGGTGCCGATATTACTGATATTAACTCCTAAACGAACATCACGGAATGGAGTGATGAACATGGTGGCTACATCAAAGGCAAATCCTCTCGCAGTGCTGTGATAAATTCTTTCCTGGATATATTTCAAATTCGCACCGATTGAAAAGCGATCGGTTAAACGTCGGGCGAAGGCGAATCCGATGGCATTGCTGCCGGCCGTAAAAGTTTCTCCGGTACCCATGGGATTTTCCGGCGTGGTGACATCCATCTCCTCAGTAGTCAGAGAGGTAATATTAATACCTATCACGCCCACCCGGGGAATTGGAACTATACAATTGACATAATTATACTGAAGTCCCGGTAGCCACGGAGAATGATGGACTAAAAAACTAGGCTGAGTGATTACGGTTATATTTCCCGGATTCCAGAATACCGCCGATCCATCATCAGCAATTGCAGTAAAGGCGCTTCCCATAGCGATTCCCTTTGCTCCCACTGGAATTCGGAGAAAGGCGGCTGCTGAAGTACCCAATTTCTTCACTTCCAGCCCATAGAGTTGATTCGTATAGCTCTGCAGAAATATGAAGAGTAATAAGAGTGCTGTTACTATTTTACAAATCATGTTTTTCATTATGGGATTATCCTCATTTAATGATCGCAAAGGTGCCAGTCTTTTCCCCGATTCCGGGAGCATCTACATGATAAATGTAAATCCCGTAGGAAATGTCCAGGTTTTCTTTATTCAGCACATCCCAGATTTCAGTACCGTCTTCAGCAACGGTATTGTGTTCGATTTTTTCCACAAGAGTACCGTATACATCATAAATCCGAATGGTACATTTTGCGGGAAGGTTAATAAAGTGAATTTCCCGGGGACCGCGACCACTTCGATAGGTGTTTTTAGGTTCCCAGGAAACTGTGGCAACATAAGGATTGGGAACCACCCGGATATCATCCAGCTCTTTTTTAGCCAATTTGCCGGAAATGGCGCTTTTCTTTATCCGAAACTGGTATCTATCCAGGGAAAGAAAGGGCTTTTTTAAAAAGATATTCAAGGTGTCACCGTTCTGAGGATTTTCACTATGAGGACGCAGATTCAGAAAAATCTGCCAGGTATAGACCAATTTTCCGGAACTGTTTTCTTCTAACAACATGATAATATCGGTTTTGTCGGCATCAGTAGTATCTATGCTGAGCCGTCCATCGTCTCCATCCAACTCGGCAAAGGCAAATTGTATATCCCGGTTTTCCAGAATATTTTCTACTTTAAAGTTGACGCTACTCGAGGGCAGGGAATAAAATCCTATCGAAGTATCTTTAGAGGTGCTGATCCCCGGTTCTCCGATAACGATGCGATAATCATTGGGTTTCCGCTCTCCTTTTATACCTACGAAAGTAACCGGCGAAAATGAGAAGGGGAAAACATCCTCCCGATTCCAGCCCGACAATAATTCATTGAGGGCTACCGTTTTCTCATTTTCCAGTTTTAGTTGAATTCCGTCAAAAATCGGGATTTCATCGCCGGAGTTAATTAAACTGCTCCGGTCAATTATCAAAAAATTATCCGTAATATCTATTACTGAGAAATTCTTGGTAGTCAAAGTATCGATATCTTTTCCCTTAATCAGAGTGTCCTCAAAAGCTATTTCATAGGTATGACCATCTTCAATAGCAGCCGGATCGATTACATTAATGGTAATCGCGCCTGTAGCACTTCCGCTGACATGGTCAAAACTTTCTATTTCGGGAGGTAAATAGCCTGCCGCTTTGGCGCTTGGTCTCACGACGATAACATTGGTTCCGGTTTTGATATTGCCCTGTAAATCAACATCAACACTTATGGGCGTTTCGGACGGTGCTATTTCCGCTGCCGGGAAACCGAAGTCATAGGCAGTTACCGCATAAAAGTAGCGCTGACCATTGATTAAATTCTTATCGGTATAGGAATGCCTCAAGCCAGTATCATCACCGAGATAGAAGTGGACGCCGTTATAACCGATCGGATCAAATCCCTTAATACCGTCATTAAGATCAAATTGAGCAATGGGTCTGTACAGAGTAACCACACCGTAACCGTCAGTAATGACTTTTGCATCGTCAAAAGAGGGATCTGTTGCCCGGTATATCCGGTAGCCTTCAAAATCTTCAGCCGTACCGCCAATATCCGCAATATATCCGTCAATGGAATATTCGGCGAGATCATCCCAATAGAGGGTAACCTCGCCATCACCGGGAACAGCTGTCAAAGTAACCTGGGTGGGTGCTTTGGCAAATTGATAATCGGCTTCATAGGCAATTCGCGCCTGGTTTAATTTGCTGGTAACGCTTCTGATATCTTCATTCATGGTCTGACCGCCACCGGATATGGCGACAGCCACAGCCATACGCTGCCGTTGTCCGGGATCCAAAGGAAAAAAACCAGAAGTTACAAAAGTATCATATTCACCGGTAGGTCGCGGTAGGTCAAAATGCCCCGGTGTCATAAAATAATCCCAGAGATACTTATCGGGAGTCGTATTATAGGAAATATCTCCCACGGGTATTTGAACTGCCGAAGTCAAGCCGATCAAGTCGGTTTCCGACACATCCGTCTTGTCTATATTGGGTTCTCCTTGAAACTCTGTGGCTGACCCGCTAGTGGGTTTGCCATCGGCTTCGCCCGGATCGCCGGTTCCTTTCAATCCATCTAATCCCAGATCATCGTTGGCGCTGTTCCAGTCCCGATCGTTATCGAAGCCGTCGTCCCGGGACTCATCTATCATTGGCGCTACTGATGTGTAGGACTGTGGTGTGTTCTTACCAGGAACGATGAATCCGCGCTTTAACGTATCGCCCGGCTCAAATGACAGATAATTAATGTATCGTACCGGTGCCTCCGTTTGAGTAATTTCATTATATCGCCAGCGGTGCAGAGTATATCTCTCGTCAATCAGACCATCCAGATCATCATCCAGTAAATTGGCTACGGTATCCTCTTCAAGAACAGTGCCTTCGGGGGGTAAATAGGTTTCCTGACCCATACTGATAACCGTACCACCATTTTCGGGATAATTGGTTATCTGCCGGTTATAAGTTTTGGAGTCGATAAGCACAATTTTATCCCCTGGAGCAAGGTATCTTGGCTCAAAGTCAGTATCGGTAAAGTGGGGAATGACTGTTTCCGGATCACCGGTAATCTCTCCGATTAGTTCGGGATGCAGATCAGCATCGCCATCGTTATCGATACCATCCACTTGATTTCCCGGAGTTTCCAGATACTTAATAGCGGCTGCTCCTACAGGGTCTCCTCCAAAAGGAGAAGTACCTTGGCGATCGCTGTCGGTTAGAAAGGCAATATCCGACTGTAAATCAATAAAAGGCTCATCATCTTGACCATCACCTCCCACATAATCTGCCAGAAAAATAAGAAATGCCATTTTGTCTATCCGTCTGGTTCCATCATTTTTAATATCATGGATGAAAAAAACGACATCATTGATTAGCACCTGTGACCAGGCAAAAGTTCTGACATCCATTAACAGTCCCAAACCTTTACGAGTGAAATCGGTTGTGTCGGGATAATAATCATAACGGTCATACAGATCATCGGAGCAGCGGTAATACAGTTCCTGATCAGCATTAAAAATATTTTTTCCGAAGAAGCCGTTCCACGAACTTATCCAGCCGGGATCGCTGGTGTCGTCCCATTTGTCTCGCCATCCATTCTGGGAAGCCGGCGGCCATGTGCTGGGGTCAGTGCTTTTTGCTATTTGCAGCGGATCAAGCTCCGGATTTAGAAAGCCAGGTACTGGTTCCAGGCACCAGGTATCTCCTGAGGGGCTTGTACGCCAGGCAAAAACATCGACCATATTGGTCAACTCTCCCCTCTCGTTTAATACTTCACCGCCAATCCATATTCCCACGATTGAGATATAGATGCGACCGCTATTTTTCGGCCATTCATAATTGACAGATTCAGCAACCTCTCGGGGAGCACCACTATAACCGGAATTAAAAACCGATGCCCGAATGTTATTGCCATCAATATTAGAATAGGCACGATAGTTTTGACTGCCCCGCTGCTTTGAGGGTATATGGGTTTGTGCCGATAAAAACGCAAAATATCCCAGCGAAATACAAATGCCGGTCATGTACATTATTTTTCTCAGACCAGATTTTTTATATGCCATAAATACTTCCCTTTATTGCAGAAACGACAACTTTAAGCCTAGCTGAAGACTGCGTGGTTCAGCATAAAAATCAGGGCGAATAAACCAGGAAGGATCAGCTTCATTTTCCTGCTGTTGATAAATAGTATGATCCGGTCTACCGCTATCCTCAAAAACTGTTGTGGGATTTTTTGCATCAAACAGGTTATAGACTCGCAGAAAAAACCCGCACCTGAATTTACCCAGCAAGATTGTTTTAAACAGGTTCACATCGACAGTAAAACGGTTGGGTTTTCGGCGGAGATTGGTAGCTAGTCCTGCAATGACATTCTGACCAACCAGGGTCCCGGCTGTAATTTCCGGCGTATAGGGTTGACCAGAGTAATAACGAGTTATCAAATTGCAGCCCAGATCGGCATCACCTACCAAGAGATTGAAATTCAAGGAATTCCGTTGGTCCCAATCCAAGGGAGCTAACTGCTTTTTGGGTTCCGCCCCGGAGTTGAGGGCATCGTATTCATCCTCCGGGCTGGAATTGGTGCCCTGTACTATTTGATAAGTATAGTCCAGATCAAAGGCAAAGTGATTCGCCAGGCGGCGGGTCATGGAAAAAGTTACTCCTTTAACGTTGGCATAGTCGCGGTTTATCTTTTTGGTATAACTCACACCGGTTACATAGGTCGGAATCTGAGCACTGGTAGAAACCCAGTCCCGGATATCCCGGTAATAACCGGTAACATCGATCCTCACATTATCCATTATCTGTTGTTTTAACCCCAGCTCATACATGGTGGTCCGTTGGGGATTCAAATCGGGATTACTAAAAGGTCCCCAGATACCCTGCCCTTCGGTCATTTTCATCTCATCGTTTTCGTAAAGTTGACTGTATTCGGGAATCTGATAAAAAATTCCATAAGAGAAATGGATCACACCTTTATCAGTAATCGGATAAGCAATTCCGAAGCGAGGACTTAACTGGAATTTGGGACTGGCTTTTTGGTACCAGAACGCACTTCTCTCCTCGAGACTATATTTATTTTCTTTTACTTGCTCGTCAATCTCGATGACGCCACTGTTATTCAGATCTTTATATATATGCTTCAATTTTTGGGGATTGTAGATATTCGGGTCTTTGGAATCAGCCGGAATCCGACCATTAGAATTGAAATAGTCATAGCGCAATCCGATATTAATAATCACGTCCTCATATTCTATTTTATCCTGGGCGTAGATTGCAAAGCTTTCCGGCTTTCTGGTAAACAGAATATGGTTAGTTGAATAGATATCTTCGATATAGGGCTGAAAAGGTTCTATTTGGAGACCATTCTCGTCTTTTGCCGGTACCAGAGTAAGATTTTCAAAATCGACACCATCCTTTTTAATCTCCACCCCCGTCTTAAACTGGTGCCGGCAATTTATCTGACTGGTAAAGTCAAATTTACCAATGAGACTTCTTGTAGCGCGATAAGAACGAAAAAGATCTGTCCCGGCTTTGTAAAACTGAAAACTTCCGGCTGTTAAAGAATCAGGGTGGACATAGCGCGAATCATAGGGATTATCATACAATCGGGATTTCTCAGCATTTTTCTTATAAGAGAAAATCGTCTCATAGAAGGTACGCTTATTTAATATATGCCTTATTTTAGCGATAAGCGCCGTGCCATATCCGCTGGAATTACGTTGTCCCCGGGGATTTAGTCGATATTCATGAGTATACCAGCTCCGTTCATAACTGCTGGCTAAAATATCAATTTTAAGAGTCAGGGGGGGTAGAATTTTCCACTCCAACACTCCCTGACCACTCAAGCGTTCCATCGGATTTATAGCCACCGGGCTGCTGTCACCGTATACAATTACCGTTTCACCGTTTATAATCTGAGAACGCCCCTGGGGTTGATAGGCATTGGGTCCGTAGAGCCAACCTTCATTCTTTGTTTTTCTTCCGGTAACAAAGTAATTGATTTTGTTACTGACAACCGGACCGCTGAGGGTTCCCTGGAAATTATACTCAGCCAAAGGATTAAGATCATCAATGTTCCAGAAAAGGTCGCTACGGTTACTGAGATAATCCCCCATCCAGGCTTCGATTTTCCCAGCCATCCGGTCTCCTCCGGTTTTCGTAACAATGTTAATCACACCGCTCATGGCATTGCCATATTCTGCATTAAAGGTACCGCTGATAACCTGCAGTTCCTGAATCGATTCATTTTCCAACGTAAGCGCCTGACTACGATAATAATCATCGGTGATGTTAATTCCGTTTACCATGTAAGCAACTTCTGAAGAACGTCCGCCGCGAATATGGACATTATTATTAGCGTCACGAACAACACCGGCTTGCATGTCAAGAATATCACCTATATCCCGTACCGGCATTTTTTCAATTTCATCTGCCTGGATTCGAGCTTCCGATGAAGTGAGATCTTTTCTTACCAACGGTTTTTCTGCGATGATGACAACTTCCTCACCCAGCAACGTTTTCGGTTGAAGATTAAAATTTACAGTGGTTGTTAAATCGGTTAAAACCTCAACATTTTTCATCAATACTTTTTGATAGCCTAGGTAACTGGTCACAACTGTATATACACCGGGGGAAACATGGAGAATGGTATAATACCCATTCACATCCGTTGCAGCTCCGATCGTGCTGCCCTGTATCAGTACATTTGCACCCGGAAGCATCGTTCCCGTCTGCCCATCCTTCACATAGCCGACGATCTTTCCCCAGGTCTGAGCATAGGATGTTATAGTCAAACAACAACAGACAAGTATGGTGATAAACAAAATATCTTTAATTCGATTCATTCTAAAATCCAGGTATGTCTTGTTTTGTGAGTTGAATTGATCGTAATTTTTCCGGGTAAGTAATGACCTTTACCTGCTTGCGAATTCTACTCAGCAACTGTTGTTTTTCCCGCTGCCGGTAAAAGATGTTCAGAGATTTTTCAATGAGCGGACGGGCTTCGGCAAAGCTTTGCACCTTACCGGAATCCTTGCTTATACATTTGAAAAATGCGTGCTGTGTAGTGATGTTTACGGGCCCCGTCCACTGTCCGGCATCCAAAGAGAAAATTACATCGCCGTAAGCCCCAAGTTCTTTATAAGTAAAGCTACCAATTTCTCCACCCTTTTCCGCGCTTGATCGTCGTACCGAATATCTTTCTGCCAGCTCTTCAAACGGTATCCCAGTCTCTAATTTGGCGCTAATTTCCTGTGCGGTGGCTTCATCTTCCAGAATAATTTCCCGGAGCTGGACTTTCGGCGGGATAATATACGATCCCCGATTTTCCTGAAAATATGCCCGAAGACTGTCCTCCGGAATGACCGTAGCGTCTGCTATCACCTGGTCCATGCGTTTCAACAAATAATTATCCAGCTCCCGATTGATGCTTTGTTCAAAGTCAGGTGCTTGATCCAATTCCATTTTCTCCGCCTCGGAGAGAATATAGACCCTCACCACCAGTCCGGCAATAAAATCTTCCATGTTTTCTGTATTACGAATCCGTTTTATCTGGCGGCTAGAGGTAAAATTGGCATAATGATAAAAAGTTATAACATCCCAATCACCCAATTTCGAAGAAACAAGCCGACGATTATTCAGAGGATCTTCTTCAAGAATAAAAAAGCGCTCTTGATTGTCGGGAGCCGCCATCTTTCCCCTCACTATCCTCATTACCTCTTCCAGAACTTCTTTATTAAATGATATATTCAGATATTGGCGCAGGGAGTCGACATACAGTTGAGCAGTTTGCTTTCTTTTCCGTAACAACCAATAATCTTTGAGTTTTGATTGATGTCTGGCAAATTCCGCTTCAGTCAGTAAGGGCTTGGTAATCCGGTCCTGAACCTGCAGAATACTATATCCGGTGGCTGTGCGAATTGGTTCAGATATTTCCCCGATTTTCAGAGAAAAAGCCGCTTCTTCCAGCGCCGGGTCCATCTCATCTACGGTGAAAAACCCCAGAGAACCGCCGGTTTCCCTCAGACGTGGATCACTAAAAACATGCCAGGCCATTTCTTTATAAGTATTGCCAGTCATTAATTCCGTAAATAGAGAATCCGCCTCGATCTTTGTAGAAGCATAGAGATGACGCGCTTTTACCCTGGTATTCAGACGAACAAACAGTTCTTTTAACTCTTTATCAGTGATTACGATCTTGGTAAAGACAAGGTTTTGCAGGTATTTGTTGAGCAACTCCTGAATACGTAATTTTTCTTTTGTATATTGTCCCCGGGCATCGGTCAGATACCCTCTTCTGCGGGCTTCATAAATCAACAATTCTTCATCTATCAGGTTCCGAAAAATCTCGCTCCGTACATCGCCATTATCCGGAAGATTAACTCTTTCTTGAACCTGCTGATACCGGGAAGTAAAATCGGCAATAGTAATATTATGTTCGCCGATTGTTGCTAAAATTAGATTATCCCGGCGCCCCCGCCGGCTACACCCTGCCAGCGCCAATAGTAGCAGAAGAAGACCTAAATGTGAATAATAGTTTTGCCTGAAAAATGCCAAACTGTCCTCGAATTGGTACAAGGTAATTTATTAGGAATCATTATAGTCGCAATATAAAAACCGTTATAAAACCGTTGTAATAATGTCTGACATTGTAGAATCATATAAAAAAAGTATTGAGGCGCAATAACCAACTTAGTTTTTTTATCCATACTATCATCGTTGACAACGGATAGTTTCCGAGATTTTATTTATAGTACTACTGGAGGATATGCATTTATCATAGCTAACAAATTTTTGATGCCCTCATGACTTCCTGTGTGTCGACAGATAGGCTGCTCGTTCCTTTTATTATTTATCCCAAGGAGAGCTATATCTTGCTTTTTCACAAAGAATTACATGTTTCGAGTATTAACCTCTGAACTTGATTTTTTGCTTATATTTCGATAGGTTCACTTCTGGTAAATCTTACTGGGGAAACAACATGTTAGCGGACAAAGAAAAAAACGAAGTTGTTCAAACTATCTTGAACAGCAAAATTTTCAGAGACTCGCCCGTTTATCAAAATTTGCTTACGTACCTCGTTAAATCAACCCTCGCAAAAAATATTCCCAAAGAGATTACAATTGCTATTGATGTATTCGGAAAGGATGCTGAATTCAATTTAAATAAAGATTCTACCGTTCGGTATCATATCCACATGCTACGGAGTAAACTCGAGAATTATTATAAAGATGAAGGTCGTAAAGATAAGGTCAGACTCGTTATCCCAAAGGGACATTATGTTATTGAATTCCTCGATCATAATGATCGACTCTCCGAAATATACAGGTGGATTATTTCAACGTTGATACGTTGGGAAGCTATTGTTATCATTATTCTGCTGTGTACTAATCTGTTTTTAATCTTTCGTTTGGTTGTAATAAATCGTCGATCTGTGGCTCAACATTCGAGTTATTTCATTGACCCTCAGGATGAAATCTGGGGACCATTTTTTAAAAATGACTTCCCTGTTTCCATCATTATAGGAGATGATTTTTTACTCGATGAATATTGCCCCGAATTTAAACGCTACCGCCAAATCCGCGACTGGAATATTGATTCCAAAAATGACCTCTATGATTTCAAGGCAAATTATCCTCAGGCAAATTTATGGACTTCAGAAATAACAAATATTCCCTTTGGCGGTGTTGACAATTTAATGGACCTGTTACCAATTGTTTATCAGTTTCAAAAAGATGTATCTTTGGATATGTCTTCGAAATTGTCCCTGGATAAAATTCGAAATCATAACATAATCTATATCGGTGAATTCAAAAACCTGCGCGTTTTGGACAAAATGATCTACAAATTACCGCTCCGTTACCAATATCAACCCGATGAACGTTTATTTATTCTTAATGAACTTGGTGATACAGTAAAAAGTTTTTACCGGATTGAAGCACCCTATGAACAAAAAGATAAATATAATGTAGATTATTCTTTGCTGATCAAGATCCCCGGATTTTCGAAAGAAAACTTTCTTTTTATTGTTGGATTTGGGTATAGCGGTCGTATCGAGAGAACAAAAATGTTAAGCGATTCCGAGGCGCGTAAAACATTTATCAAGACAATTAAGAAAACCCATACGGATATTCCTGAGTATTATATTGCCCTGTTCGAGGTTAAAAGCATTGAGCGGACTGGTTTTACAAATGAAATGAAATATTTCCAGGAGATCGATCCGGAATTTTTCGATAAATAACTCTCAATATAAAAACTGATCACTACTGTCCCGTTAAGAAAAATATTGAGTGTTCTATCTATCTGATAATTAGTAGATTAGGGTTTTATTATCGATTTTTTGATTTGAACTTTTATAGTCGATATGATTTTATATGATATCAATTCGGAAAGGTGATAACACATGAATCAAGGACGCACAGTTTTTTCTCAAATAATCGATTTTATGCCCAGGTATGAATTTGATAAGTTCGTTAAAAAATATGGTGGAAATTATCGTTATCGAACATTTAGTTGTTGGGATCAATTTCTCTGTATGATTTTTGCTCAATTATCCTATCGAGAGAGTTTACGGGATATTGAATCCTGCCTCAAGTCCCAAAGTGGGAAACTATATCACATGGGAATTAAAGGAAACATTGCCAGAATGAACCTGGCGCGCGCTAATGAGCGGCGCGACTGGCGTATATTTGCTGAGTTTGCACAGACTCTAATTGCCCAGGCTCGTCCATTATATGTTGATGATTCTGAATTTATTGCAGCCATTGACGGTACTGTTTATGCCTTGGATTCCACAACTATCGATCTTTGTCTTAGCATTTTCCCCTGGGCTGAATTCAGGAAAAGGAAGGGTGGGATCAAATTGCATACTTTGCTGGATCTGCAGGGCTCTATTCCGACATTTGTTGAAATCACAAAGGCACTCATTCATGATGTGAATATTCTGGATTTGCTCATACCGGAAAACGGGGCTTTTTATATCATGGATCGAGGTTATCTGGATTTTGAGCGCCTGTTCATTTTTCATCAGGCCGGTTCCTATTTTATCATCAGGGCAAAGAACAATTTAAAATTCAACCGGGTTTATTCTCATAAAGTGGATAAATCCAGCGGACTTCGCTGTGATCAAACAGTCCGTTTGACAGGTTATTATTCTAACCAACATTACCCGGTTCATTTCCGCAGGATTAAATATTTTGATGCCGGACAAAATAAGGATTTAGTCTTTTTAACTAACAATTTCAAATTATCACCAATGACAATCGCAGACCTTTATCGCAATCGCTGGAAAGTGGAATTGTTCTTCAAATGGATCAAACAACATCTCAGGATTAAACCTTTTACGGAACATCTCGAAATGCAGTGAAGACTCAGGTTTGGATTGCGATATGCACCTACCTGGCGGTTGCAATCCCGAAGAAACAATTAAAAATCGAGATAACTCTCTACACAATTCTACAGATTTTGAGTATTTCACTCTTTGAAAAAATCCCTATATATCAGTTACTTACGGGAACTGATTACAAAAATATTGACGAGGTCAAC
>Ga0190359_1000748_pt1 | contig 21600 bp, 18 predicted proteins | sample 48721823_MG_FD_161269 | JGI IMG/M metagenome (GOLD analysis project Ga0190359, IMG submission 161269) | Hydrothermal vent microbial mat bacterial communities from Southern Trench, Guaymas Basin, Mexico - 4872-18-2-3_MG | ecosystem: Environmental > Aquatic > Marine > Hydrothermal vents >... | reverse complement strand
CTGTCAATAATCTGATCGTTGTGCTATTGGATAATAAATTATTTTGATTAAACGCTCAAGCACTTGTTGGGGTTTCATTTTTAATAATAATTTTTTAAATTATTACAGTCCAATTTCCTGTTGTTTTTTTATTATGGTTTGTTATATTAATATCTAATCTATTTATGGCCTTATACTACAAAACCGAAGGAAATAGCATGAGTTCATATCCGTTTAAAGAGATTGAAGAGAAGTGGCAGAGAGTGTGGGAAGAGAAGGGCATCAATAGAATTGATTTAAATGATAACAACAACAAGCTTTACTGTCTGGTCATGTTCATCTATCCTTCAGGAGATCATCTTCATCTCGGGCACTGGTACAATTATGGCCCAACAGATACATGGGCTAGATTCAAGAGGATGCAGGGTTATCGAGTGTTCGAGCCGATGGGTTACGATGCGTTTGGTCTACCTGCAGAAAATTATGCAATAAAAAAGGGGATTCATCCTGCAATCTCAACGGCAGAGAATATAAAGACAATAAGAGAACAGTTAAAGTCTATTGGTGCAATGTATGACTGGTCAAAAGAGATAAATACGAGTGAACCGAAATACTATAAATGGACTCAATATTTTTTCCTTCTTTTTTATAAAAATGGATTGGCATACAGAAAAAAAGCCCCTGTAAACTGGTGTCCATCCTGTCAGACTGTACTGGCCAATGAACAGGTGGTTGAGGGGTGTTGCGAGAGGTGTAGTACAGAGGTTATTCAGAAGGATCTGGAGCAGTGGTTTTTCAGGATAACAGAGTATGCAGACCGTCTTTTAGAGGGGCTGGACAGAATTGACTGGCCAGAGAAGACAGTAACCATGCAGAGAAACTGGATTGGAAGGAGTGAAGGGGCATGGATTAAGTTTCCTGTTGCAGGTTATGAAGAAACAGTAGAAGTTTTTACAACCCGCCCAGATACACTTTGGGGCGTTACATATATGGTTCTTGCTCCAGAACATCCACTCGTTGAAAAAATAACAACAAATGAGAATAGAGATTCTGTCAGTAGATATATAGAAGCGACGCGAAAACAGAGCGAGATTGCAAGGACTTCGGCCGAAAAAGAGAAGACAGGTGTTTTTACAGGAGCCTATTGTATTAATCCCGTAAACGGTGAAAAAGTGCCGATATGGATTGCCGATTACGTACTCATGAGTTACGGAACGGGTGCGGTTATGGCCGTTCCCGGACACGATGAAAGAGATTTTGAATTTGCAAAAAAGTATGATCTTCCGATCCGTGAGGTAATAAGCCCCGACGGAAACGAACATGAAGATCTCAAAGAGGCTTATATTGATCCAGGAGTAATGGTACGATCCGGTCCATTTACTGGAGTAGAGTCGAGAAGTGGCATTAAGAAGGTTATCGCTTATCTCAAGGAAAATGGATGGGGTGGAGAGAAGGTGCAGTACAAATTGAGGGATTGGCTCATTTCAAGGCAGAGGTACTGGGGTGCTCCAATTCCTGTGGTCTATTGCCCATCGTGCGGTATAGTTCCGGTTCCAGAAGATCAACTGCCTGTTCTTCTTCCAGAGAAGGTCGATTTTAAGTCGAGGGGTGAGTCTCCTCTTGCCACGAATCGGGAATGGTTGAATACGAACTGTCCGGAATGCGCCCGCAACGCAAGACGTGAGGTGGACACAATGGACACCTTTGTCTGTTCTTCATGGTACTACCTCCGATTTCCAAATCCTGATATTGATAGTGCTCCTTTCGATTCTGAGCTTGTAAAGAAATGGCTTCCTGTGGATCAATATGTGGGCGGTGCAGAGCATGCTGTGATGCACCTGATGTATGCAAGGTTTTTTACTAAGGTTCTCTATGATTTGAAGATGATCGATTTTGACGAGCCCTTTTTGCGTCTGATACATCAGGGAGTAATAACAAATAAAGGGGCAAAGATGTCTAAATCGAGGGGGAATGTCATAAATCCCGATTCCTACATCGATGAATACGGCTCAGATTGTTTTAGAATGTATATGATGTTTATGGGTTCATATTCGGAGGGTGGGGACTGGTCTGATGAAGGTATTGAAGGAATAAATAGATTCATAAATCGTGTATGGCGTCTAATTGAGAGGATAAAAAGTTCACCACCCCAAGGAGACGAGACCGAGAAAGCAGAGGAGCTGGACAGACAGTGTAATTATGCAATCAAGATGGCAACAAGGGACCTTGAGCGTTTTCAATTCAACACATCAATAAGCAGGATCATGGAACTGGTGAACAGCATGTATCTCTATGTGCAGCAGATAGAGCCCTCAAAACAAAACAGAGAGATTTTAAACAGAACTGTTTCTTCACTAATAAAACTCATGGCACCATTTGCACCCCATATGGGAGAGGAGATGTGGGAGATGATTGGAGGAGGGGGGAGCGTCTTCGATTCTGAATGGCCTTCATGGGATGAGGAAAAATTAAAGAGTGATAGAGTGAATGTGGTTGTACAGGTCAATGGAAAGATCAGAGGAGAGATCAGTGTCAAGGTCGATTCTGATGATGAGAAGGTAAAACAGTTGGCACTGGCGCATCATAATGTTAAGAAACACACAGAGGGGAAAAAGATAGTCAAGACTGTTGTAGTAAAGAATAGGCTTATCAGTATTGTTGTCAGATAGTATTAATTTAAGGAGAAGAGATCATGAAGTTTTCAAAAGTTTTAATTGTAGCAATTCTGTGGCTATTTATTGGTACAGTCTACGGTCAAGGGATGAGGGTTCTGGAGATAGATTGTGGATATTTTAATCCCAAGAGAGCTGCTAATGGGATGATTTTTAGTGGGAGCTATGGAGTTGCATTTGATGAGCGTGTGGACATCAGTCTGGGAATTTCCTATTTTTACAGAAACTACAGGAAAGATACAAAGGTTGCATCTGAGAACTATGAGAGTGGTGTCAATGAAGAGACCATTACAACAAAGCTCGAATACAACACTACTCTGGTTCCCATTACTGCGAGTATAAACATAAAACTTCCATTTCAGCCACCACTTCACTGGAGGATAGGTGGAGGTCTATCATACCAGTTCCTTTTTAATAATGAGAACAATTATGAAGAAGGAATCAAGGCAAAGAGGTGTTACAGTGGTTTTGGATGGATAGCCAGGGCAGGTATAGAGTATGATATTGGGAGTCGTTCATCCATAATTATCGAGGCATTTTATAACAACTGCAAGGTAAAGGGAAACAAATCGAAAAAAGAGGGATTACCTGTCTGGGATCAGGTCGACATGTCGGGTTTGGGATTCAGGGCTGGAATAAGGCTCGCTTTTTTTTAGATTAGAAGAGATTTAAATGTACTCATACAACAGATACAGATGGGGAATTGGTGGTGGAATGACAGAGGCGGTCAAGAAACTCTTGATCGCCAATGGGGTGATATTTTTACTTCAATTTATCACAGGCCCACGTATGGCATGGTATCTCGGTCTCGTACCAAGGAATGTATGGACCAAGTTTTACATCTGGCAGTTTGTTACATATATGTTTCTTCATGCCAATCTCTTCCCACATTTATTATTCAACATGTATGTTTTGTGGTTCTTTGGAAAGGAAGTGGAGAGCATGTGGGGACCCAGGGCATTCTACAAATATTACTTTATTACTGGAATCGGAGCCGGTATAATATATGCCTTAGTAAAGCCCTTCTCTACAATTCCCACTATTGGTGCATCTGGGGCTGTTTATGGTGTTTTAACGGCCTTTGCACTGATGTTTCCAGACAGAGAGTTGAATCTTTTGATTTTTTTCATATTTCCACTCCGCATTAGAGCCAAGACTCTTGCCATAGCCTTTGCAGTAATGGAATTTTTTGGGGGTGTTTTTGCCAGTAGAGACGGTATAGCTCATGCCGCACATCTTGGAGGGATGTTTATAGGTTATCTCTATATAAAAGGCAGCTGGATGATGTTTAGAATACCTGTGAAGCGATTCAAACAGTGGAGAGCCCAGAGAAGGATGAGGGTTGAAAGAAATGAGCGGGAGGAGCTTGAGAAGCTGAGAAGAATAGTTGACCAGATACTTGACAAGGCTAATGAGGTTGGTATGGAAAATTTGACACGAGACGAGAAGATTTTGTTGAAAAAGGCAAGCAAGATATTCAAGAAGAAGGATATATCTTTTCGATGATGTTAAAGACCAGGGAATCGGTATTTATTTTTGGATTGATTTTTTGTTCTGCTATATCGCTCATCCATGCCCAGACAAGAGGAAGAATGAGAGTAGTATTTGACGATGGCAGAGAAAATGCTTACATCTCTGTAATAAGAGAGAATGGAGTGCTGTATGCGTCTATTGGCGACATCGGAGAAGTTTTAAGGCTCAGGTCTGTATTTGTACCAGAGAAAAAGAAGATAGTACTCAGAGTGGGCTCGAGATCAATAAAAGTGACTGCATATAATCCCTTTGTTCTGGTGGATGATAAACCCTATCAGATGGTTCTTCCGTCGCTCTTTGCATATGGGGAGATTTACATCCCGCTTGCAATCTTTGTTGAGACGGTTGGTGAGTTTTTTCCCTTTGTCTTTGATTTCAAAAACAGCTCTTCTGTGCTTAAGATATTGAATCTGCGATATAATATTACGGCAATAGGAATAGAAGAGAAGATTAATGGATACGTCATACGCATGACGACCACTAAATATTTTAAAGAAGATGAAATAGCAGTATCATACAACAGAAGATGGCTTAAGGTAAATGTACTGGGTGGTGTTATAGATTCGGCCCGAATCGCTTCTGAGAGGAGGATCGGTATTGTAGAGAAAATAGTACCCTTCCAGTTTGAAAATTCGATACAGGTATCTTTTCTTTTGAATCAGGATATTGCTGAACACAATCTATACAGCGATAAAAATGAGATCGTAATTTCGTTGAGGAGTTCAAAGGAACTCGATGAGGCACTTCTTGAATCGATCAATAATGAGCGAAAGCGGTGGCTCATAGACAGAATCATCATAGATCCGGGCCATGGTGGAAAGCATCCTGGAGCTATCGGCCCGAGGGGCACAAAGGAGAAGGATGTGACGCTCGATATTGCACGTAGACTTAAGAGATTGTTAGAGAAAAGGCTCGGTGTCGAGGTCTTGATGACCAGAGAGGACGATTCGTTTGTAGGCTTGAAGGAGAGAACACAATTTGCCAATGAGCATGAGGGCAAGCTGTTCATAAGCATTCATACAAACGGAAACAAGAACAGAATGGTAAGGGGATTTTCTACATGGTTTTTAGGAAGGGGTAAGACAGAGGAAGCCCTCCAGGTTGCCGAGAAGGAGAACTCTGTCATAAAGTTTGAGGATTCATCGGAAATATATGATCAATACAAGGATGCATCTCATATTTTAAATGCCATTGCACAGAATTCATATTTAAAAGAGAGCGAGGATCTTGCCCAGATGGTGAACGAATCGATGAAGAAGATTACCACTCTTTCGCCATGGGGTAAGGGTGTATATCAGGCACATTTTTATGTTCTAATCGGTGCTGCAATGCCGAGTATTCTTGTGGAGACCGCCTTTATTTCAAATAGATACGAGGAGAGACTTCTCAGGACAAGGAGTTTTCGTCAAAAGATTGCAGAGGCTCTGTATGAGGCAGTTGAGAGATTCAAAAAGAAATATGAAAAGGGAATAGGATAGAAGTACTTAATTGAACAGTGGTATTAAATTTTCATGTTGGTGACCGACAAGGTCACTTTTTTATGGGAGTCGTATGGGTGATAACAGACCAATAGGGATTTTTGATTCAGGAGTTGGTGGATTGACAGTTGTTCGGGAAGTGTTTAAACTCATGCCTGAGGAACAGATAATCTACTTTGGAGATACTGCTCGGGTGCCTTATGGTACTAAGTCTGAAAGAGTTGTTGAAAAGTTTGCACTTCAGGACATACTGTTTCTCTTGAGCAAGAATGTAAAGATGGTAGTGGCAGCATGTCATACAGTATCATCGATGGTACTTGACAGGCTGATCCAGGGATTTCATCTTCCTGTGCTTGGAGTTGTAGAACCTGGTGTTAAGTCTGCTCTAGAGAGGAGCAAAAACAAACGTATCGGCATCATTGGAACAAAAGGTACAATAGAGAGCAAGGCATATGAGAGAAAATTAAAAGATAAAGATAGAGATGTTTATGTGGTCTCTTGCCCATGTCCTCTATTTGTTCCTCTTGCAGAGGAGGGATGGCTTGAGCAGAGTGTAACATATCAGATTGCGGAGATATATCTCTCTCCACTACGGGAGGAGAAGATCGACACTCTTATTCTCGGATGTACACACTATCCTCTTCTAAAAGGAGTCATAAAAAAGGTGATAGGTTATGATGTTTCGATAATCGATTCTGCAGAAGAGACAGCAAAAATAATCAGGAAGAGATTAATGGCATTTGGAATGGAGAGGAAGTCGGAGGAGGCCTGTGATCATAAATTTTTTGTCAGCGATATTCCTCATCAATTTCAGGAGATAGGTTCTCGATTTTTAGGTATGAAACTAAAAAACATATCACGCGTCGATATTGAATCCACAGGTATTACTCCAATGGAATGTGGTTTGAGATGATAAAATATTTCTTGCAAATAGATTTTAAATAAGGTATATTTTAATTATTTTAAAATTTATAATATATATATTGTTATACCAATTTTTCTGCATACATAAGATTGAATTGGGAGAGTCTTATGCGAGGTAAAAGTATTTTTAAAACAATTTTTATTTTTGGTGTCATACTCTGGTCGCTGTATACTCTATGGCCGAGCTATAGGATCATGACACTATCAGAGGAGAAGAGAAAACAGCTGGAAGAGAGCGGTGATATTGAGTCACTGCTAAAGAAATCGATCAAGCTTGGACTCGATCTTCAGGGGGGAATGTATCTGGTATATGAGGTTGATTTTCCAGTACTGATCGAGCAGCTTGCAAGAAACAAAGACAGTCAACTTGAGGAGCTTCTCAAAAAGACAAAGGAAGAGTTAAACGTCAGCAACGATGATTTTCTGACCATACTGCAGAAGAATTTTCGAGAGAAAAACATACCCCTCAACAGGTACTGGGGAGAGAGGGGGGCAAGCGACAGGAGAGTACTCGATTATCTCGATAAAGAGGCAAAGGATGGCGTGAAGCGTGCTCTCAGAAAGCTCGAGAACCGCATAAACAGATTTGGAGTATCGGAGCCAACGATTCAGAAGCTGGGAAACAGAAGGATATTGATCGAGCTTCCAGGTGTATCGAATCCTGAGAGGGCAAAAAATTTGATAAAACAGACAGCACTCCTTGAGTTCAGGCTGCTGAAAGATCCACGACTCTTTTCTGAAACACTCGATAAAATAGATAAATTGATTGCTAGTGAAAGAGGCCTGGCTCAGAAGGTCGATACATCAGGAGTGGCAGATACAACAGTGGCGCAGAAGGTCAGTAAGGATAAAGAGATTAGTGTAAGCGAACTTTTTGGAAAGAGCCTCACTCCACAGGAGGGAGAGAAGAAAGAGGACACAACCCTCGTTGTTGATGAAGAGCTGTTTAATAAGAAGCCATTCTTATCGCTTTTCAGGGATCTGCGAAGGTATGGACATGAGGTCTGCGTACAGCGCGAGAATGTCAAGGCTGTTGATCGTATCCTGAAGAGAGAGGATGTACAGAAGCTGCTGCCCCCCGACTCAGAGTTTCTGTGGTCTGAGAAGGAGTTCAGAGTAGGAGATAGATACTACAGGGAGTTGTTTTTTGTGAGGAAACAGGCAGAAATTACAGGTAAATATCTCACAAGCACAAGAGTGACGATTGGATCGGGCACAAAGTATGCAGGCATGCCTGAGGTTCATTTTACTTTAAACAGAACAGGTGCGAGGATTTTCAAACGTGTTACAGGTGCGAACATAGGCAAACCACTTGCCGTGATTCTGGATGGTCAGGTTGTAGATGCTCCGAGAATTGAAAGTGAGATTCCCAATGGTCAGTCGAGGATAACTGGAATCGGATCGATGGAGAAGGCAAAGGATCTTGCAAACGTACTGGATGTGGGAGCCCTTCCTGCTCCAATTCATCCAATCGAGGAAAGAAATGTTGGACCATCTCTTGGAGAGGATTCGATAAATAAAGGAAAATGGTCTGCCCTGATAGGGCTTTCACTAGTGATAATATTTATGGTAATATATTACAGGATGTCAGGAATCGTTGCAGACATTGCACTGGTGTTGAATCTAATAATACTTATGGCCATACTTGCGCAATTCAGGTTTACACTAACTCTTCCGGGAGTGGCTGGAATGGTATTGACAATAGGAATGGCAGTCGATGCCAATGTACTGGTATTTGAAAGGATTCGAGAGGAACTGAGAACAGGGAAGACGGTGAGGGCCTCTATAGATGCCGGGTATTCACGTGCCTTCAGAACAATATTTGACGCAAACATTACTACTCTGCTGACTGCCATTGTTCTTTATCAATTTGGTACAGGACCCGTAAGAGGCTTTGCAGTTACTCTGTCGGTAGGCATCATAGTCAGTATGTTTACGGCTCTGGTTGTGACGCGGTACATATTTGATAGAATAACTTCGAGATTTACACTGAAAAAATTGAGTATTTAAAACAGTTGAGGATAGATTATGCAGTTTTTCCAAACGCCAAACATCGATTTTGCTTCAAAGCGCAGAGTTGCTTACATTCTTTCCCTTTCTCTGTTTGTGATTGGTATGGTACATCTTATCATAAAGGGTGGACCAAACCTTGGGATAGACTTCAAGGGGGGAACATCGATACAGATGAGGTTTGCAGATATTGTTTTAACAGATAAAATAAGAAATGCACTGATACCAGTAGGATTGGCAAATAGTGAAATAAAACAACTCGGTGGCGGAGAGGAATATGTTATCCGTGTGGAACAGATAGAGAAGATAAGCGCTTCAGAAATGGCAAAAATCGTAGAGGATGCCATTTCAAAGGGTTTACCTGACGTGAAGTATGAAATAAGAAAAGTTGATGTGGTTGGTCCAAAGATAGGTGGTGAGCTTCGCCGCGCCGCTGTTTTTGCGATTCTATTGAGCCTTATTTTAATTTTAATCTATATCGGATGGAGGTTCGAATTTCTATTTGCCATGGGTGCAATCATTGCACTGTTCCACGATGTACTCATCACACTCGGGATCTTCAGCATCATGAATTATGAACTTTCACTGAAGGAGATCGCAGCATTCCTTACGATTGTGGGATATTCGCTCAACGATACGATTGTTGTGTATGATAGAATCCGAGAAAATTTAAAGGTGATGAGGAGTGAGAACCTTATAGTGATTGTCAATAGGAGTATAAATCAGGTACTGAGCCGCACAGTGATTACATCATTGACCACATTTATTGTGGTTTTGATTCTCTTTGTTTTTGGCGGAAGTGTGATAAGAGGATTCGCGTTTACCATGCTTGTTGGAATAGTGATAGGAACATACTCTTCAATATTTGTTGCCAGTCCTGTTATTCTCGAATGGCAGATGCGGCATGGTGGAAAGCGAGAGTTGAAGATGGCAAAAAAGCGCAGGTGATAATTTTTTGTTAAACTATATTTGGGGGCATGATGAAGTTTCGTATAAATGAAAAAAGGGGGATAGTTTTTATCGAACTCCAGGGAGACATGATCGGCGGCCCTGATGCTGTATCGCTTGCAGATAGACTGAGGGAGCTGTTAGAAGAGGGCAGGAATAGAATTGTTCTCGATATGAAAGAGGTAACATGGATGAACAGCTCCGGAATGGGGATCTTGATAGGGGGACTGACTACAGTAAGAAAGAGTGGTGGAGATTTGAAACTATTGAATTTAACATCCAAACTGAAGGATATATTGAGAATAACCAAACTTGAACATGTTTTTGAAATATTTGATGATGAGGACAGTGTAATTGAAAGTTTCTCTTAAAAAGGCTCTTCCTGTTCAACTTGTTGTAGGTACACAATGGGGAGACGAGGGTAAGGGAAAGGTTGTTGATCTTCTTGCCGAGGATGTAGATATTGTAGCCAGATATCAGGGAGGACCGAATGCCGGACATACTGTAAAGATAGAGAATGAGACATTCATATTTCATCATATTCCCACAGGTGTATTAAGACCAAATATTCAATGTATTATCGGTAATGGACTTGTAATAGATCCTATATCGATGCTGGATGAGATACGAACACTTGAGAAAAGAGGCATCGATGTTGTGAGTCGACTATTTATTAGTCCCTGGGCACATTTGATTTTACCATATCATTCTAAGATAGAGAAGTTATATGAGGAGCTAAAGAAGGGGAAGAAGATAGGAACTACTGGCAGGGGGATAGGGCCGGCCTATGCCGATAAAATGAGCAGGATAGGAATCAGAGTCGGCGATTTGCTTGACAGGAACAGTCTGCGAGAGAAAATATCAGAGACAGTGGGCATAAAAAATCAGATTCTCCAGAAGGTCTTTGGTGTTGATGGTTTTGATCCTGCCGAGATTGAAGATATCCTCATTCGCTTTTTAGAAAAGATCAAGAATTGTATCACAGATACGACTCTGATGCTTAACAGCAGCATTAGAGAGGGGAAAAATATTCTCCTGGAAGGTGCTCAGGGCACATTACTGGATATAGATTTTGGAACGTATCCATTTGTTACATCCTCAAACACAACCTGTGGAGGTGTTTGTACCGGACTCGGTATAAGTCTCCGCAGGGTAGACAGAATTATTGGAATATTAAAGGCCTATACAACAAGAGTGGGAAATGGTCCCTTCCCAACTGAGGTATCGGATTCTATTGGCACAAGGATAAGAGAACTCGGTGGTGAGTATGGTGCAACAACAGGTAGACCGAGGCGGTGTGGATGGTTTGATGGAGTCATTGCAAAATATGCAGTAATGATAAATGATATAGATGTGCTGGTAATTACTAAACTTGACGTTCTTGACTCACTGGATCAGATAAAGATATGTACTAAGTATCGTCACAAAGGAGTGGAGCTGGATTCATTTACTCCAGATTCATTAATACTCAGAGAAGTAGAACCGGTTTATGAGACTTTTCCAGGATGGGGTAAGAAGATCTCTGACATCAGAACCTATTCTGAGCTTCCCGATGCTGCTAGGATCTATTTGAAAAGAATAGAGCAGATTGCAGGGGTTCCGATCGGGGTTGTATCTGTCGGATCACACAGGGATGAGATTATTTGGGTCGAATAACAATCTTATGATAAAATCAGATTTGACATTTAAAAGTCTTTGAATAACGTGCTCAAGAATGAATCGAAGAACAATTTTATACGATAATACGGTCTGTTCTGTATTACAATTTTTGGTAAAAATATCTTGACAATGAAATATTTTTATGATAAATTTTCACCAATTCAGAGTATACAGTGGGGAAAATATTGAATTCAATCGAAAGAAATAGTTCATTCAGAAACGAACTCGAATATCTGATTCTGGGACGTAACATTATGGGCATGCAGAAAACCTGTGGGTTTGCTGGAGGTTTTCTGTAGAGTAGTTAAATATAATTAATTAATTCGGCAGCCCACGATAAATATAAATCGTGGGCTTTTTTTATGAGATGGAAGAGACAACATTTTGAGCACCAGGAGACAGCGGTGACCATTTTATGTGTCCCTCAGTATGTTCCATACTGTGGAGAGGCAATAATGAGCGCAAGGGGAGTGATAGAGCAGACGATTCAGCACGACCCTACCTTTAGGACGACTCTGATGCCCTACATGTGCTCGGAGGGTGCTCATAATATTATCAAGAGTATGTGCATGGAGGCTTCTAAGGTTGGAGTTGGACCAATGGCTACGGTAGCCGGATGCCTTGCATTGGAGGGATTGAAGGCAGTGATCGAGGCAGGGGCAGACGAGGCGGTGGTTGACAATGGAGGAGATATTGCTATCTCAATAGATCAACCTCTACTTGTTGGAATATTTGCAGGACATTTTTCAGGCTGTGATCTGGCCTTTGAGGTACTGCCAAGGGAAGAGCCAATGGGAATCTGCACCTCTTCAGCAACCGTTGGACATTCATTGAGTCTCGGCAGGGCAGATGCAGCAGTTGTTGTATCTTCAAATGTTGTGCTTGCAGATGCAGCCGCAACGGCTCTTGGAAACAGGATAAAGAGCGAAGAGGATCTTAAAGAGTGTTTTGAATTTCTGGAACAGATCCCGGAGATAGAGGGAGCAATGGTATTATTCAAGAGAAAGATTTCGATGTGGGGGAAATTACCGCGAATAGTGAGGTCGAGAATAAGACCAGATCTTATTACAAAAAATAACAACAAAAGATGAGTTTGAGATTAGAGTGGAGGTATTTGATGGTTGTGATGAAATTTGGTGGTTCATCCCTTAGAGATGTTGAGAGTGTAAAAAGAACGGCGGATATAATAAAGAGAAACCGTTTTTCCAGACGCATAGTTGTTCTCTCGGCTTTTTATGGTGTTACCGACATGCTGGTCGGTTCAATAAATAAGGCTCTTGAGGATGAGAAACTTGTGAAATTAAACATAGAGGAGATAGAATCATTTCATACCGATATAATAAAAGGAATAATCACAGATAGAGAGATTTATAAAGATTGTTGTGATAGTTTAAACCGGTTGACAAGTCGGATTGAAAAATTGCTAAGAGGTGTGTCATATACAGGAGAGGCAACACCAAGGACTGTAGATCAGGTCTTGAGTACAGGAGAGAGGATATCTGTCCACATTATGGCAAACTATCTTAAACAAATAGGCGTGAATGCAATACCTGTGGAGACCGATAGAATCGGACTCGTTGCAGAGGGTGAGTGGGGGAATGGGACAGTTGAGAGGAAGAGCACAAGAAGATCGCTGTGTCGTTATTTTAATTCGATTATCAAGGAGAATGCCTTGCCCGTTGTGACAGGTTTTTTTGGACGGACGCCAGAAGGAGATACAATAACATTTGGCAGAGGAGGATCGGATTATACAGCAGCCGTCATTGCAGATGCTGTGAAAGTGGAGAGACTCGAAATCTGGAAAGATGTTGATGGATTTCTCAGTGGTTCACCTGAGGTTGTTGAAAATAGCAGACTCCTTAACAATCTCTCATACGAAGAGGCAGCAGAGCTTGCATATTTTGGAGCAAAGATTTTGCATCCGAGAACAATCGAGCCTCTTCTCGTTCAGAAGATACCGATTGTCATAAGAAATACGTTCAATCCTAATGGAATTGGTACATGGATAGGAGAAGAGAGGTATATTAGGGATGGAGTTGTTAAGAGTGTAACCTACAACAGAAGCATAGCTCTACTGAGAATTCATGGGGCAGATGTAGGATATACGGTTGGGCTGCTTCATTTACTGGTCTCCGATTTGAGCAGAATAGGTGTAAATATTCGTTCTGTCATGACATCGCAGACCTGTATTAACATTCTGCTGGACAAAGATGTGCTTCGCAGAAGTGTGGAACATCTAAGATCGATAAAACTGGAGGGAGTGGATAGTTTAGAGCCTATTGAAGATGTGGGATTAATAGCAATAGTTGGTGAAGGACTCTCGAATGCCGAGGAGCCGCTTGCAAAGGCGGTGCACTGCCTTACCAAAGCCGGATTGAAGATTGAGATAATAGTCTCCGGTGCCTCAAGAGTAGCATCTTACTTTGTAGTCAGGGAGAACAATCTTGAGAAAGGGATAAGAGAGGTTCACAGGATATTTTTTGAATAGACCTATTATGGAGATGGCCATGTCGAAAACTTATGAAGAAATAAATGATAAGATAAAAAAGAAAAAAGCTGTTGTTGTAACCGCCGAAGAGATTATGGAGATAGCCAAAGAGAATGGAATTTCAAAGACTGCAAGAGATGTGGATGTTGTGACAACAGGTACATTTGGTCCAATGTGCTCATCTGGTGCATTTATTAATTTCGGTCATTCAAAGCCTAGGATCAGGGCAACCCGTGTATGGATAAATGGTGTATCTGCGTATGCAGGAATTGCAGCAGTGGACTGTTACATAGGAGCAACTCAGCGGAGAGAGATAGAGAAGGATGGTAAGATAGAATTGGATCCCAGATACGGAGGCGGTCATGTGATACAAGAGATTGTGTCAGGAAAAAAGGTAAGGATCAGGGCCGAGAGTGATGGTTCTGATTGTTATCCAGCACTTTTTATGGAAAAAGAGATAGATATAAGAGAGCTTCCAGATGCTTTTCTGTTCTGCCCCCGTAATGCATATCAGAATTACAACTGTGCAGTAAACAGCTCTGACAGGCCAATTTTTACTTATATGGGAATCCTTAAGCCGCGGTTTGGAAATGCAACATACAGCGGTGCAGGTCAACTCAGTCCACTGATGAATGATCCGTTATTCAAGACTATAGGTATTGGAACGAGGATATTCCTGGGAGGAGGTGTAGGATATGTTGCAGGTCCAGGAACGCAGCATAATCCTGGAGTAGAAAGAAACGAAAAATCCATTCCAAGAGTGCCCTCTGCTACACTTGCAGTAATAGGTTCATTAAAGAATATGTCGGAAAAATGGCTCAAGGGCTGTTCATTTAGAGGTTATGGTGTAACTCTTCGTGTGGGCTTAGGTTTACCCATTCCAATACTAAACGAAGAGATATTGGAGTTTACTTTGATTACAGATAGAGATATACCCGTTCCTGTTGTGGACTACAGCAAGGATTATCCTGAAGCTACCGGGAAAATAATTGGAGAAGTAAATTGTGAAGAAATCAATAGAGGTGTGATAAAAATAGAAGGAAAAGAGGTTCCTGTCTTTCAACTTTCTAATAGAAAGGCGGCTCGGCAGATAGCAAAAATACTGAAAGAATGGATAGAGGAAGGAGAATTTGTGCTTGGTAAGCCCGTCGAACTTCTTCCTTCTAAATAGATCGGGCTAATAAACTTCTTGACATTTTTACTATCTTTATTACTTTACCTCTAAGAAGTTTGAATGATGGGAGCAGATGATATGATGAAAATTTCGTGTCACAAATTTGGTAAGCCAATTCTATATCTATTCTTTTTTATTCTCTGTTTTGTTGTATTGATTGGAGCCTCTACAATAGCTCTCCTGATATGGAGGAAATCTGTTAACTATCCACCTCCACCTGAAGAGATCGAGGAGAGTTCGGTCATATCATTTGTTAATGCATCAACTAGGGCCGATTCCGACTCTTTTTATATATTTAAAGGAAGACAGATCGAGAAGGGATTTACTTCCCTCGTATCGGTTTTTGATGAAAATAGATTAAAGCTAGAGGATCTAATAGTCAAGATTCCAAAAATATATATAGATAAGGAATTTACAGGCGATAGTATGAGGTGTTCTATTGATAGTGATGTTGTAATCTATCTTAATAATAAAAGGATGATCCTTCTTGATGTTCGGGATTTTGTAATCGAATCAGACTCGGGTAATGGTTCGAATGTCTCTGTTTTTTCTGGTTACATATCGCCTAAAAAAATTTTAAACACTAATTCACCATCTGTTGATGCAGCGGCCTATGCATTTTTTGTAGATACTGGCGGTAGAGGAGTAAGGCTCTGTCTTAAAGATATCAAATTTATCAGGAATACAAAAAGAAAAATCAAGTCAACTTCTGCAATATCTATTTATGCATCAAATATGCTCATAGAGGTTGAATATTCAGACGATTAAAGATAGTGTAAAGTATCAACATTGAAGCCCATGATGTATCGTCTGGTCTACATGGTAATCATTGAGGCATTTAATTACACAGATTTAATTCCTCTGGTCAAAAGTATAACATCTTTATAAAAATTTTAGTAAATGCGATTCAATGTTAGAATTTATGGTTGGAATTAGATTCTTTTCTCCTGGTTCTTTCTCATCTTTTGACAAGATAGTCTGGAGTACAGTATTCAATGATCTAAAGATGTGTGCTTTGTCAACTGGTATGGGAAAAAGTCTGGAATAAATGCGTTACTTCTAAGATCCATCATTTTGGCTTCTATTTTTGGATAGTCATAGACAATTCTCTATTTTTAGAAATTTATCCATGTTTTTTTATAGAGTAATATAAAAAGCGGTGCAGGAGCATAAAATGTGTCAAAAGGCTGCACCGCCGTTTATTCAAAAATATTTAACAGACCGACCTATTTTAATATAACCTATCAACTTCTAAATCAGAGTTCCGTAATGAGAAACTATAAATGGTCTTCTCAATTCTATTGTTTTTAATCATCCATTAATTCTATTCCGACCAGAGATGTGAGTATTTGTGACCGCTTCCTGTGTTGAATAGCAGCACAGTCTCGTCATTTTTTATCCATCCATCCTTTATAAGATGAATGAGCGCTGCAAGCGTTGCTCCTCCTTCAGGACATACGAAGAGTCCCTGAGTTTTTCCTATCAAATTTGCTCCATCCATTATTTCATCATCTGAAACGGCAACCGCAGTGCCTCCGCTTTCACGCAGAGTCCTGAGTATGAGATAATCTCCCACTGCAGAAGGAACGCGCAGTCCGTCTGCAATTGTTTTTGCATTTTGCCATGGTTCGGCAAACTGTTTTTCCTGTTTAAATGCTCTTACCATTGGAGCACACCCCTCTGGTTGAACTGTAACCATTCGGGGTCTTTTTTGTCCTATCCAACCGAGTTTTTCCATTTCATCAAATGCCTTCCACATACCGATAAGGCCTGTTCCACCACCAGTTGGATAAATTATTACGTCCGGAAGCTGCCATCCAAATTGTTCTGCAACTTCATACCCCATTGTTTTTTTACCTTCAAGCCTGTAGGGTTCTTTTAATGTTGAGACGTCGAAACGACCAAATTTTTTCACACCTTCGGCTGCCGCTTTTCCGCAATCAGTAATGAGCCCATCTATCAGCGTAATATTTGCTCCAAGAGCCCTGCATTCAGAAATAAATGGTTGGGGCACATCCCTGGGCATGAATACATGGGCCTCCATTCTGGCGAGTGCTGCATAACTGCTCATTGCTCCTGCGGCATTACCTGCAGAAGGAATCGAAACAGATGTTACTCCGAGTTCCTTTGCTCTTGATATTGCCATACAGAGACCCCTGGCCTTAAAAGAGCCTGTAGGATTGAGTCCTTCATCTTTGATGAAAAGGTTTTTAAATCCGATTTCCCTTGCCAGATTTACAGCATGAATAAGAGGTGTAAATCCTTCACCAAGAGAGATTTTGTATTTTAAATCGCGTACAGGAAGTAGCTCGAAATATCGCCATAGAGTCGGTTCTCTTGTACCGATTTTGTTTCGATCTATCGAACGAGCCGCAGAGGCAAGATCATACCGAGCCATAAGAACCCTGCCGCAGTCGGGGCAGAGATTCCAGAGTTTTTCAGATTCAAACTCTTTACCACACATTGTGCATTCAAGATGTGATAGATAGTTCATAAACTCTCCTTTGCTTTATTTTTACTTGATAAATATCATCTTTTTATAGACAGGTGACGATTCCCCTGCTGTGAGTCTGGCAAGATAGATGCCTCCAGAGACTTCTCTTCCCTGCTGGTTTGTGCCATTCCATATAACAGTGTAGGTTCCAGGAGGTTTGGTTTCATTTAATAGTTTTTTAACGATCCTGCCCAATAGGTCTACTATTGCGAGGCGGATATTGAGAGTTTCTTTGATATCAAATCGCACTTTTGTAGAGCAGTTAAATGGGTTGGGATAATTTTGGTTGAGTTCAAACAGTCTCATCTCAGGCTCTGTTTTTTTATTTACCTGCACTCTTATACCGTCTGCAAGTCTGTCGAGGTCTCTTGTTGTGACATACGGCACAAAATTGTGGGACCTGGCTTCGGATACATAATGATCTATTTTGTTCTGGTCGGTGAGATATTCGACAGAAAAGACTCTGATGGTGTTATCAATATAAGATTTAAGAATATCTATTCGTTCTTCATCCGGATTCCATGGATTGTCCTCCTCCTTATTACCCTGAAAGAAGAGGTCCTCTACCCCGATTCCCTGGATAGTGTTGAGATAACTTTTCCTGAGATTACTCGAGACATCATCCTCCTCAATAATGAATTCTCCATTCTGCGGTATAATAAAAAATTCCTCACCCTTTTTTTGGGATATATGCTCTCGAATGTTTAGTATGAACTGTATCATCAGTGAATCGGCTTGCGGCTCCTCACCCTTTTCCTCAGACCAGTAGTAGTAAGCATCAATAATATCACAATATATTCCATCAAAACCCTGAGCAAGAATTGTGTCAATGTAGGAGAAGATTATTTCCTGCCACTCGTGGTGCCAGAAACGCACCTTGTAGTTTCCCTTCCACTGAGGATTTTCGCTATCCAGCCACGATGGTGCTCCTGAATCTGGATGACCATCACCATCTTTATCCCACGCCTCATCCCAGTAATAACGGTAATCTTCGGCTTCTCCAATGGAAATATAGGCGAGAACAACCTTTCCGCTCTCTTTAATCTGCTGGATTTGTTCTGAAGTAAATTTATTCTTATCAGAACCATCTGCCGAATAGTCCATTACCATGAGCTCAAATGTATTGTTGTTTGCTATTTCGGATATATTGATTTCTTGAAGTTGATAGGCCCAGCAACAGATGTCAGAAAGATTTTTCTGAGAGAAAGTTTCTGACGGAATAAACAGGATTAGAATCAATAAAATTCCTGGCATGAGTTGCAGTGCCGTTTTTAAATGAGATGAGTGTTTAAAAGTATCCGACAGCACAATAGCCCACCCAGTGATGAAGTGTGGCAGGTGCGGTTGTTCCAAGTCCGAGATTTTCAACAGGAAGATAGGGCCTGTCAAGACTCGTGCCGTATCGCAGAAGGTGGCCCTCGAGAGGCGGATGATCCAGATATTTCATCAGGCGATATACACAGTTCAGACCAAATGGAATCGAGAAACGTCCGCACCATGTTATTTTGTAATCATGCACATTGTTTTCATCAACAAGAGTATAGAGGAAGCTGCGAAGTCGCGTGGGTTTAATGGGGCCGGTAAGATAATCTTTGATCAATCTATGTTCACGAGCAACGGCCTTTTTATATCCAGCCTTATCTGTTCCAAAATGGGCAAAATTTTTACCTCCCCATCCTTCATCGCCGTAGTGCACACAGTCGGATGAGATAACAAAGGCTATATCTTTTCCAACTACAAGATTTTTCTTTTTAATGATTTCTGAAAGAACACGGGCAAGAGAAGATGAGAGCGTGTCCATACGTTCCCATTTCATATATGGTACGAGAATTGGGATGATTTCGACATCGCGAATATAATAATGGAGAAATGGAATGAGGGCCTCCAGAGAGTGTTCAACAGAGTGGAATTTGTTGGATACGATGCGCTGATCTTCAGGCAGGCCAAGGAGAATCTCTTTGCGTAGCGAGGATACAACTACCTTCCCGTATGGACTCTTCCAGTAGTCGAAGTCGTCAAATATCAATTTATTCTCTACATTCCAGTCGGCTGCCTTGTGTGCAACACCGAAGAGTACTATCCGTTTTGCCCTTATGTTTCGCATCAGATGAACGTATACTCTACCGGCATAAACATAGTCATCGTGTGGAGAGATTCCTGCAATCCAGGGGTCTTCGAAATTTTCTGCTTCCTGCTGCAGAGACTCTCGTTCAAGATTTTCGGCACAGGAGACAACGGCCTCGATCTGATTCTGTTTATGGGCAAATCCAATCGTATCGACCGGAGCCCTTATATTTTCAGATAACTTTTCTATTTGGATCGGGTGTGGAGGGTTCATTATCATATAGATTGCAATTACAAGGAGAATCAGAATGAGTATTATAATTGTTCGTCTATTTATAGATTTCATTTTTAATTCCTCCATTTAGCATTTATTATTAGTACTAAACGTACATAGTTGGGAATTTAATGTCAACAGCTTTTTTCCTGAGCAATCCCAATTTTCCATCAACTTTTTCAGGATGCTGGAGAGGACCTATTCACTTTTCACAATTTACTATTCACATCTTCTTAGAATTTAACCTTTTTCTCATTGCCCCATAAAAGCGAGTCGCCCATTGCTTTTCTCCATGCGTCGCGCCACCTGTGGATTTCAACAACACCGATTGGCGGCATGTTCTGGCGTTTTTCTTTCGGAACAATTTCTGGGAAAGGTTTATGAGGCTCGACCTGGTACCAGTATGCCACTGTACAGATATCGAGAGTAAGACAGTTGTTATGCCCATGTTCGATAGTGGCCCTGAGTGAATCTTGAAAGGCAATCGGTGATTCGATGAAAAAATGGTAGCAGTGAGTCCTGCCGAGCCATCCTATGTTGTTGTTTACCCTCGCATATCCAAAATAGGGGTGCATATAGATCTCTTTTGGGCACCAGGATGAGTTGAAAAAGTCCTCTGTACCTGTACCGTGAAGTGAAGGTGGCCATTTCTGTCCATCAATAAAGAACATGTCGTCGCCCTCTCCATACCACATTGGAGATGGTGAGTCCACATAGTAGTTTACCCCAACAAAATGCCCTCTTCCTACAATGTCGGCAAACAGATAATTCCTCGAGCCACTAGTATTAGGTTTTTGATTTCCGAGTACAGACCATTCATTTTCTCCTTCTGGTAGAGGGGGTGTTAGCTGCCTGTTCCACCAGGCATGAAAGCGTCCAAGGCTTTTAGGAATCTTTTTGTGCTTCTCATAGTCGATATAGTAGTAGAAGGCATCTATATCTTCATCCGATTGATTTTCGATTGTAATTTTTGCACTGTTGCTGAAGGGCATCGGGAAATAGCAGTTCAGCGCATTCCCTGATTTTGGAGCCACTGCAAGAGGAAGAGATATAAAATTATACTTTTCTCCCCATCCATTTCCAAAGAAGTCTCCGATCGGAGATAGAACACTCGGCTCTGTTTCCCCATCCCAGTACATTCGAATAATGGCATTGCGTCTTATCATCCTGTCCTTGCATGATATGGTTATCCAGATGTGTTTGATTATACCGCTGCCTTTGATGTCGGCTATGACTCTCGTCTCACCCGATTTGATTACGAGTCTGTCTGCGTTTTTCCCGGTTGTATCAAAACTTGATATTCGGTAAGAGGTGTATTCTCTAAGCTGGGCAACTCCGGCAAGAGTGCTAAGGGGAAGGTCGTGCTTCTGTGCATTGGATATCATGGGGATGAGGAGAAACACTAAAATCAGTTGGGTGCTGATTATTCTTTTAGTAGCTCTTTCCATTGTCTTATTCCTCCATCTATTGAAAATTGTAATTAAGATATGATAGTAATTGTAAGATTGGATGTTGAATCTCATAAAAATGTAAGATACATAATGATAAATAGCAACAGCAAAGATCGGTTCTTTTTTCGACTGGTATCGATAATCTATTGCTATGGTATAATATTTGCAAAAACTTATTTTAGTTATCTTCTTTGTTTTTTTATATTTGGAGGCTTGGAAAATGTCCAGGAGAAAATGTGTTAGTATTTCATTTTGCATGATTTCCATTCCGATTTTAATGATAATACTGGTTTTATTACCTCCTCTACTTCATGGGCAGTCAATGGAGATCCTGAAGAGCAACAACATGGCGGGTGTGATTTATGTTGGAGGGAATAATCTGAAGGTAGGCGACTTTGTTGTTGTCAGGAGAATGCAGAATGGATACTGGCAGGATGTCACTTATGCAGAGG